>ODAI012933396.1_pt1 | contig 10310 bp, 9 predicted proteins | sample 1539321 | NCBI WGS metagenome assembly ODAI01 (sample SAMN02144231, study PRJEB22623) | gut metagenome | biome: sheep rumen | host: Ovis aries | place: New Zealand | reverse complement strand
TACAAGGAGCTCCCAGGAGATATTTAAGATGCTTCCCTATGTGGTTACGGTTGTGGTGCTGATAGTTACCAGCCTGCGGAACAGCAGGGACAAGCAGCCGCCAGCAGCGCTGGGACTGCCGTACTTCAGGGAAGAGAGATAGAATGCTGCGGGAAGCATAAACGAACACAATTGGAGGTTGATATGAAATTACTGGAGGAGCGTATCAGAAAAGACGGTGTCGTAAAAGAAGGCAATGTCCTTAAGGTGGATTCATTCTTAAATCACCGTATGGACATAGAGCTTTTTTCCGAAATGGGAAAGGAGTTCAAGCGTATCTTTGCAGATAAGCCGATCAACAAGATCCTTACCATAGAGGCTTCGGGTATCGGTATAGCGGTTATCGCGGCTCAGTATTTTGATAATGCTCCGGTGGTTTTTGCCAAGAAATCCCAGTCCATTAATCTGGACGGCAGCGTTTACAGTACGAAGATACAGTCATTTACCCACGGAAGAGTATATGATGTCATAGTATCAAAAAAATATCTCTCACCGGAGGATCATGTGCTGGTCATAGATGATTTCCTTGCAAACGGCTGTGCCATAGAGGGACTCATAAGCATCATAAAGGAGTCCGGAGCAACCCTTGAGGGCGTGGGCATAGCTATTGAGAAAGGCTTCCAGGACGGAGGAAAGAACCTGCGTGAGTCAGGGGTAAACCTTCATTCACTGGCTATCGTTGAATCCATGGATGCAGCAACAGGAGAGATAGTATTCAGGGAGCAGTGAGTGGGGAAAGGAACTTGCTTTATTAAATGAATTTGAAGAATAAAAAGAGCTGCGGCATTTGATGACAGGCCGCAGCTTTTTTATTAAGTGTTAAATACAGTTATGATCAGCCCATAACGACTTCTACGCTGTGTGTCTTTCCATCACTGAACGCAGGGATAAGGTTGCCCTCGATGGCATTGCCGTCAACGGTAACGCTCTTAACGCCTTTGCATAGATGTGAAGGATTGGAAACCTTTATCTCGTAGGTAGCATTTCTGAACTGCCTTGTAGCCTTGAGACCGTCCCAAGCGGAAGGAATGGAAGGATCGATACGCAGTCCGTCGAAATCAGCCTGAATACCCAGGATGTACTGGGAGATGGCTACCATGTTCCATGCAGCAGTACCGGTGAGCCAGGAGTTCTTTCCCTGACCGAAGTTCTTGCCGGTCTGTCCGATATCGGAACCTGCATCCTTACCGCCGATCATCTGACCGTATACATAGGGCTCTGTCTTGTGGATGTCGGAGGTATCTTCAGTGAAAGCAGGAGCAATCTCTGAATAATACTTGAATGCCTGGTCGCCCTGGCCGGCATAAGCTGCAGCACAGATTATCCATGCGTTGTTATGTGTAAAGATACCTGCGTTTTCCTTATATCCGCCGGGATAGGTGGAAATCTCACCGTATTCTACAACATACTTTGTGAATGCGGGGTTGTTGAGCACCAGACCATGCTTGGTAGCAAGGTACTTGTCAATGGATGCGAATGTCTTGTCGGAGAATTCCTTTCCGCCTACATCGGACATTATGCAGAAGCCCTGGGGCTCGATGAAGATCTTGCCCTCCTCGTTCTCCTTGGAGCCTACCTTCTTGCCGTATGCATCGTATGCACGCAGGAACCAGTCGCCGTCCCAGCCGTACTTTACGATGGCATCCTTCATAGCATCTATTTCAGCCTGAGCCTTGTCAGCCTCTTCGTTCTGACCCATTCTGCGGCACAGTTCAACGTACTCGGGGCCTATGTAGGTGAACATACCTGCGATCATTACGGATTCAGCCGTCTGCTCGTTGAGGGGCTCGCCTGTCTCGGGATTTACCTCATGTGCAATGTTGGATGCGGTGTTCTGGAAGGATTCACCGGGAACACGGGAGAAGCAGTTGAGGTTGAGGCAGTCGTTCCAGTCTGCACGGCCGATGAGGGGCAGTCCATGAGGACCCTTGTTGTTTACCACATGGTAGAAGGATCTCTTCAGGTGATCCAGCAGGGGCTGTGCCAGTGCGGGATCGTTCTTGTAGTCCACCTTTTCATCAAGTATGCCGTAGTCGCCTGTTTCCTTGATGTATGCGGCAGTGGAGAGTATCATCCACAGGGGATCGTCGTTGAAGTTGGTGCCTGCGGCATCGTTGCCCTTCTTGGTAAGGGGCTGGTACTGGTGATAGTTGCCGCCGTCCTCGAGCTGGGTAGCTGCAATATCGAGTATTCTCTCCCTTGCTCTCTCTGGTATCTGATGAACGAAGCCCAGAAGATCCTGGTTGGAGTCTCTGAAGCCCATGCCTCTGCCTATGCCGCTCTCGAAGTAGGAAGCGGAGCGGGAAAGGTTGAAGGTGACCATGCACTGATACTGGTTCCAGATGTTGACCTGACGGTTGAGCTTTTCGTCGGGAGTGGTGATGGTGTACTTGGAAAGAAGCTCATCCCAGGTCTTTGCAAGCTCGGCAAGACCTGCATCAGCCTTTTCAGCTGTGTCGTACTTCTTCATCATCTCGTATGCCCTGGACTTGTTCATGGTGCCGTCAGCATTGAACTTCTCGGGGTAGGGATTCTCCACATAGCCCAGTACATATACAAGGGTCTTTTCCTCACCGGGGGCAAGGGTGATCTCCTTGTAATGGCTTGCAACGGGGGACCAGCCGTCGGCTACGGAGTTGGCGGGCTTGCCGTTCATAACGGTGTCGGGATTGCCGAAGGAGTTGTAGATAGAGCCTAAGAAGCTCTCCCTGTCGGTGTCAAAGCCGTCTATGGTGTCATTTACGGTGTAGAATGCAAAGTGATTGCGGCGCTCCTTGTATTCGGTCTTGTGGTAGATGGTGGAGCCCTCGATCTCAACTTCGCCGGTGTTGAAGTTTCTCTGGAAGTTGGAGGAGTCATCCATTGCGTCCCACAGACACCATTCCAGGAATGAGAAAAGCTTGAAGGACTTGGAGGCGGAGCCCTCATTCTTCAGAACAACCTTCTGTACTTCGCCTGTGAAGCCGGGGGGCACGAAGAAGGTCACTTCTGCAGAGAGATCGTTCTTCTTGCCTCTGATTATGGTATATCCCATGCCGTGACGGCAGGAATACTCGTCAAGATCTGTCTTTACAGGTGACCAGCCGGGATTCCACACAACGCCGTTGTCGTTGATGTAGAAGTAGCGGCCGCCTGCATCGTTGGGAACGTTATTGTAGCGGTAGCGGGTTATTCTTGCAAGGCGGGCATCCTTGTAGAAGCTGTAGCCGCCTGCGGTGTTGGATATAAGGCTGAAGAAATCCTGTGTGCCGAGATAGTTTATCCAGGGGTAAGGGGTCTTCGGCGAAGAGATGACATATTCCCTTGCCTTGTCGTCGTATGATCCGAACTTCATCGCATAAACCTCATTTCTTGTGATGTTGGATTAGTGGTCACTGATCACTCCTCTGACTGAGGGCATCACTGCGCCCAGACCGTGATCAGTTACATACACACTTGTTATTTTACCATATTAAACGTTTAATTTCAACAGAAAACTGTATTTTCTGCATAACAAAATAATCGGCTGAAAATTGTGTAATTGTTACAAAACGGTAAAAGGGTGTGTAATAAAGGGGTTTGTCCGACACCATGAGGATTTTCGGATCATTTTGATTGTTTATATCATTGACATATTTTTTTCATTGTGCTATAATGATTTTATATGAATACAGATAAGGGGTTCAGCTATGGGCTATAAGAACGAATTTATAAGATTTATGACAGAGTGCGATGTGCTGCGCTTCGGTGAGTTTACTCTCAAGAGCGGCAGAAAGGCACCCTACTTCATCAATGCGGGGAACTACCGCACAGGGGCACAGCTTTCAAAGCTGGGGGGATTCTATGCCGACTGTATCAAGGCAAATGATATCCCTGTTGAGTGCCTGTTCGGTCCTGCCTATAAGGGCATACCCCTTGCAGTGAGCGCAGCCGTGCAGCTTTATGAGAAGTACGGCATAGATGCAGGTGTCTGCTTTGACCGCAAGGAGGTAAAGGATCACGGCGAGGGCGGAATGTTTGTGGGACAGCAGCTTTCCGACGGCATGAAGGTAGTCATCATAGAGGATGTGATGACCTCCGGCAAGGCCGTGAAGGAGGTCTACCCCAAGGTGACGGGTGAGGCTAAGGTAGACATCACAGGCATGATAATCACCGTTGACCGCATGGAGAAGGCTCTTGACACGGAGCTTTCAGCAGTGCAGCAGGTGTACAAGGACTACGGCATAAAGGTATACCCCATAGTCACCATAAAGGACATAATAGCTGCCATTGAGGACGGCGAGGTAAAGGGACGTGAATACCTTGACAGCATGAGGGCATATCTGGAGCAGTACGGAGCAAATTAACACATAATCGGAGGAGATATTATGGGAGTAAAGCTTGAGCTTACGGCGATCACACCACAGCTTATGGATTCAGTCATCTATATGGACAATTCCCCTGCGTATGCAGCTTTCAAGGAAGAAATCGAGGCCATACTGGCGGAGTTCAACGAGAAGAAATCCCTTTCGGCAAACTGGACGGTAGACCCCGGGGATCTTACCTCAAAGTCTGAGGATACCCTGAAGAATATGCACAGAGCCTATCTGTACTGGTCATTTGCCGAGCAGAAGGATTCCCCCGAACAGGATCCCACTTCCGTGTATTCCATGGTAAAGCTGTTCTTTAAGTCACAGCAGCAGAATATCATGGATGTAAACGGCGGCAGCAGCGTATTTGACACGGTAAACGCCGAGCGTCTCATAGATGCCTTCAAGGAAAAGATCTCCTCTGACAGCGCCGTGTATGACAGTGTGAAGGCCTTCTTTAAGGGGTATGTATACGGCTATTACTTCAACTTCCTTGATGAAGCTGTGGTAATGAAGAAATATGCGGAGATGCTTGCATATCTGGGCGTAATGTCCGGCATTGTTCCTACAAGCGTATCTGACAAGCAGAAGGTGCTTGTAAAGATAGCCCCCCTTATGACGGATAACAGGTGCAAGTACGTTTCCGGGCTGCTGCCTATGGATCTTATGCTTGACATGATCTACAAGCGCATTGATATGACCACTCTTCCCGAAGAGCGTGCCGCCCATATGAGAAACGACATACGCTCCTATGTCACCTCCCACTACAAGACCGACAGGGATGACGGCATGGAGCTGGTGTCCGATTCAGTGTCCTCACAGTTTGTCACTCTGTATTTCAGCAAGTATGTGGATTCCCATGATGTGGCAGATGCCCTTTACAGCAATGCATTCAGCGGTGTGCGCACATTCCTTGACGGCGACAGGGATGACACCGGTGAGTTCGATGCCGCAAAACTCAATTCCCTTATGACTGCCCGCCTTGAGAAAGTCCTTGAACCTTTCTACACCGCAGGCCGTGAGCCTCTCCTTGATACATCCCTTGGAGGAGAGGAAAAATGCTACCGCTATCCTGTCATCTACAAGGACGGGGACAGATGTATGTTTGCAAATGCATATGCCCCCTATGTCTACAAGGAGCTTGACGGAGATGTGTACATATCTTCGGATGTGCCCGACGGCATATTTGACTTTGCAGATGCCGTGTTCTCCTCCGAGCCTGTGTGTGAGATGTTTGACATTGCCGACAGCACTGTGCGTGTGCGCCGTGACAAGGTGAAGCACGTTGAAGAGATAAAGCGTCTGAATGCGGATGAGAGCCTTTCTGCAAGGGACAGGAGGATGCTCCTCCTTGAACAGTACCTGTATCTGTGCAGCGGCAGCCTTACCGCCCAGAAGTTCAGGAACATGACAGATGCCAATGTGTTCGGCACCGAGCTTTTCGATGCATATATCAAGTATCGTGCAGACCTGCTCATTGATGCCTGCGGCGACAGGGAGGCAAAGAAGACCCTGCTCGACAACATAAACAGCATCAGCAAATAGTGTACCGTCAGCCGCCGCTTTACGGCGGCTGATGTGATGAATAGAGTAAACGGAGTTATTATGAAAGCATTTGACATTAACCTTATGCCGGATTACAAGGCCTTCGGCATTGATGGAGAGGGGCTTACCCCTGTCCTCCACTGCATGATACACGATGCCATTCCGGACAGGACATATCCCAATGTTCTGGTGGTTCCCGGAGGGTGCTACTCCTTCTGCTCCGACAGAGAGGGGGAGCCTGTGGCATCACGTTTCTATTCCTTCGGCTACAATGCCTACTATCTTGAATACAGCGTATGGAGAAAGCCCTATCCTGTTGATATGACGGAGCTTTGTGCAGCGGTTGCATATATACGCTCCCACAGTGAAGAACTGAATGCCACCCATGATGTGACCGTCTGCGGCTTTTCAGCGGGAGGGCATATGGTGGCTGCCTACGGCCTCTATCACGAGGATTTTGCAGCAATGGGGGATGTTGCTCCCGACAGGCTGATACTATCCTATCCTGTCATAACAATGGGAGAGCTCACCCACGGGGAAACTAGGGATAACGTGGCCCCCACCCCGGAACTTGCGGAGAAGCTTTCCATTGAAAAGCACGTTACCGGGAAGTATGCCCCTACATTTCTGTGGGCTTGTGCGGATGATGCCACCGTCCCTGTGGAAAATTCCCTTATGATGGCAAAGGCTCTGTCTGCTGCAAAGGTGCCCTTTGAGCTGCACATCTTCCCGGAGGGCGGGCACGGCCTTGCCCTTGCGGACATCACAACACAGAAGGACGGGGATCCTAAATATCTCTGCCCCCATGCTGCAAACTGGCTCCCTCTTGCCCTTGAATGGCTGGACGGAATGAGAAAATGAGTGCTCCTGCCTGTGATAGGTGGTACAGCTTGATTTGCAAGTTATGATTGTAGAAGTTGCATAATAATTTACACAAAATTTATTGATTATTTAGCGTGAATATGGTACAATAAAAAGGTAAATATAAGTGCGGTATACCGCAGAAAGGAATATACAATGTTTGATTACAAAGGAAAAGTAGTGGCTATCACCGGCGCATCCTCGGGCCTTGGCAAGCAGATGGCGGAGGGCTTTGCACAGGTAGGCGCAAATCTTGTGCTGCTGGCAAGAAGAATAGACAGGCTTGAAGCATCAGCCGCTGAGTGGAGCGCAAAGTACGGTGTTGAGGTGCTCCCAATTAAATGCGATGTTACAGATGAAGCATCCATTGATGCCGCTCTTTCTGCCATTGACAGCAAGTTCGGCAAGGTAGAGGTCATCATCAACAATGCCGGCGGTGAAAAGGGAACAGGCACTCCTCTTGTGGACTACAAGAGAGAGGACTGGGATTTCACCCTGAACCTTGACCTTACTTCCGTATTCACCATGACAAAGAAGTTTGCCAAGTATATGGAGGCTAATATCGCAGGCGGGAAGCAGGGCTACGGCAGAGTGATAAACATTGCATCCATCTACGGCCTTGTAGGCAATACCGTCATACCCACCATTGCATATCACAGCACCAAGGGCGCTGTTGTAAACTTCACCAAGGGCGCTGCTGCAGAGCTTGCTACAAAGGGCATCACTGTAAATGCCATCTGCCCCGGCTATTTCTACACCGAGCTTACCACAGAGACCCTTGACAGCGAGATGTTCCAGGCATTTGCAAAGCAGTCCGTACCCATGCAGAGATACGGCAGGGAAGGGGAGCTCAATTCTGCTGCCATATTCCTGGGCGCAGAGGAATCCTCCTATGTTACGGGTCAGGCGCTTGCAATCGACGGCGGCTATGCCTGCATCTGATTTTATTCATTTATAAATGTGTCAGCGGAGCCTGTTCATGCAGGCTCCTTTTTTTGCTGAAAGATCAGACGAATGTATCTTTAGGTACCGGACAGCGGGTATGCTGTTGTTTTTGTGGCAAAATTCATCAAGGGGCGTGGCTGCCGATGCAGCCGAAGCGATCCTCAAGGATTTTACCGTGTGGTACAGGCGGCGCAGTCGATGTGGTTAGCTTATATTAACAGTTAATTAACCGTGAACATCAGCATAAAAATTTATACTTTAAACATTTAATAATGTAGAATGATTTATAATACATAGTGTACAATACTATAACAATACAGTGCATTAAAGTCATAAATCGACATTACTTCTGCGTCATACTAATCGGAGGTATAATATGGGACTTAAAACCAGGGTCCTTGAGATACTTGAAAACAACCGTGGCAGAAGCATTTCCGGCAACTCCATAGCAAACAGTCTCGGGATAACCAGGAGCGCAGTATGGAAGGCAGTGGTGGATCTGCGCCGTGAGGGATATATCATAGATGCCGTTACCAACAGGGGCTACTGCCTTACGGGTGAATCAGGCCTTATGAACGAACGCTCCATACAGGGCTTTCTCACCACGGAGCATCTTGGGCGCAAGCTGGACGTGTTCAAGACCATAGATTCCACCAACAACTTTGCCAAGAGCCTGGCACAGCTCGGTGGAGAACACGGGCACACCATAATCGCCGAGCAGCAGACCGTGGGACGGGGCAGGGCTGACAAGAGCTTTTACTCTCCCGCAAATCAGGGAATATACATGAGTGTCATCGTGCGCCCCCGGATACCTGTTGCCTGTTCCCCCCGCATTACCGCCTGCACTGCAGTGGCTGTGGCTGATGCCATAAAGGACACTGCAGGCATAGAGTGCGGCATAAAGTGGGTAAATGACATATTCGTACACGGGAAGAAGCTGTGCGGCATACTGACAGAGGCAGCTGTGGGAGTTGAAACAGGGGAGCTTGACTATGCAGTCATCGGCATAGGCATAAATGCCAACAATGCCGAATTTCCCGACGAGATAAGGGACACTGCCACCAGTCTGTTCTTCGAGAGCAGGCGGATAATAAACCGTGCAGAGCTTACGGCAAATGTGCTCAACCGCCTTGAATCCCGCCTGAAGGAGCTTGAAAGCGGTTCCTTCATGAATGAATACAGGGAGCGCTCCATACTCATCGGCAAGAGGGTGAGGATCCTTTCCGGGGACAAGGTTACGGAGTATGACTGTACAGGCATAGATGACAACGGCTTTCTTGTGGTGCGGGACATGGACGGCAACGAGGAGCACCTCAGCACAGGAACAATACTTTCTTAATGCAGAATGAAGAATGGTTCGCTTGTTTTCCTCTTTGCCCGCTCCGCTTGCATAGAATAGATAAGTGATAGTGAATAGGTGATCAAGCCCAACGGGCAGCTTATCGCCCCTGAACTGTGTATTTGTTTAAGGGCTTAGCTTATCCGAGGCGAATGTTGCCGCAAGGCCTGTGAACAGCCCTGTTATGCATCCGGCAACGGCAAGGAAGGGGGCATATACCAGCACCCCTTTCCCCATGATGGATGCTGCAACTGCAAGCTGTGCTCCGTTGTGGGCAAGGGCTCCTGCTACACCCGCAAACCACAGCCCATCCCTGCCAAGGACACGGTAAACAAATGCCGATACCGCAAAGGAAAGGATCCCTCCCGCAAGGGAATATGCAAGACCTGATACATTGCCGCTCAGCAGGGCGGCAATTGCTATCCTCACTGCGAGCACCATTGCGGCGGCTCTTGGGGAATACTGCCTTAGCACCATAAGGGTGATGATGTTTGCAAGGCCGGGCTTTATTCCCGGAATGGGAACTATGGGGGGCAGCAGCGCCTCGGCTGCGTGTATGCCTGCTCCGGCGGCGGCAAACACTCCCAGTGCCGCTATCTCTTTAGCCTGCATATGCATCTGCTTCCTGTTCATCTGTTACCACTATCCTGACTTTGTTTGGCAGGCACACTATGGGCAGCCCTGTGTGGGATTCACCCTGGTTGACACACAGCTTGTCGGGGCATGAGGCGGATTCCATTGATATGCTGCCATGCTCCACACGGATGATGTTCTCCTCCCCGTGATCCCCCGCAATTGTAATGTTGTAGGGCTCCTTCACGCTGTCAAGGTCGATGGTGTAGAGCAGCTTGTCCTCTCTGTATATCTGTGCCGTGCTTCCTTTGTCACGGCTCATTACGGCAATGCAGCCTATTAGCCCTGCTATGAGCACGGCGGCTGTTATCCCTATGGGGATAGCCTGTTTTGCTTTCATGATCACCCTCCGGTGTAGTGCTTGTATAAGGATAGGCGGCTGACCGTAGCCGCTGACAGCGATTATACCATTTTTATCCCTGAATGTCAAGAAAGGAGCGGGTATATGAAGAAGGTGGTCATATGCCTTATGACCGTGCTCATGTGCCTTGGGCTGTGCGCCTGCGGAGAAAGCAAGGCGGAGCGCTCCTTTTTTGCCATGGATACCTACATCACTGTGACAGCATACGGAAAGAACGTCGAAAAGGCAGTACAGGCTGCACAGGAGCTTATGGAAGGCT
>ODAI012371304.1_pt1 | contig 10311 bp, 11 predicted proteins | sample 1539321 | NCBI WGS metagenome assembly ODAI01 (sample SAMN02144231, study PRJEB22623) | gut metagenome | biome: sheep rumen | host: Ovis aries | place: New Zealand | reverse complement strand
TTAACAAATGCTTATCTCTCTGTACAGCTGATACATGGATCAATTGTAAGAACCAGAATAGGCACATCTGCAAGGTCGCAGCCCTTAAGTGTCTCAACAAGTCCTGAAAGATTTGCAAAGGTGGGGGTGCGGACTCTCATTCTGTCTATGAACTTAGTACCGTTAGCCTTTACGTAGTAGATAGCTTCTCCACGAGGCTGCTCAATTCTCATTACATACTCGCCGTTAGGCATTCCCTTAACAGGAACATCGATATCGCCTGATGGCATATGGTCGATGAGCTGACGGATAATATCGAAAGCCTGGAAGATTTCCTTTATACGGCACTCAGTACGTGCGTATGAATCTCCATCGTTTGATACGATAGGCTCAAAATCAACATCGCCGTATGCGCAATAGCCTGTTGTTCTGATATCTCTTGAAATTCCGCTGGCTCTGAGGAAAGGACCTGCACAACCAAGGGCATCAGCCTGCTCAGCAGTAAGAATACCAACACCGCGAAGTCTTGTCTGAACTGCCATATCATTAAGGAACGGCTTGGAAATAACCTTAAGATCCTCTTCCATCTTGTTTATTCTCTGATAAAAGTCCTTAAGCATCTCATCAGATACATCTCTTCTGATACCGCCTACCTTCATAACCGAGAAGATTACACGACCACCGGTAGAAGCCTCGAACATATCAAGAGCCTCTTCTCTAAGTCTCCAGCACTCCATGTAGAGTGACTCAAATCCAAAAGCATCGGCAAGAAGACCGAGCCAGAGAAGATGTGAATGAATTCTTGAAAGCTCGGACCAGATAGTACGAAGGTACTTAGCTCTTGAAGGCACATCAATATCCATAATGTGCTCTACAGCTTCACTGTATCCAAGGCCATGGCCCAGTGAGCAGATTCCGCAGATACGCTCAGCAACATAGACCATCTCATTAAAATCTTTTTTATCAACCAGCTTCTCAAGACCTCTGTGAATGAATCCGATTGAAGGGATAGCTTCAACGACTTTCTCATCCTCCATAACAAGGTCAAGATGTATAGGTTCCGGAAGAACCGGATGCTGGGGTCCAAATGGAATTACACTTCTAGTAGACATTTTGGTTCCTCCAATTATTTAAATGGTGTCTCGATCGCTGTGCGATAGAGCTTTCCTTCAAAGTCGATATTGATCATCTTGATCTGAACTCCGAAGAGATCATGCATCTCATTTTCATATATGAATGCACAAGGGAAAATACTTGTGATACTTGAAATCTCCTGATCCTCAGGAAGTACCATCTTAAGGTGCTTCATTTCAAGATCTTTTCCAAAGGTATAGATGAGCTCGTAAGCATCCGGAACTCTTGTTGCGCACTGCTGAATAAGATGATATCCGGCAAATTTAAGCTTCTGAGATTCATCAATGATACTTTCCGGATTAACAGTTATAAATTCTGTATTCACTGTTTATTTTCTCCTTTCTCAGAATTATCTGCCGCTGCGGGAGCCGGTGCAGCTGCTTTTGGTGCTGCCTGTGCCGGTGCTGCAGGAGCTGCCGGCTTGGGAGCAGGTTTAGCAGTTGCTTTGATCTTCTCTTCAGCCTGCTGTCTAAGTGCTTCCTCTGTAAGAACTGCGTCATACTGTGTACTTGGATCATAGTCATCCGCAGTCATATGAATAGCCATCTTTGAATAGTCTACTGTACAGTAGCCCTGTTTCATTGACTCTTTTAACTTCTTTCTCTTCTCCTCAAGGATGCCAACAGCCTTAACAACGCCCTCGATAAGAGCTTCAGGTCTTACAGCACATCCCGGAACATATACATCTACGGGAACAACCTTATCAGCTCCGCCCAGAATGTTGTAGCACTCCTTGAAAATACCACCGTCACATGCGCAGATACCGCAAGCTACGACTACCTTTGGATCAGGCATCATGTTGTAGAGCTGTCTTACTACAGGAGCTGTCTGTGCATTGATGCCTCCTGTAAGAAGCAGCACATCTGCATGCTTGGGGTTTCCAGTATTGATGATACCAAATCTCTCAACATCATAGAGAGGTGTCATGGTAGCAAGAACTTCTATATCACAGCCGTTACAGCTGGAGCCGTCATAATGTAACACCCATGGTGATTTTGCAATGTTCATTGATTTACTTCCCTTCTATTCTTATTTAATAACGTTGAGGATCAGCAGATTGGTTCCTGCAAATACAAGGATAACTGCCCATGTTACTTTCAGCATTGTTATGTATTTTACTCTTGGGAACACATTATCAATGAGTGTCTCAAGGAAGAATACTACAGCGCATGCAATTATCGCCCAGATTCTGCTGATAGGGCTCTGCGTAATAAAGAACATTCCAACAATACCCATCATCAGTACTGTGTCATACCACTCAGCAATCTCAACAAATGCAAGGTTTGAACCTGAAAGATCAGTTGTAAGTCCCTTAACCATCTCCTGATGCATGTGGTGTGATGTACTCAGATCGAAAGGTGATTTACGAAGCTTGATTATCAGGATAAATACAAAGCCGATAAAGAAGCCGGGAATCTGAATAATAGCAGGTGTGCTTGCCTTAACAAGATCATTTACCATGAAGCTTCCCTGTGCATAATAGAATCCTATTGCAACAAGGAGTGTCATAGGCTCGTAGCACATCATCTGCAGAAGCTCACGCTGTGCACCCATGATGCTGTAAGGACCATTGGTTGAAAAAGCAGCCATGACCATCAGAACCTCTGACATCGATAGCGCAAAGAATACAAGAAGCATATCTCCGCCGGCAAAGAAAAGGCATCCGGTAAACACAGTCATGATAAGATATCCTGTCACGAACAGAACCTGGATACTGTTAACAACAGTGGTCTGCTTGTGAAGGAGTTTGTATACATCATAGAAGGGCTGAACAATAGGTGGGCCCTGTCTTCCCTGCATACGTGCAGCAAAGAGTCTGTCAGTACCTGACAGAAGTCCTCCGATAAGAGGAGCAAGTATTAAGTATAATACGGCTTTAATAATAAAGTTAATTTCCATCAGATAGCACCTCCAACAACGATGATCAGCATAACTGCCACCAGGACAGCTGCTACCCAGATACAAGGCCAGAGAAGTTTCTTCTCACCGAAGTAATCTTCCATGTACCAGTTTGACATGTAAAGGGCTCTCTCCTTACCGAAGGAGTCTATGTAATGTCTGTCATCACCTGCGTTAACACCGGCAACGTACGACATTGTCATCTTGGAGTTCTTACCGATTGAAAGGAATCTGGATCCAATAGGGATCATGAATACCATAGCAACCATGATCATCATGATGATCACATCACTTCCGCCGATAACATCAGGGATGTTTGCGTGGAATGCCTCATCAAGGATTGGCTGGATCATATGTCCGGACATCCATGGGAATGCAAAGCACATGATGATGATAAGTGAAGTAAGAGGGAAAATTGAAACCAGCTCACTTCTGGGTGTTATATCTTCAAGTTCAAAGGACTGATGGATAACGGTACATATCTTGCCAAGCCACTTAGCCCAGTAGAAAAGCGTACTGCCGGAACCAAATACCAGGAAGATAACAAGCCATACAGAACCTGAATCTACGAAGGACTTAAGAGCAGCCCACTTTGATACCAGCATTCCGAAGGGAGCCATGAACATTCCGCAGATACCGATGATCATGATAAAAGCAAGTCTCGGAAGCTTTATGATAAGTCCGTGCATATCCTCAATGTCACGACTGTGCATACAGTTCTCAATGTCACCCACTGTCTGGAAAAGAAGTGACTTGGATACAGCATGGAAAAGAACCAGCATTACTGCGGCCCACACACCCTCGGTTGTTCCGGTTCCTGCGCAGGCAGTAATAAGTCCCAGGTTTGAAATTGTTGAATAAGCAAGCACCTTCTTACCGTCACTAACGGTAATGGCAAGAAGAGATGCTGCAAAGAATGTAAATCCACCAATAACTGTGATCATTACACCTGTAAGAGAGTCCTTCATTACAGGTGACAGTCTTATAAGCATGTAAACGCCAATCTTAACCATCGTAGCGGAATGCAGAAGCGCGCTGGACGGAGTAGGCGCAACCATCGCTCCCAGAAGCCATCTTGAGAATGGGAACTGAGCACTCTTTGTCAATGCCGCAAACGCAAATAAGGTTGCGGGAACAAGATAAGGAGCATAGCCCATAACTGTAAGCTGGCTGAGGTTTGATATCTCAAACTTCATATTGCAGATCATAAGACCTGCTGCAAAGCCGCATCCACCCAAAAGGTTCATCCAAAGAGCTCTGAAAGAATTGTCTACAGCTTCCTGAGTTCTTGTATATCCGATCATAAGGAATGAACATACCGAAGTGATCTCCCAGAAGAAATAGATCCATCCGAGATTATCTGATGAGATAAGGCCAAACATAGCTCCAAGGAATACAAACATCAGAGCCAGGAAATAGCTTGATCTGTCCTGAACATCAGTATGATGATTGTGGTAATCCTTCATGTAACCTGATGCATAGATACAGATAAGGATACCAACAACACCTACGATAAGATACATAACAGCTGCAAAGGTATCAATCCTGATATGATTATTACCCTCTACTACTCTGCCTGTAAGATCCATCCACATTACGGGAATTGTTCCGGCCAGTGAAAACAGGATTGCATAATATTTTTTGTACTTGATGCTGAGGAAACAAACAAGGCACATAAGAAATACTTCACCGACCATAACAAAGATGTCGGGAATATGTGTCTCCTGCAAGTACACAAATTGTGATGTATCCCCGGAAGTTATCACCGTCACGGCAACATATACAGCAGCTATCATAATGGTAAATCCACCGATCATGATAACAGCACTTCTAAGAGGGCTTGCCTTCTTGAGAAGACCTATCACAATTGCCATGATGAAGGGAAAGAGAATTAAGAAGTTGACTACATTTAGAATTGGAATCAAGGTGTTTCGCCCCTTTCACATATTCTCAAAGCCTTTGAAGACTATGAGTTTTTCATAAATTTGTCGACGGCCTCATTGAGTTCAATGATTGCCTTCTCATCACCGTCCTGAACAGCATGAACTATACAGTGACTCATGTGTTCCTTGAGAATCTCCTTGCCGCAATTATTGATGGCTGAGCGCACGGCGGCAAGCTGAATAAGCACTTCGCTGCAGTCCTTGTCATCTTCTACCATCCTCTTTACGGATTCAAGGTGTCCGATGGCTTTGGAGAGCCTGTTCGAAATTGCTTTCATATGTTCAGGGTCATGGTGATGGTGATGTTCATGGTTCGCAGAACTCATAAAAACCTCCATAAAGAATGTGCGTTTTTGTTAATTTTTTGACTTGTTAGGACAAAAAGAAAAATAAAACGCACAAATGACCGTTTATCATTATATTTCTATAAATTGAAAAAAGCAATAAAGATTATCTTACATTTCCAATAATCTTATATAAAAGATTGTAAAGAAGCTGTGATTCCTCAGGTGAGAGTTTAACGCAGGAGCCCATTGCAGGGGGGATGGAAAGAGCTCGCTCTTTAAGCTCCTCTCCCTCTTTGGTGATGGTAACCAGAAGGTTACGCTCATCCTCATTGGATCTCTCCCTTGTTATATATCCCTTGGATTCAAGCTTTTTAAGAACAGGAGTAAGTGTCCCGGAATCCAGGTACAGCTTCTCCCCTAAAGTTTTTACATTGAGTGATTTCTGCTCCCAAAGCACCATCATTGTAATATATTGGGTATAAGTCAGATCGATCTCATCAAGATAGGGCTTATACTTTCTGATGATCTCCTTGGAACAGGCATAAAGTGGGAAGCAAAGCTGATTCCCAAGTTTTAAAGCATCGTATTTTTCCTCTTTTGCACTCATGTAAAACTCCTAAGAATAAATTTTATACTATTTAATTATATCACAAAAAACAGACTTCGCTTATTATTTTTTAAGCTTTTTAACTAAATCTATTTCAAATCTAATTTCAATATAACTAAACAGCATTGTCAAATATCTCATAAAAGGCTCTGTTGCTATTGCAAACAGCACAAACAACATAACGCACTCTATTGAAACATATGATATTGAAAAAAGATCATTAAATATAAACGCCGCAGCTATTATACCAACCACGCACCCCAAAATAACTCTTAGTCTGTATCTGTTAAGGGGCATACAGATATTTGTAAGGATGATGAATCCCACTATTGCCAGGAGGAAGGTGGCCGCAACCGATACATCCTGTGCCTTCACCCCAAAGGTATTACCAAAGATAACAAGGGCTGCTATGGCAAAAAAATCTGTTAATGCCGCAGGCATGGCTTTCAGAAGCACTTTTATGAGGAAATGTCCTTCTATCCTCTTATTATTGGGCTCCATAGCCAGGAAAAATCCGGGAATCCCAATATTAAACAGACTTATCATGGTTATCTGAGAAGGCTGTAAAGGATAAGTAACTACACTTATAATGGAAAACAGCGCCAAAAGCAGTGAGAAAATATTCTTTACCAAAAACAGTGTGGCCGTTCTCTCAATATTGTTGATATTTCTCCTTCCCTCCGCCACGATCATAGGCATTTTGGAGAAATCACTGTCCATCAGAACAACCTGAGCTGCCTGAACAGCCGCATCGGATCCGGCAGCCATCGCTACGGAGCAGTCCGCATCCTTCATTGCAAGGATGTCATTAACACCGTCTCCTGTCATTGCTACCGTATGTCCGTTAGCCTTAAGTGCTCTTACTATCTTCTGTTTCTGATCGGGAGTCACTCTTCCGAATACGGTATATTCTCTGACAGCATGAGGAATATCCTCATCCGTCAAAGTCGTTGCATCCACAAATCTGTCTGAGTGTTCTATACCGGCATTCCTTGCCACTTCCGATACAGTCAGCGCATTATCTCCGGAAATCACCTTGACATTGACATTCTGTTTTCTAAAGAACGCAAAGGTCTCGGGAGCAGATTCTCTTATAGGATTCTGCAAAAGAATAAACATCATGGGAACAGTATTGGCTCCCTCAAGATACCCTTCCGGTGCAGGAATGGAGGTATTCTCATTTGTTGCCTCTATTGCCAAGGTACCGTTTGCTCCGCCAAAGTATCTGGCAAAGCACAATACCCTCAGTCCCTTTGCAGCGTAGCTGTCTATAAGCTCCTTATATACAGGGAACTTATCTGTAAGCACATATTCCGGTGCTCCGAGTATATAGGTGGCATTTTTAAACTGGACCGAACTGTATTTATATTTGGATGTAAATGGACGAAAAGAAACACTTCCAAGGCTGCTCCTTAACGGAAAATAGTCCTCAAGAGCTCTCATTGTGATATTGTCATCCGGAATACAACTTATATACTCCGCAACAATATCGACTGTTCTAAGAAACTCCTCTCCATCTTTGGTTCCGTCGGGAAGTACAGCATCGGCTACAAGCATGCTGTTATCGGTAATGGTGCCTGTCTTATCAACACAGATAGTATCTACTCTTGCAAGGGCCTCGATGCTCCTCATATCATGAAGCATGACCCTTTGCCGTGCAAGCCTTATGGTACTGAGTCCCAGAGTGATACTCAGCAAAAGATACAGTCCCTCGGGTATCATTCCGATGACTGCCGCAACCATAGAGGGCACACTCTCCGAAAAAGAATTGCCCTGAATATAAAAGCTCTGTACAAAAAGACATATTCCGATTGGGATAATGATAAGCCCCGCAAAAGCCACAATGCGGTTTATGGATTTTACCATCTCACTCTGCTCGGAAGAAGGCATCTTCTTGGCTCTTAGCATAAGCTGAGAGATATAGGACTCATGTCCCACCTTTGTCAGCCTTGCAAGGCATTGACCGGATACCACAAAGCTGCCGGACATAAGAGATGCACCTACTGTCTTTACTATTTCATCGGCTTCACCTGTAAGCAGCGCCTCATTGACGTTCACTTCTCCGCTTATGACCTTGGCATCGGCGCAGATCTGACTTCCTGCAGAAAGTACTATCACATCCCCGAGAACGAGCTTGTCAATTGCAACAGTCTTCTCCTGCCCGTCACGTATCGCAGTGACGGTGGTTTGGTTCAAAACCTTAAGATCATCAAGGATCTTCTTGGCTCTTATTCCCTGAAAGATTCCTATCAGTGCGTTACATATGATAACAGGCAAAAAAGTCAGCGAATTAAAGGCGCCGGATACGATAAGCAAAATGGCCATAATAAGGAAGATCAGGTTAAAGTAGGTAAAAATATTCTCCTTAATGATCTGACCGTTTGTCTTGCCGATATTTTCAATTTGAACATTACCCTTCCCCTGGTCATATAGCTCTTTTGCCCTGTCAGAGGAAAGTCCCATTATCCTGTTATCCATAATCACTTAGATGTATGATTCATGTTTTTGATAGGTATATTTGCATAGAGCGCCGGAACAGTCTTGCCTGTATTATCCTCAGTATCCATCTGGGTAATATTGATATCGATATTATCCATGTCAATCTCTGCATATTTGGACAAAACTTCTATGATATCGCTGCGGATCTTCTGCATAATGTCAGGAGAACAGGTCGCTCTGTCGGATACAAGGACTAGCTTAAGTCTGTCTTTGGCCACATCGCTGGAGGATTTCTTCTTAAAAAAATCAGATATTTTCATGACTTTATTCTCTCCTTATCTCTTCCTTGAGAGCCAGCCAAACAATCCCTTTTTGGTTTCAAGATCAAGAAAAGGAACGTTCTCGCCGGTAACTCTGCGGCAAATATTCATATAAGCCTGTCCGGCAAGGGAGTTGTCTCCTACCAGAGGCTCACCGTTATTGGTGGCAATAACAATATTCTCATCATCGGGGACCTGACCGATAAGCTCTACTGCCAATATCTCAACCACATCATCAGCTGACATCATATCGCCTCTCTTAATAAGATCAGGACGAAGTCTGTTTACAATAAGCTGGTGATTCTTGATCTCCTTTGCCTCAAGAAGCCCGATGATCCTGTCGGCATCACGAACAGCTGATACCTCGGGGGTTGTTACTACGATGGCTCTGTCTGCACCCGCTATGGCATTAAGGAATCCCTGCTCGATTCCTGCGGGGCAGTCAAGAATGACATAATCAAACTCTGCCTTAAGCTCCTCTGTAAGCTTCTTCATCTGTTCAGGTGTTACGCTGGTCTTGTCTCTTGTCTGAGCCGCGGGCAAAAGAAACAGTGTGTCATATCTCTTGTCCTTGATAAGAGCCTGTCTTAATTTACAGTTTTCTTCGATAACATCAACGATGTTGTAGACGATACGGTTTTCAAGTCCCATGACAACATCAAGGTTTCTGAGACCTATATCCGTATCAATAAGAACGACTTTCTTGTTTAATTTGGCAAGGCCGGTACCGATGTTGGCTGTTGTAGTGGTCTTACCAACGCCTCCCTTACCTGATGTGATAACTATTACTTCTCCCATACTGTCCTCCGTTTAAATACTGTAAAATCTTCTCAAGAATGAAGCGTCATACGATGTTTTTACAATATGACCATTCTCTATATAAGCCACTTCAGCCATCTTGTCGTTTCCGAGAAATTTCTTCTTGGATCTGATCCTGGCTCCCTTTTCAGCGTCAGGAGATATTGCGATCGCATCCCCGATCCTGACCTGAATGGGCGCAAGCTTAAGTGCCATAATAACTGAATCATTGTCGCCTTCACAACCGGCAAAAGCATTTCCTCTGAGTTCTCCGAGAATAAAAATACTTCCCTTGGAAACCACATTTCCTCCGGGCTTAACATCTCCCAGAACAATAATGCTCTTATCGCTCTTAAAATCCTGACCCGATCTTAAATTGCCTTTATAGATAACCGCATCGCCATCGGAAAGATCATTATCCACGGGAACCCGGGCAATTTCAGTCAGCTCTCCGCTGCGGCGAAGAACTCCGAGCCGGATCAGCTCTTCCTCCTCTGACTGCTCATCTATAATGCAGATTATGTGAAGTTCGGAATTTTCCTCAATGACCCTTACAATTTCCTCAACTTCCGTATCTGAAAGGAACCTTCCCCTGAGTATCAGCCCCATATCATGTTTGCCAAGAAATGAAGATGCCTGCGTAAATTTCTCCGCAACCTTCTGTATAAGATCATTGAAAGGAACAGACGGATCCAAAACCAGAATTATCCCGGATTTGGTCCCCTTGATAGTGACATTTGCTTCCAACTAAGATCACCCACCCTTTTTTCATACATCTTGTATGTTCAGACATATCCAAACACACCATATACAAGTATATGCTATTTGACCTTAAAATTAAACCGACAAAATACATAAATAATGGATGTTTTTTATGAATAAAAATGGAGCCCCGGGATGTTCCC
>ODAI010855101.1_pt1 | contig 10312 bp, 12 predicted proteins | sample 1539321 | NCBI WGS metagenome assembly ODAI01 (sample SAMN02144231, study PRJEB22623) | gut metagenome | biome: sheep rumen | host: Ovis aries | place: New Zealand | reverse complement strand
TTAAGATTTGAATCACAGTAGTTAAACATAGAAAGTTGGTCAGCTTTTGTTTGTAAAGATATTCTAATATCAAAATTATTTCTAATAGTATAATCATTAGAACAAAGAATTACACCATATGGATCATAAAAGAAAGGTTTATATCCAGTAAGATCTGTATCAATCATAAATGCACCAGGCTGCTGATTAGGATTCCAGAAGTTACCAAATACTTCGTCCATATTGTTTTTACCTTGATTTACATTCATTCTAAGAGCAGGCTGTAAAATCTTTTGACCTGGAGCGGTTTTCTGTAATTCTCCCGTTTGTTCATTAATTATGTATGATGAAGCGACGGAAGATTGTGTATTTAAGAAAATATGATTAAAAAATCCAGGAGAGAATCTACTAATAAACCATTCTAGAACTCTCTTAGCTATATCATCTTGAAATATTTTATTACTTGTTGATGGGAATGTTCCCAAACGTATTGTTCCCATAGTAAAACCTCATTTATTATCGTTTATATTCCTTTGTCTTCAATTACTGTTGAATGAACATCAGCAATTATATATTATATTAATGATATGAAAGGAAAAATAATTATAAAAGTGGCCGTAAAGGCTGCAAAGGTCGTGGCTGCTGAAGCCACTGTTGTTGGATCTCTTTACGCTGCGGGAGGAACCGCACGTGCACTTCCTGAAGTGGTAAGAGTAGGAGTAATTCTGCTCAAGCCACTTGCCAGGAAGTGGCGGAAAAGATAGGGCTTCGGCCCTTTCTTTTTTACTGTTCAAACTATATAATCTATTTATATATTATATTTATGAGGTAAAGATTAGAGAGGGTGCTACAACACCCTCTCTAAAATTGTGTTACCTCGAAGGGGGTAAAACAAATGGTAGAACCATATTTTAGGTACCATTACAGTGTACCTGGACCTAATAATTCATTAATAGATACTTATGATTTAGTAACTAGAGATGAATTCATTAGAAGATCTGGTGGCATCGACCCCATGTTTGATAAAAACACGATGACCTACCAGTCATACAAGTTTGGTCAACCTGATTTATGTATCTAAAATACATAGATATGTTCTAGATCAAATTTATTAATTAAAAAATAAACTCTCAGAGATATCTGAGAGTTTAACAGGTCAACTAACAGTACCTATTTTATTTTTTATCATTCTAGTTTATATGTTACATGGAGTGTTAACGGATCTCCAAGATTCTGAATATATAAGGATCTCCAAAATGACAATGTTTATCATTTTTACATTTTTTCAAATATGGACACCGCATTTTCATAGATGTAGGACATCTTACAAAAGGAGGAACCTTATACTTATCTACAGATTCTTTAGCTTTTTCTTTAATCTCTTTCATAATTTTCATAGAAATTTGTATTGTTTTCATATTATTTTCCTTAGTTCTTAATAAGAACTGGATCAATATTGAATATCTTTTTATCCATATCAAATGTATCACATAAAGGACAAATGTAATGAGACAAACCAGGAGCACCAGCAGACTGTCCTTCAATAAGATTAATATTTCCTAGATAGTCAATTGGGAATCTTCTTAAATTTGTACTTACTCTACTTGTCTTTTCTGATGGAGAACCAGCTCCAGTCTTTGTAGCCATTAACAATGTATTAGTTAAAGAATCATCATTAGATTCACTAGAGAATTTAGCAATATTCATACCAGTTACTTCTGGTGAAATCTTACCAATAATACTATTAATAATAATTGTTGATTTAATTTTGAATACATCTAATAAACCATCAATAGATTTAAGTTTTTCTGGTGTGTTAATAAATCTGTAAATCTTTTGTGTAAACATCTTGATAAACGGGGAAATAAGATATTCAGATAAACGAATACGTTTATTCTGTAATCCATCATCTTTCGAAGTTAATGTTGCATAGTTTACAAATATCCATCTAGTTACTGAGAATATATTATTTCTTTCTGTTCCAGGTACTAATTGTCTAATAATACCAGCTGTATGGAAATCCAAAGCATTGATAAATGTTTTAAGTAATGCTACACCTTTATCTAATGCTTTCTGAATATTAAGATTTTCACCAAGTAATGCTGTCCATCTTACAGGATTTCTAATATAATTCATATCCATTGTACGTTTTTGTGTAGCAAGAATCGTTGCTACAAACTGTTGTAATACACGATTTTTATCAAATGCTTCTTTATCTACTCCAAGGAATACTGATCCAAATTTGAATACATATTTATCCTTAGGAATTCCTGTACCAACATCTCCTGAATAGATTTCTATATATTTTTCTGCACCAAAGTATTTTAATGTTTTAAAGAAACCATATCTAGCAAAATAGTATATTAATACTGGAATAGATTTTCTTTCAGTAATATAAATCATAATCTTAGAAGTTATATATTTATTACCATAGATATCAGTAATAGTAGCTTTTTCACGTTCAAATTTTATAGCTCTTGTAATAGTTTTAAGAACCAAAACATTTTTCTTTGTAAATGTAATAGCATCAATGATTTGTAGTGGACAAGAATATTTATTTCCTCTAATATAGAAATGAGCATTATCATATAACATTGGAACCCAAATTGAGAATGATTGCTTAACTTTCTGATTACCAAACATACATTCAAATTCAAATATTGCTTCTTTAGCATATGTATCTGAAATATGAATATGAATTTCATTTTTTGATGTTGGTTTTACTCCACCATCATCTTTATTCATATCTAGCATCTTAGAACGAATATTCTGATAGTGATAACCATTATACTTGATATATTCTGGTGCTAACTGTACAATAGCTTTACAAGCCTCATCGATATACTTGGCCATTTCGTCATTAGCACGCATGTTATAAATAAGATCATTATTGAACTTATTATCATTAATCCTTGAAAAGTTTGCTATCACATCTAACATTTATTTTGACTCCTTTCTTCGTCGTTGTTTAGCAAGATATTTTAGTCTCTCTTTACGAGACATATGTTTCAGTTTATCATATGGAGGATTAGACATTCCTTTCATATGAGTTTTTTCAAATGTTATAGTTTTACTTTCTCTTTCATCATTTGGTAAAAATGAATTAAACATACTTGCCGCAGCTATAATTGGAAGAATCCGTTTATACGCATTACTATACAAAATAAACCTCCAAAAATTATATAGAAATATTAAAGACTTTTTAAAATTCTACTAGGACAAATTGTCCTAGTAGTTATAAATTAATATTTTTGTACGAGTTTTAAGAACTCTTCTGGACTTATTATAGGTACTTTATATTTTATAGCCTTTAGTACCTTCGATGTAGATTTTTCATTAGTTACTAAGTAATTTGTTGATGTTTTAACATCTTTATCATATTTAAATGCTATATTTGTATTAAATACAGTTTTCACAAACTTATCTTTTGACTCAAATCCTTGTACTTCACCTGAGATACAATATGTAATTGTATTATCATTTGGATCTTCCACATCATGAAAATAATTCTTACAGAGTTCCATAGATTTCTCTAAATCCATACGTTTCTGTTTATCATTATACCATTTCATAAGAGTTATATCAAATACTTCTTCAAGTACTGGTTTCTTTTTAAGAGTTTCACAATAATCTATAAACATCTTATAAGATCTGATACTGTGATCAAGCAAAGATGTTTCACCAATATACGGAATATTCATTGCTGCTATAAGTTTTATTTCCGTAAGATTATCAAACATATTCTCTAAAGCTTTCTTAAATATGATTGGTCTTTTACCGCCACCATCTGGATCATTATCATAGAATACATTTATTTTGCTTTCGTATTTGTAAGTTCCATTGATTGGTCTAAAGTTTTCAAAGAATGTATACAAATATAATTCTTTATTTTCTTCAGCAATCATATCAGAAATACCTTTAATAACTGCTTCACCAATATTCTTTCCATCAAGAATCTTAACCAAATTCTCTAGTTTAGAATTATATACAGCTTTACATCCAAATTCATTATCACACATTAAATCTTGATATACAGGTATAAGTTTCTTTCCACAACATGGACAATGTTCGATATCAATATACTTTATATCTACACCAGGTTTATTATAGCAATCGAATATTTTTGGAATTACATCATTAGCTCTTTTTACAAGAACTGTAGTTCCAATTCCGATATTCTTTTTCTTTATATTCTGATAATTATCAAGTGTAGCCCTACTAACATTTGTATCTAACAAAGTTATTGGTTTTATTTCTGCTACAAATGAAACTTTACGTCTATTAACATAAGGTATGATATTTACTATTTCTGATTCAGCAAACTCTGCTGGAGGTTTAAGAGCCATATTAAAACGATTGAACGAAGATATCTTATATCTGGAATTCAAATCATTATATGTATTCTGATCTCCATCAATAGTCATTATAATACCATCAGTTTCATAAGGCCACTTATTTCTATAAAGACTTACATATTTATTATAGATCTCTGTAACATTTGAAGTCCTTTCTACAGGAACTATGTAAAAATGTTGATCAAGATCTGTCAATATTTGATTTATTTTCTTTATTTTATCTCCACGATTTGTGAATTCAAATTGCTTATCATAAGTATGAGTGTCATATATAACAAATGAAACATAATTAACTTCTGGAGTATATTCTTTTCTTTTCATTATACCAGAACATACATTTCTTAATGGTCCATTAAAACGATTTCTATGTTTCTTGAATATAATAAATTCTCCACGTAATTCTGAATTAGGTAAATATTTCTCAGGAACTCCATCTATCATTTTACCAAATGGAACAAGAGCTCCAACTAAACCATCACCTCTTGTAGAAGCAAATTCATAATTACCTTTTGAATCATATACAATCTTTCCAGATATACCATCAAGTTTTGGATCTATCCAAACTGATTGTAATCTAAGACTATTATACCATTTCTCTGCATCTTCAGCTGTCTGAACTTTTTGCATAGATAGCATCGGTATTCTATGTTCAACTTCTTCAGAATCTTTAGATACTTTATTTCCTACTTTATCAAAGTAGGGATTATTAGGATCTAAAGTTTTTAATCTTCTTTCATAAAAATCAAATTCCTCATCGGGGATATCTGATTCACCATTATAATATTTTTCTCTATATACATTTAACTTTTTGACCAAGTCATTAACTTCATTAGTAATCATAATGATTTCCTCCGTATATTAAGTTAATAATATATATTTAAGAAAAAAATAAAAAGAGCAGAATTAACTGCTCTTTTTATTTAAAACTTGATGAGATCAAATGACGTAACCATCTTCCAATCGTTTGATAACAACTTCCATAAAATCATCAACATTCATTTCTTTAGTCCATGTGATATGAATAGCCATGTGTTTAGTTACTTTAAGTTCACCATATTCCATTGATAAAGTTGGATCTTTATATTCCACGCTAAATACATTTGGTATTAAAGATTTAACTTTATCGTACTTAGCAACACTATATGAGTGACTCAATGCATCAAGAAATGCATTATAGTCATCATCAACTATATTATGAACAAATCTTGCTAAATTATATATAGATTCTTTAAATGTAATATATATACAATTAGTAAAACTTTCATATCGCATAAATATATCATCTATATTTTCAACATCTTTCAATAATGTAGCTAATGCTCTCATACCTTTCGTCAGTTTTGCAGCTTTTGCTATTTTTTCCTGTCTTTTTCTCTCTTCTTTTGCTTCTTCCATAGCCTTGCGTTTATCATCACATTTTTTCAATAAATCTCCATACATACCCATAGTATTATCCTCCTAAATTATTATAATAAGTACAACGTACTCATTAATATAATATATAAATAAAAAAAGAAGGATTATCAAAACCCTTCTTTTTGACAAATTAATATTTCATCATTAATCTGTCATAATAATTAACAGCTGCGATAGCTGCAGCTGTCATACCCATCATTAAAGATCCTGTGATTATTACTATACTTAACATATTTTATCTCCTATGTTTTTGTAATTTCCGGATATAGAACCAACTTCTATATCCTTACATTAATATAATATATAATCAACATAGGGGGTTTCACCAGTAGTTAAAAAATAAAGGTAGGATATAATTTATCCTACCTTTTTAATTAATTAAGTAATTATTTTATATTAAAACATTCATCAATAAAATATGCTAAAAGATTTTTAGCAGAAGCTAATTCTTTAGATTCATCAATAGTGCTATAGAATTCACAATCTTTAATTTTAGGTTCAATATACTTATTATAACGCCTTTTAATACTTTCTAATTCAAATATATCATTTTCTCTAAGCTCATTACACATAGCAATCATATTTTTATCTGTTCCATATCTTTCAGGATAATATTTTTCAACAATATTGAATATCTGATTCTTTATGTATTGTACAATAGAAATAGTTACAGAATAATTTGAATTTTTCAATTCGTCTGATTGTTTAATCGAATTTCTTACTTCAGATTTTGATAAAGTATTTTTGTGGAACAAAGATTCATATACGAATTTCAAAATATATTCGCTAGTTTCTTTATCACTCTTTTCGATTATTTGATAAGCTCGTTCGAGTAAAAGCATTTTATATGTTTTAATCAACTTACTTATATCTATACACATTTTCTGCATCATTGTTGATCCATCTATGATTTTTGTTTTATTATGTTTTAGATTTACAGTACTACCAAAAAGATTTTCAAATCCAGTTCCAGTAAATAAATCGTTGAATTCTTTATCTGAATCTTTAGTTTTAAGAGCTAATTCATCAGGATAATATTTTTCAACAATATTAATTATGTTATTAAATGTTAATAATAAAATATTTTTATCATCAATTAAACTATTAGTTAAATTTCCGAGAGTTACACTAGTTTTTTCAAACATTTCCGTAGGGTTGAAACCACCAAAATATGTTTTATGGTGTCTTTCCAGTTCATTTTGTGTAGCTTCTTTTTCTCGTTTTTCTTGAATTTTAGTTATAACGATTGGTAAACCAATACTAATACCAAGTATTCCTAATGCTTCAAGAATTGATTTAACAGTATCATTCATAATTCTTATTCATCCTTATGTTATATTAGTAGTAACATCACTACTTCCTATTTAATTAATATTTATAAGAATCAACGATCCTTTTACATAAATATAATATATAAATAAAAAAGAAAGGACCGAAGTCCTTTCTTTTAATAATTTTAATCTTTTCTAATTAATGTGCTTATAAAGAATTCCATATCAATTTTCTTATCAAAATTAAGTTTTCTTGTTTTTCCACTAATAAAATGTATTTCTAATTGACATTTATTTTCGCTTTCTTCATACGGTAATATTTCTTCGACTGTATCAGGATTTATACAATAGTTTGTTTTTTCAAAAACTTTTATAAGTCCATTACCCATATTAGATCAAGTCCATGAGGTCTTTATGATTGACTACCTTTGCATTAAAGGTATCGCTCAATTCCTCAGCATCTTTCTGAACAGTGCTGAAACCAGTAGACTGTTCTTTCATAACATTGTGTTTCTTCTGATTAGCTACTCTCAAACGTCTTTCATTATCACGAAGATCTTCTACGACAGCATTGAGAGACTTGTAACCGAAGAATCCGACCATGGAAGCTGAGATAAGATCCTTAGCTACCTGATCTACATTTAAACCTGATTCTTTAAGATCAAAGAACACTGATGTTGTATCCAAAGACATTACATCAATAGAATTCATCATATTCTTTGCAGCTGATTCTTCTTTGCTAAGATCTTCTACATCATGTCTAAGCATAAGAACTGTTCTTGCTACAGACTGACCTCTTGGTGTCGCATAGTTGAACTGATTCTGCTTTGTAATTGTTGTAAATGATGAACAACCAGGAATACGAAGAACATTAATCTTGTCCTGAAGGTCCATACACTTAATGCTTGAATTCATTTCTACACCGAAGAACTTAACCCAAGGTGCTACAATTCTAGCATTAATAATATTAAACATTTCGTCTGTATCATTGAACTTAACGTCATCTGGAAGATTGTTATCTGCAATGAAGAAGTTACAAAGACCCAGATCTACAAACTTCTGGATATCCAAGAAACATTCGATATTGTTCTGCAAGTTAGTAGAACCTGATTCAATTCTACAACGAGGTACAAGACCTACTACTACAGGACGTGGTACATTTCTCATCATATCATCAATTTTGTATTCTTTATCACCAATTCTGAATGATTCACAACTATTAATATAGTTTGCAAGTGTTGCTGTGAATGCCGGACCAATACCTGAACCAGTACCACCATCAGCACTAAATACACTGATAATAATTGTTTGTTCTGTTGGATGGAAGAGAACCTCTTCATAGTATCCAATAAACGCTGTTAATGCATCAAGATCTTCTTTTCCATAAATGTTCGTTTGTTTGAAGTTTTTATAGAAACTCTTAGCAAGGTCTCTATTCTTTCCTGCTCCGTTTACATTTACACCACCGATTTTAAATGTCTGCTGATCAGGAAGATCAACCTTCTTAAAATCATCTGTGGACGTGTTAATTGCGATACGATAAGGATTATTTGGAAGCATTGATGCAAGCATTTTACCAATGTTGTATCCACCCTGTCCCTGTGAAATAATCACAAATCGCACCTTCTGCTCATCGCCTTTCTTTACGACAACTGTCTCGTTACCTGTTTCGTTCATATACGAAAACCTCCTGAATGTATTTCTACTCCAATAATATATATTTATAATTATTTTAGATATAAAAAAATAAAAGGTAGGATAGTGAAAACACTATCCTACTTAATTACTTATTTTCGATTTGGATTGGCTTTAAACATATCCTCTGGATCATAAATAATTTTACCATTTCCCCCATGATAATGAATGTAATATTTTTGATAAACTTCATAATCCGATTTACTTAATATCTTTTCTGCTTCAGCTAACACATTTATAATTTCTTCCTTAGTAATAGGATTACGTTTATAATAGTTTTTCTTCCCTTTGTTTGAGTTAATTTCTTTCATAACTCTCTTATGAATGTCATAGTACTTAGCAATATTCGGTGGTTGTGAATACGTCTTAGTGCTACAACCATTCATAAGATTATTCTTAATATCTATTCCCATCTTGATTTTATCCGCTGTTCTACAGACGAAATCAGGATCGGAACATTTTTGTTTAATAATTTCAAATATACTACTTAATATTCCTTTTTTCATTCTATAGTTACCTCTTTATTTTGTTATATTATATTATTGAGCTCCTTGGTATCTAAATAAAATATTCTTGTTCTTTAATTTCATCTCAGGAACTTTTGATCCTTTCAATAAAATTACATCACAAGGAATATCCTCGAATTCCCCATTATGTGTTATTATGAAGCATGAATTACAATTCATTTCGTCTACTCTCTTTTGAATCATATCGATAAATCCCATTCGACGTTTTTCATCTAATGGACCATCAACCTCATCAAGTCTTAGTACATCATATCCATTATTCTCAATATTTGATTCTATTATACTAAATGATATAGCTGCATTAATTGTTTCTCTCTCACCCTGTGAACACAATGATGCATCCTTTATTTCTACTCCATCTTTTTCCATTACTATAGAAAAATCTGTAGCATCTAATTTAAATTCTTTAATTTTAAGATCTGAACCCCACATACTATTCATATCTTCATTTGTCTTTATAGTTAAATCATTTAAGAACTTTTCTATTTTCCAACTTGGATATCCTACTTTTGGAGACCAAATTTTATTTAATATATTTACTCTATTAAACTTTTCTTGTATCTCATTACGCATCTTTTCTATTTGACGTTTGCTAATAAAGAATGTGGTCATTTCATCTCGTTTCTTATTAAGATTAAGTAATTCATTTTCTAATTCTGTTTTCTTAGGCAATAAAGTATTATCTATATAATTCTTATTAGAATTATAGATATAAGTACTTCTATTCCATATATGTAATACATTCTTCCATTTCTTAAGATTTTCACTTACTTTATTATATTCATCAAAATCTTTATCACGTTGTCTGAATATTTCTTGTGAATTTCTATATGTATCCAATTTCTTCATTAGATCTTCTATATAATCCATAAGATTATTTTTATTTCTCATAGAATCTTCATATTTAGTATTAAGATCATTTAACTTAGCTTGAATCTTTTCATTATTCGTTACTAAAGTCTTTAATTGATTCAAATCGTTTATAGATTTCAACAATTCTTCTTTCTTACGTATAACAGTTGAATATTCATAAAGATCATTCATAATCATTTTTATTTCATTCATTTTA
>ODAI014524990.1_pt1 | contig 10313 bp, 8 predicted proteins | sample 1539321 | NCBI WGS metagenome assembly ODAI01 (sample SAMN02144231, study PRJEB22623) | gut metagenome | biome: sheep rumen | host: Ovis aries | place: New Zealand | reverse complement strand
GGCGCGCCTTGCAACCATTTTGTTACATTAATATTATTTAAACCTTCAACAATGTCATCTGCATCTTCTAATTTATATTGTCTTAATATTAATCTTTCAGTTTCTATTATTACATCTTTATTCATACTATCATCTCCTAAAGGTATTATATCATAAGTTTATATTATTTGTCTTACGCTATGAATGGATAATAAAAAAAGACTTAAAGTCTTTCTTATTCAGTTACTTCAAAATCTTCTTTAGTTCCATCTTCTAAAACTATTTTACTTATACTTTCTTCTACTGCTTTTAATTCTTCATCACATTCTTTAGCTAATTTCATAGCTTTTGTATATTTTTCAATAGAATCTTCTAATGATGTATTACCACTTTCTAATTCACTTATTATTGTTTCTAATTCTGTTATTTTATCTTCAAATTTTACTTTTGCCATATTATTCACTTCCTATCACTTTAGTAGATATATTACCATCTACTAATTTAATATTTAATATATCATCTTTCTTGATTTGTTTTACACTGTTAACTATTTTGTCATCTTTATAAGTTAATGAATATCCTCTTTTTAATACTCCTAATGGATTTATTAATTCTAGTTTTTCAATTATATGATTTAATGATATAACTTTATCTTTGTATAATTCATTTGGATTTAATAATATATGATTATTCATTAAATTATTTAAATTAATTCTTTTAGATTCAACATTATGAATTACTAGATTATTTATTTTATCCATCATCATAATTAATTTTTGTTTTTTATTTTCATACATTAATACTGGATTTTTTAATACATATGAATTCATATAATTATCTAAGTTTAATCTTTTTAATTTAATTATCTTATTCATTGATTCATTTAATCTTATTTTATAGTTTCTAATTAAATCTATTACATCAGCTAAATTTGGTACTGCAAGTTCTGCTGCTCCTGTCGGAGTTGCAGCTCTTTTATCAGCAACGAAATCAGCGATAGTAAAATCTACTTCATGACCTACTGCAGAGATAACTGGTATTTTTGAATTATAGATTGCACGGGCAACTATTTCTTCATTGAATGGCCATAGATCTTCTATAGATCCTCCACCTCTACCTACTATTAATACATCCAAGTCACTTTCGTTTGCTCTTTTGATATTTCTTACAATATCTTCTTTAGCACCATCACCTTGTACTAATGAAGAGTATAAATATATTTCTACAATTGGATATCTTCTTTTTATTGTGGATATTATATCTCTTATCGCTGCGCCTGTAGAAGCTGTTACTACACCAATCTTCTTAGGATATTTTGGTATTGGTCTTTTATGACTTTCATCAAATAATCCTTCTTCAGCTAATTTCTTTTTTAATTTTTCAAATTCAATATAAAGATTACCTATTCCATCTTCTTCCATACCGTCTACATATATTTGATAATTACCTGTTGCTTCATATATTGATACTCTACCATGTACTAAAACTTTCATTCCTTCTTCTGGTTTAAATTTTAAGTTTTTTGCACTGGAAGAAAACATAATCGCGTTTATCTTACTAGTTTCATCTTTTAAAGAGAAATATAAATGTCCTGTTGTATGTATTTTTAAATTAGATATTTCTCCTTTTAAATATACGTTTCTCATCTTAGAAGATGTATCAAACATTAATTTTAAATATCTTGTAAATTCACCTATTGTTTGATAATTATTATCCATAATATCACCTACTTATTATGATATATTTTATCCATACATGCATTTATCATTTTTCTAACTTCATCGTCACTATATTCTTTGGCTAATTCAACTGCTTCATTGATACATACGATATCTGGAGTATCTGTATACATAAGTTCATAGATACCCATTCTTAGTATTGCGATATCAGTATTGCCTAATCTATCAATTGTCCAGTTATTTAAATATTTATTAGCTAATGCATCTATTTCGTTTTTATATGTAATAACACCGTATACAACTTCTTTTATAAATTCGTTATCAACTTCTGATACTTCTTTTATTACATCATCAACATTGTATGACATCTTATTTTTATCATATACATTCATTTGATATAAGATTGTCATTATCTTTTTTCTAGATTCACTTCTATTTTCCATCACAACCACCTAATTCATTTTACCATATTTTATAAGAAATTAATAGGAAATAAATAGCTATTTTCTATTTTTTATCAAGATATTTATAATTTATTTTATTTTGATTTGTGATAACTGATTTACCTAAGTTTTTTTCTAAATCTTCTTTTGCCATTTTTGCTGCATGTCCACCTAATTTAGCTATTTTTTTATTTTCATCTAAACCATATGGTTTATGTTCTTTAGCTAATTCTTTTGTAGCCTCTTCTCCTAAATCAGCAAGTATAACTTCCATTCTAGTCATGTTATCTCTTAAATTTTCTTTTCTAAGACCTTTAAATTCTTTATATTCATTAGCTTTCATGCCAGACCACTCTTTATATATTTCGTTTGTTAAAATTGCGTATTCTGCTTTATCAGTTATTCCACCGTCTTTCCATACATCAGTGAGTTCTTTTCTATCTTGAATACTTTTTATTCTTTTAGCAATCCATGATTCATCATAACCTTTCATTCTATATAAATCTATAGATCTTTGAGCTGCAATTGATGGATCAAACACTTCATCTATTCTTTCACTACCTAAATGTGCCAACCACTGTTTTATTGGTTCTGCATTCTTACTTGGTATCGATTCAATAATTCTAAACATCCCTTCAATGTCAACAACGTCTGTTAAACGATATTTACCATCTTGAGCTTTTAATTTCAAAGCGTGACAATTTGTCACGGTTTCATTTCCTTCTTCTTTTAAACGCTGCTTAAGTTTTCTCCAATAAGCTTGCTTATCTTTGCTTTCTGATAAGATCCCAACGACATCTACGACGCTTATAAAATACTTTTCTTTTGCCCTATCCCATACAGTTCTTATTGTGTTATTATTAAATAACTTGCTAATCAAATACATCTTATCCTGATTCATATTATCCTCCTTTCTATTTACTACATACTACATTCTAATTATAACGAACATATATTCGCGTGTCAATACTTTTATAATAAAAAAGATAAAGTTTAATCCTTTATCTTTTCTTTTAATTCATACAATATATTTAGTGCTTCAATAGGATTTATTTTAAGTACATCTATACTTTTTAATTTTTCAATTACTTCATTATCTTTTTTAGGTACTAAATCATCTAATGGTAATGATTCTTGTATACTTATAGATTTCTTATTATCTTTACTTTCATATACTTTTAATATTTCTTCGGCTTTTTTAATAACTTCATCTGGTAGATTTGCTAATTTAGCAACATGGATACCATATGATTTATCAATAGCACCTTCTTTAATTTTATGTAAGAATGTGATATTACCATTTTCTTCATATGCGGATACATGAATATTCTTTAGATGTTTTAGTTTTGATTCTAAATTTGTTAATTCATGATAATGTGTTGAGAATAATACTTTACATCCTATGTTATGAATATATTCAATAATTGCATACGCGAGTGACATACCATCATATGTAGCTGTACCTCTACCTAATTCATCAAATATAACTAATGAATTAGCAGTAGCGTTTGTAATTGCATGATTTGCTTCACTCATTTCAACCATAAATGTAGATTCACCAGATACTAAATCATCAGATGCACCTATTCTTGTATATATTGCATCAAATACTTTCATCGTTGCTTCACTAGCTGGTACAAAACATCCTATTTGAGCCATTATTATTGTTATAGCAAGTTCTCTCATGTATGTAGATTTACCTGCCATATTAGGTCCTGTTATTAATAAGATATTTGTATTTTCATCCATATCTATATCATTAGATACAAATGGTACTGTTAATACTTTTTCTACTACTGGATGTCTATTATCTTTAATATGAATAACATTATCTTTTGTCAATATAGGTCTTATATAATTATTATCTTCTGCTACTTTAGCAAAACTAGAAAGTACATCTATTTCACTTATTACTTTAGCTATAGTTTGTAATCTTGGAATATATTTTTTTACTTCATCCCTAATAGCTACAAAAGTATTATATTCTAATTCTATTATTTTTTCTTCAGCATTTAATATTAATGCTTCTTTTTCTTTTAAGATTGGTGAAATATATCTTTCAGCGTTCGCTAGGGTTTGTCTTCTTTCATAACCATACTCTTCTTTGATATCTTTAACTTGTCCTTTAGATACTTCAATATAGTAACCAAATACTCTATTGTATCCAACTTTTAAAGTCTTGATACCAGTTCTTTCTTTTTCTTCATTTTCAAATTTAGCTACGAAGTCTTTTCCACCTTTTCTTAATTCTTTTAATTCATCTATTTCAGTATTATAACCTTCTTTAATTAAATATCCTTCTTTTAATCCGATTGGAGGTTCTTCATAGATAGATGCTTCTAATAAATCATATAATTCATTTAACTCTTCTATATCTTTATAGCCTATACTATTTAATATCTTTCTTATTTCAGGTAATACTTTTATTGATGATTTTAATTGTAATAAATCCCTAGCGTTTGCATTTCCAAAAGCAATTCTACCTGATAATCTTTCTAAATCATATACTTCATCTAAATATTTATCTAAATCACTTTTTAAAATGAATTCATTTAATAAAGTTTCTACGATATCATATCTTTTATTTATTTCATCAATATTTATAAGTGGATTTTCAATATATGTTTTTAACATACGTGATCCCATCGCGGTTTTAGTTTTATCAAGTAACCATATTAAACTATATTGTCTTTCTTTTAATCTTAATGTTTCTAATAATTCTAGATTTCTTTTGGTATGGATATCCATTTTTAAATAATCATCTTTATTTTTGATTATTACTTTTTCAAAATGAGAAAGTAGTTGTTTTTCCATATCTGTTATATAAGATAATAATTCTTTAACTACTTCTTTATATCTTATATCTTCTATATCTTCATATATGTATTTATATTCATCATATTCTTTTGTTTCTTCTAAATATGATATTACTATACCAAATTGTTTATTTAATAAATTAGTTATTGTTTTATCAAATGATTGTGATACTATTATTTCTTTGATACCTAAACTAACTATTTCTGATACTAATTTAGATGGTGTATGTTCTATTAACGCCGCATATATTGCACCTGTTGTTATATCTGTATATGAATATACATACGCGTGATCTAAATCTTTAATACATCCGATATAGTTATTTTCTTTTTCATCTAATGATTCATTATTTAAGATTGTACCTTTAGATACTACTTGAATAACATCTCTTTTTACTATTCCTCTTGCTTTTTTAGGATCTTCTATTTGTTCAACTATCGCGACTTTATATCCTTTGTTTACTAATTTTTCAATATATATTGAGGCAGCATGAAACGGTACTCCACACATTGGTACTCTACTATCTAATCCTGCATTTTTACTTGTTAATGTTAATTCTAATTCACGAGACGCTGTTATAGCATCTTCAAAAAACATTTCATAGAAATCTCCTAATCTAAAGAATAGGATTGAATCTAAATTCTTTTCTTTGAATTCTACATATTGTAACATTCCTGGACTTAATTTTGTTTTATCTACTTCATTTAAAGTCATACTACCACCAATATTTATTTTATCACAAAATAATATATTTTTTAAAGATTATTAAATAAAAAAGATATATCAATGATATATCTTATTCATATTTAACTAATGCTTGTAATGATTCATTAATTACAAATGCTTCAAAATTTTCTACACTTGTTTTTCCTTTAACAATTATTTCTTCGAATTGGTTACCATCTAAAGCATTTGCACTAATTACGATAACTGATGAAGGGATAACTAATTTAGTTAATTTATTATTTTCTAATGCAGATGTATAGATTCTTTCTAACCCGTCATTTAGTTTAACACTTGTTAATTCACATCCTTCTAATGAATTTAAATATAATTCTGTTACATTTGATGGAATAGTTATTTCTTTATCTGCACCTGCATAACTAACTAATACTTCTTTTTTTTCACCATTAGATGTTCTCATATAAACAAAGGCATCTTCTTTTGATTTTACTTGGTTATTATTAAATGCACCAAATCCAATATTCTCTACTGATGAAGGAATATCTAATTTAGTTAATTTATTATCCACGAATGCATATGGTTTAATTTCTTTTAACGTTGATGGTAATGATAAATATTCAATATTATTATCACGGAAAGCATTTGATCCAATTATTTCTACTCCTTCTGGAATAATTACTTTTGTAAGTTCTTTTCCTTTGAAAGTATTAGAACCAATTTCTTTTACTGCTTCATTATTGATTTTTGAAGGTATATTAATTTCTTTACCACATATATCACTATACTCAGTTATTTTACCATTTGATATAGTAAAACATGATTCGCTTGTTAAAGCAATTTTCTTTCCTTTATTTCCCCTTATAACTAAATATACTCCCCCAATTAATAATACTACTATAAGTGTTACTAATAACTTTTTATTCATTTTATATCCCTACTTTCTAAGTATTAGTATAGCATAAATGCCTTATTTATTCAACTATATACTATATAGATAGTTTAATGCGTCGTCTATATTTTCTACTGGTATAACATCTATTTTATAATTATATTTTTCTTTTAATTCTTTTGCTTCATCATAGTTTTCACCAGCTGGTACAAAGAATACTTTCGCATGTTTCTTTTCAGCTGATTTAATTTTATATTTTACTCCACCAATACTACCAACATTACCATCTACATCGATTGTTCCTGTTCCTGCAATAATATATCCTTTTGTTAAATCCTCTTCTATTAGATTGTTATAAATTTCTAATGATGTCATAAGTCCACCTGATGGACCTGATTCATTACTTGCAACTCTAAATTCTATTTTTCTATTTACTTTATAATCTATATCATGTGTTATATATATTCCAATATATCTATCTTCATCATTTCCTTGAATAGTTGCTTTTCTTATATATTCTTTACCATCATTTATAACATTAATTGTTATTTCATCACCTATATTATAGCTATCAATAATACTATCTAATTCCTTCTTATCACTAAATTTAATTCCATCTATTGATATTAATTTATCACTTACTTCTAAATCTGTTATTGCTTCAGAATAAATATATGTGACATATAAATCTGTTTTATTAATAGTAATATCTTCTAATGCTTTTTTATATGCAACTACAGTGGCATCATCTAAAGATTCTTCCATTTCTAATTCATTTCTATATTTCATTATTTCATATGTTTCATTATCAGATAAGTATTCTTCTTTTTTATATATATCTAAGTTTGGATTTAACCATGCATATAGAAGCATAATCGCGGATGATTTATATTCATTTATAAACGCGACGTTGAAACTACCTTTACTATTATTTTCGTTTTCAATGATTATTTTCTTATCTAAATCTTCTATTCCACCTGGACCATTTATGTAATATGGTAGTTGATATAAGCATCCAAATATTATTAATATCCATATTAAAATATCCCATTTATATTCTTTTAATAATTCTTTAATTTTTATATATAATTTATTAGTCATATTTTACCTCCGAGGTGATATTATCAAATATATTAAAAATCTTATTATTATACTTATACTATTTATTATATCATATCAAGTATTAAATAATAGTATTGAAGTTATGAATAGTGTAAAGAATGCGTTTGAGATATGGAAAAACAATGTATTTCCATCAATACTACCCTTTTTTATTATTTCTAGTTTATTAATTAATTATGGTTTTGTTGAATTAGCATCTTTTATATTAAAACCATTAATGAAATTATTTGGGATTAATAGTGATGTATCATTTATATTTATTATGAGTATGTTATCTGGATTTCCTAGTAGTAGTAAATATGTTAAGGATTTATATTTAGATAATAGGATAAGTAAGGATGACGCAGCTAAATCTTTAATGTTTACGCACTTTTCTAATCCATTATTTATAATTGGTACTATATCTAATTTACTTAATAGAAAAGCAGCAATAATTATATTATTATCACATTATTTAGGTAATATATTTATTGGTATTATATTTAGAAAGTATAATTATAGTTATAATAATACTAATAATAAATTAGTATTTAATAAATCAAATAATATTGGTAGTGTTTTATCCAAATCTATAAAGGATTCAATAGATACATTATTACTTATACTAGGATCTATTTCTATATTTTCCTTTTTAATTACTATTATTAATAAAGTATTTATTTTTAATAGTTTTACTTTATCTATAATAAGTGGATTACTTGAAATAACTAATGGATCAAATAATTTAAGTTTACTTGCTATACCAATTAAATATAAAGTTGTTATTTCAAGTATGATACTTTCTTTTGGTGGATTAGCTATACATGTACAAATTAAAAGTATATTATCTGATACTGATATTAAATATACTCCATATCTTATAAGTAGAATTATTCATAGTTTAATTTCTGGAGTAATTGCATTCATATTATATAAATAAAAAACATTAAGATTACTTAATGTTAATTACCTAAATATGTTATTTTTGCATAACCGTTTCCAGTATTTCCTGTCATAGTTCCAGTACCATCATGTGTTGGCATTGATTCATTTCCTGACTTCATTACTGTATTTGTAAATCTTTTACCTGAGTAATGATATGAACATGTAATATCAGTTGTACCATTTGTACATCCAACTTTTGGTGTAATAGTTTCTACAGACGCAATTGCTACACATCCAGTATGACCTGAGATATATGACGAACCACCACCGCCACCTTGGCCGCTGCCACCTGATAGCGTGCTACCACCAGCTCCACCGCCAAAGTAGCCACCGCCACCGCCTCCAGCGCCTTTGTTGTCTGATGTACTATCACAATTGCCACCTACACCAAATGTTCCAGCGTTATTTGTACCAGTAGCACTAAAATGATTATTGCCAGCGGCTCCGCCTGCTGTTTGTGTTCCACCTTTACCATTTTGATTTACATATGAGTGGCCGTTATAATATCCTCCTGTACCACCTGTTAATCCACCAGCGATAGAGTTTTCACCAGCTCTTTCATATACTTCATCTGTTCCGCCACCAGATCCTGCAGCTACCATAATACGTGATTTTAATGAAGCTGTATCATCCCAGTTTCCTCCAACTAAGCGGATATCTGTGGCTCCACCACCAGAACTACCCTTGAATGTTTCATCTGAAGAGTTTGTTGCTCCTCCTTTTCCACCACCATTAAACGCGGTGTTTCGAGTATTATTACCTTGTTCACCTACATAAATATATAAATTTGAATCTTTGTTTAATACAATTTCACCTGCTGTATATGCTCCACCATTTGTATTTGTAATTGAACCACCTTGAGCTCCCCAAAGTTCTAGTTTATATGTACCTGTTTCTGGTACTGTAAACATTTCAACTGAACCTCTATAGTCAAATGTAAATTCCGTATTAGGTTCTATTGGACCTAAATATGTTATTTTAGCGTATCCATTACCTTGTTTAGCACAATCAGATGTTGGACTTGCATTAGTGCATGTAGTAGTCTCTGTATATGTAGATTCATTAACCTTATCCTCAGTACAGTTGTAACATACCATTTTTTTGTTTGACAAACTGGCATAATTTATAAATCCAGATCCGCCACCACCGGCGAATCCAAATCCGCCACCGCCACCGTAGTAGCCACCACCACCGGCTGCTGACCATGAAGAACCATCACCGCCTTGACCAAAAGAACCATTTGTATTGTTACTATTTCCTGCTTTTGTTCCACCGGCAAGCTGAGTACCACCATAAGATCCTACAGATGCATTATTACCTTGAAAACCTCCGCCAGCTCCACCTATGTCAGTTCTTGTAGATCTACTAAATGATCCACCACCACCGCCAGCTACTATGACAATATCATCTTTGTTATCAATGTATTCTTTAAGTTCACCTAAATTATCATTTATAGCTATATGTGTAGCTCCACCACCTGATGCAACTTCTTCTGATGAAATAGGTGTTGATGAACTACCACCACCATTGTATCCACCAGTAACATTACCAGTAGTATTGCTACCTTCACCTTTGCCACCTATAGTTACATATAACACATCATTTTGAACTAGAGAGATTTCACCAACAGCATATCCACCATAACCGCCTTCAACTTCGGTACTCGTACTTGTGATTGCGCCACCTTGTGCTCCCCAAGTTTCTAATTTATAATTACCTGTTTCTGGTACTATAAATATTTGAGATGTTCCATCAGTTCCATCAGTTCCGTTATAG
>ODAI014240362.1_pt1 | contig 10313 bp, 9 predicted proteins | sample 1539321 | NCBI WGS metagenome assembly ODAI01 (sample SAMN02144231, study PRJEB22623) | gut metagenome | biome: sheep rumen | host: Ovis aries | place: New Zealand | reverse complement strand
ATATAATTATATCTATTAGCAACTATTGGATTCATATCTTGTGGAATTATGCTTATTTTTTTATATATACAGTAGTCATATTGACCTTCTCCGTTATTTTTAAATGTTCCATATTGTTCTGCATATTTTTTTGTATGACAGTTTTTTTCTTTTGCGAGTGGATACCCAACTTTTTGTAAGTATTCGTTTGCTTTTTCATTCCATTCTTGCGCTTGTATATTGTTTGGTTGATCACGTCCAAAATCTCTCTTTTCATTTCTTTCAAATTCATCTATCAAATTTAATAAAAAATTTTTTGTTTTGTATGCTTTACTGTATGCCATTGATCCTATAAGGAGTGAAAAGAATATAATTATAAATGTTATTACCATATTAAGTATAAAAGCATTTCCAATTGCACCTTTCATTTATTTCCCTCCTTTTAAAAGTTTACTTTACCATAGTCAAATGTATATCCACATTCTCTTCTCATATATCCGCCATTTAATCCACCATCTAATATATTTGATGTGATAATGTTTGGAGCTATTTCTGTTCTACCGTTCATAAAATTTGTGTACATAGCTCTAACTCTGTAGTCTTTTCCTACAGTACTTGTTAGTTGCATAAATATCCATTCATCACTTGATTGTTGTGTTGTAGTTGTGGCTAATTTAATATAATTGTTAAACATTATATTTGCATATGCTTCTCTTACTGATTTTGGACCTTCTGCCGTTAGTTCTTCAAGTGTTGTAGTGACAGTATTTCCGGCTTCATCAGGTGATTTTGCTCCTTCTATAAGTACATATGATTCGTTATTTGAGTTATTCGTACTTTCTATGTTTTCAGTTCCTTTATATTTATCTTCTACGTATAGTTGTTTATTAACTATTTTTTTTGTGTATAGATCGTCAAATATTGATGATGTATCTGTTATTGCTTGTTTTCCATTAATATTTTCAACATAGAAGTTTCTAAATTCGTACATTGTCGATGTTTTTGAAAAGAATGGTAGTTTTATAAGTCCAGATATTACTGGTAGTTCTGTATACATATATGTGAATATTCCATATTGATAATGTTTATTTGTTGTACATCCATTTTCATCACATTTATATGTTGAATTCATATTTTCATCATATATTAGATTTCCATCAAAATCTAAGTTGTATGATATTATTTTGTAACTATATCCTTCATCATTACAATTTTTATCCCCTGCTTTGCATTCTACTTTAAATGGGGTGTTATATCCTATACCTGTTAATTTTCTTCCTATTTCTTCTTTTGATAAACAGTTATATCCTTCATATTTTTCTATTGCATTTGCGATTATTGTATTTGCTCTAAAAGCTTTATAGTAGCTTAGTACTCCCATTACTACTGCAAAGCAAACAAATATAAATAATATAACTATATTTAAAAGAAATGAATAGCTTATACTTTCTTTCATTTTAACACCCTTTCTTAGTATGTAGTTTCTAGTATTGCGTCTATTTGATTTGTTATATCAAATTCTATTTCTTGGTTTGCAATGAATGCTCCTTCTTTTGTTTTTACTTTTAAGCTTACTTTTGGAGGATATTCATTTACATCATATATTTCGATTACATATGAATTTGCTAGAGAAGCGTTTTGTGCAAATCTTCTTACAAAGCTTTCTACAAATACTTCTCTATTAATTCTTATTGTTTCTCCATCAGCTATGTATGATGCATAGTCAAATGCGTCTTCCATGGCTGCTTGTGTTGTTTCTTTTATTAGTGTGTAATTTTGTTCACTTGTGTTTGTTACTCTTTGCATAAAGAAGATTAATGATATTATTAATATTCCTGCTCCAACTATAAATGTTCCCCAAAATGATTCACTCATTTTATATAACCTCCTTTATTTATTAGGTCCACCACTTGAAGCTGTTTTATCAGCACACTCATAGAAGTCTGCATTTATATAATCAGCTTCTGTGACTTTACCGTCTCCGTTGTGATCTAATCTTTGTACTTTTTCTCTATTACCATATAAACATGCTTGTATTTCATTACATTTACTATCTTCGAATTCTTTTATTTCTTTATTTATTTTTGTTACTTCTTCAACATTTATTGTAGAACATGTTCCTTCTAATGTTGAAATACTATTTCTTAAGAATTCGCTTAAACACATTCTTCCTGTTCCTTCTTCACATTTTATATTATAGTCATTATAACTGTGACTTTTATTATATTCTCTTATTGATGTCATTATTGATGGAGTAAGTGTGATTTTATATAGTGGTTCTTTGTTGTATACTTCTTCTGTATTAACATTTCTATTTTTTTCTATATAATTATATACATTATTTTCTTTTTGGTTTATCCAATTTTCACCTGCAATTCTTGATGTTCCATCTCTTGCTGGGAATGGATTTGTTAGTGATATTGTTCTGAATATTAATCCATCACCGTATATATCTCTGTCTTCTATAGTTGTATCAAAAGAACAGCTTTGTTTTTCATCTTTTGATACATCATAAGTAGTAGTATACTTGTTTGTTACTGTTATGTTGCCTTTTTCGATTATTGATTCGGTTTTGAAACTTTGCATTCCTCTATATAAATTAACATTTTCTACTACACCAGTTTGTCTAGGATTTATTTTGTTGTATAGTTTATTACTTATTCCGTAGGCATTATTTAAATTTGTTATTAATTCTGTTGGTTTTGTTTCAATAGATCTAGTACCTTCCGATCTTGTTGTTATTAAATTTGAATCATTATATTTTTTTATAAATTCAACTGAATTAGTAGAGGCATATGAATTTTCTATTGATAAATCGTTTATTCCTATGCTTATATTATTATTATTATCATCTATGCTTTTAAAACTATATGCATAATCAAACGATGATGTATATTTATAGAAATATAATGGTGCTGTTTCTGTTATTTTTGTCACCTTGTAGTTTTTTCCACTTGTTTTGTATTCACTTTGATACGCGGTTGTTAATTTTTTTTCATTTTCCCTTTTATATGTATATGTTCTATCATTTATTTTAAGTTTTATATTATCTTGATATGTTCCAGGGTCATTTACATATACTGTATCAAGTTTTTCTCTCAAGGCATCTGGCGATTTTTTTGAATAGCATGTTCTTGTAACGTTTAAATTACCTTTTGGAATTTCTAAGAGTGTTGAAAGTAGTATTTTTTTATTTTCTAAACTGTTTTTTATTTTTGTAAAGTCATATGTTACATCATCATAGCACCATAAATCATTTTCACTATCATGATATACATAATCTGATTGTTTTTCTGTTGCATCTGGAGTTGTTGGAAAAACACAGTTTAATGGATCTTCTTGTGTGTATGATGTTGCACCATTTTTCTTCATTTTTGACGTTAATTTAGCCGAATAATAGAAGCTGTCATCTAGACAAGAGTCAATGTCATATGTACAATTTATATCAGTTTTTGTTTCTTTAAATAATTTAGCTATTTCACTTAGATTTATAGTATTTACTCCGAATCCTGAATTTTTATAATATAATCTATTTATCATATATGATTTCATTGAAATTATATAATCTGGTGTTTTATAATATGTTGCTGGGTCTTTGCAGAGACCAATGTAATCGTTTGTAAAATCGACTGCTGTATATGTAGTATATTTTTTATAATAGTTTTCATTATAGTCAATAAATCCACACATATAATTATAGTTTATTTCCGCAGACCAAAGTGGCCAGAACCACTCATTTTCGTCCGCGCCATACACTTTAATGAATAACGCAATTTGTTTAGCTGTGCCTTCAAACTTATACATATGACCATTACGTATTGTATACAACCAATACATTGGCTCTATTACCAAATAATAATCATGTTCTACTATTTCTTTTCTTATATTTGAATCTTCAAGAGCTTGCCAAGTGTCAACATAGCCACTTACTTTAAGAAAGAAATCAACAAAACTTATTTTCTTTCCTAATTCGTCAATATATATATTTTTATCTACTGATGTTACATTATTAATAAATATTTTTCTTACATCATTGTAATTTGAGAAATCTACATCCAAGTAATCATTTTTCCCGTATCCAAAAGGTACAATATATCTAGTTTCAGAAACAAATCCGCCATATGTACCCCAATACATGTAAAATAATTGATCATAATTTGAATTCTGGTCTAATTTATCTCTTAGTGATTTCAATATAATATCTTTTTGCGTTGCATATGGTGTTTGAGTTGTTTCATATGTAGAATCGTCTGTATAAGGATTAAGTGGTTCAAATTCTACTGCTTTTGTACCACTAACTATTTTGTTTGTTGTTGGGTCAACTAGACTTACTCTTATGTATAAGTCATCACTCCAGTTTGCACATCCGTCGCTAGGTATTAAGCTAGAACAGTTATTCCATTCTGATTCTTTTGAATAGCCTGTCGTGTTAGAATACAATGATACCTCTGCATTAACTGTTTGTATATTCAATGAATATAGAAGTAAAAGTAATAGTGCTATTGCTTTCTTTTTAATATTCATGTTATCGCCTACCTTTTTTTAGATTATATCATATAAAAAAGAAAAAAAAAACATCTTATGTTTTTTCTTATGTTTTTTATTTATATTTTTTACGTTTTTTTACGTTATATTTTTAATATATAAAAGGCTAAAGCGTCTGCTTTAACCTTTTTTTATCTTGAATATGTATATCCAATATATGGTGAATATGTATCATATAATGGATTAATTACATTATCTATAAATTGTCCGTATGCTTCTTCATCTTTTTCTATACTATAGAATCCGCTAGCTTCCATTCCTAAATCTATCATTATATAGGCTTTTATATAGTTATCTATGTTACTATAGCTTTCAACATCATATTCTTCAAAATATTGTGATGTTTGTTCAAGTAATGGGGTATCATTACTATTTAAATATTCATTATAGTTATTTGTAACTTCTGTTAAGAAATCTGCAAAATATTCATCTATAACATATTTATTAAAGTCTACTTGTGAAGAGTAGCAATATTGCACACGTGGTAATGAAATTTCTTTTCCATATTGTTGCAAATCTTCTCTTGAATATTTTCCAAGTGATGTTTCTGCTCCTAATGCTTGTGGGTTTATTCCTTGGTTATAATTTAATGCAGCTAAAAGTGTTCTTGCTTGTTCAAATCCGGCAGTTACTTCATAATCTCTTGCAACTAATGAACCATTATATAATTCTTCGCATAATTCATTTGATAATTGTTCAAATGCACGTGCTGCTACTTCTGGATCAGAATCTAATAGGTCATATTTACTATAATCTCTTATTTCTATTTCTGGTTCTGTTGGTGCCTCTGTTGGTGCTTCAGTTGGTGCTTCTGTTGGTGCTTCTGTTGGTGCTTCTGTTACTCTTGGTTGTGTTTGAGCTTGTGTTGGTGCTTCTGTTACTCTTGGTTGTGTTGGTGTTTCTGCAGCTGTTGTTCTTGTTTGAGTTGTATTATTCTTTGCTGTTGTTGTTTGTACTGTTTGTGTATTTGTTTTTCCTGTATTTGTATTAGTAGTTCCTGATTGTGTGTTTGTTTTTCCATTATTTGTATTTGTTGATCCTGTTTGTGTATTTGTTTTTCCTGTGTTTGTATTAGTAGTTCCTGTTTGTACTGGATTAATTGGTCCTACTTGATCTGTATACATAACAATGTTTTCCCCATTTTCTGGTCTATTTGGAGTAACTTGTGAGTTTGCAGCTTGTGTTGTTGTATTTGTTTTTGTTGTGCTGTTTGCTACTGTTGTAGTAGTTGTTTTTTCTTTTGTTGTTGGTGTTTCAACTTCCATAACTATTTGTGTATCGTTGTTTTCTTTGTTAGGTGTGTCTTGTACTCCACATCCTGCTAATGTTAAGAATGTTGCTCCTGCTGTAATTACTGCTTTTAATTTTGTTTTTACTAGTGCAAGTTTTTCATTTTTTAGTCTTGAAATATTCATTTAAATCTCCCCTTTAACCTGTTACTTTCATAACTAAATAGGCGTTATTTGGCTCCTATTTGCACATATAGTAACATGTCGTTAAAAAAAAGTCAACAATTTTTTGGTATTTATTGGCTTTTTACATTATTGTTTACGTTTTTTATCTTGAATATGAATGTCCTCTATATGGTGAGTATGAATCATATATAGGTGCAACTATATTATCATTATATAATTGCTCTGCTATTTCTACTGATTCTTCTTCTACGCTTCCATCTAAGAATGAGTATGCGCTTGCAACCACGTAATAGAATTTAGTATAGTCGTCTATCGCATTAACATCATCGAAGTTATTTTCACTACAATAGCTACTAATCATATCATAAAAATATTCTCTATCCCCGGATGTATATGCATCTACCCATGCATCATTAGTTTCATTTATAAAATTTGCTAAATCTTCATTTAATACATATTTTGTAAAGTCTACTCTTGAATCAGTGATATATTCTAATTCTCCAAATCCAATTGTGTGTGAATACATAAGTAATTCTTCATATGAATAAGTTCCAAGTGCTTCATCACTTGCTAAAGCTTCTACTGAAATTCCTTGGTCATGATTTAATGCAGCTAGTATAACTCTTGATTCTAAGTATCCATTTGAAGATCCATATTCTCTTTCTACAGCATATCCATTATATAATTCTTCGCATAATTCATTTGACAATTGTTCAAATGCACGTGCTGCTACTTCTGGATTAGAATCTAATAAATCATATTTACTATAATCTCTTATTTCTATTTCTGGTTCTGTTGGTGCTTCAGTTGGTGCTTCTGTTTGTGGCTCTGTTTGTTTTGGAGTTTCTACTTGTTTTGTTGTCTGTGTTTGATTTTCTTTTTCAACAGTTATTTTTGTTTCTTCTTGTGTTTCTTCTGTTGTTTCTTTATTATTTGTTGTTTGCGTTGTATTATTTTTTTGTGTTGTATCTGTTGAATTATTCTTTGTTGTTTGTACTGCTTTTGTTGTTTCTGTTGAATTACTTTTAGTTGTTGCAGTAGTTACTGTTTCATTTGTTGAAGTTGTTTTTGTTGATGTAGTAGTTGTATGTATATTTGTTGTTTCAGTTCGTTCTTTTTCGCTTGTTGTTTCTTCGGTTACTATTTGCGAATCATTTTTTTCATTTGGAGTATCTTGTGTACCACATGCTGATAGTGTTAATATTGTTGCTCCTGCTGTAATTACTGCTTTTAATTTTTCTTTATTTATTCTCATTTTTTTCCTCCTTTTTGTTTATTTTTATAAGTTATCATAGCAATTAAAAAAAGTCAATAATATTATATTGACTTTTATACATCAAAGTTAAATTTACTTTTTTTATCTAGGAAGTATATTGCTGTTGAACCACTTATTATTATGAACAATAATATGTATATGTAGAAGTCACCTAAAAAGTCAAATATTCCGTATTTTTTTATTTCTGGTTCGGGTTCTTGTACTTCTATTTCTTCTTGTTTTTCTGTTTTTACTGTTTCGATGAATTGTTCACGTGTATAATTGTTTGTGTTTGTCCATTTTGAGCATAATATACTGTTGTTATTATTGCATATTTCATCTTTATAGTATTTGTTATAGTATGGTAGGTTTATATAAATTGTTCTTGTTCTATAGTCTTTACAGTTATCGTTTTTTGGATATACTGCAATTGTTAATCTTGTTCCTGGTTCTATGTTATTTATTTTTGTTTCGCCTATTGTTTCATTTGATGTATAGTTTGTATTATCATTTGTATTTTTTATGTTTAATTCATTTGATAGGTTATATATTGTGATGTTGAATTTATTTTGTGATTCGTCGTAGTCGTAGTATGAATCAATATTTGTTGATAAGCTTTTATATCTTGTTAGTTCTTGATTTGTGCATTGGGCTTTTATTTGTAGTGGGAATAATATTAATAGTAATAGTAGTTTTTTTGTTATTTTCATGTTTATTCTCCCCTCAATATATATTGATATTCAACATTTCTTATATTTAGTGATAATACAATTCTTGATGCGTCTTTTATTTCTTTATTTACTTCGATGTAGTATGTATTTGGTTCATTTACTTTTGTTGGTGTAACTTGATATAAATCATTTGTTTCTGTATATGTTGTTCCGTTATATGTGTATGTTATTGTTGCGAAGTTATTTATTACGTCATATAAGTTTTTTATGTTATTGCTTATTTTTTTTGTTTCTAGTGTTCCTTCTATTTTTAGTAATGTTTTTTCTTTATTAGCTGTTACTGAAGGTTTTAATATTTCTTTAAAGTCATAGCATTCATTTGTTGTTATGCATGTGTTATATATTTTTGTGTATGAATCTTGTATTTCATAATTATCTATTTTTATTTTATAATTGTTTAATTTTGTTAATTCTATTTCTTCTGTTAAATTATGTTGTTCTTGTATTTGTTTTTGTTCATCTATTTTTATTGGATTTAGTTTTATATCTATTGAGTTTGTTACTTTTTCTCCTCTTTTAGATTCTGTATTTTCAATATATCTAAATATCATTTTTGAGTCTGTTTTTTCTTTTGGTATTTCATATATAAGTAGATAGTCATTGAATTCGTTTGTTATTGATTGGTTTGTATAAACTGTTCCTAAGTCTAGTAGTTCTTTTTGATAACTTTTTATATGATAATATTGTATTCCGTCTATTACAAGTACTGCTCTGGCTGTTGGTAGTTGTTGTGTTATTATTGAGTTTGCTGATAGTTTTAATGCTACTAAGACTTTACCATCTGATGCGATTGTTTTATTTTTGTAGTTTTTTGTTAATATTGATGATTCTTTTATTCCTAAATTTAATGTGCTTATATTTACAAATTCATTTTCATTATACACTTTATCATATTTGTTTGAATTTAAGTATATTATTAGTAATATTAAGCCTATGAATAAAAGCATTATTACATTTAGCATTAATCTATTTTCTTTGTAATAGTATTTGAAGTTTCTGATATTTCTTTTGATGTTTCTCATAAATACATTTTTTTCAAATTCTAGTGCGACTTCTATTTCTTCACTATCTTCTTCTGATATATCTAAATCTTGTAAATCTCTTACAAAGTCAAATTTTTTTATATCAAATCCTGTTGCTCTTACTAGATAAAATATTAAACTTATTGTTTGTAGTAGCCTAGCTATATTTGCTATATCTCTTATTGCTAATGTTGTTTTTGCTGCTACTAACATTTCTTCTAGGTCACCTATTACATTATTTGATGCTATGTATGCTATTAGTAGTGATATATATAGTGCTATGTTTGCTATATAATATATATAAGGTTTGTCTTTTTTTATCATGATTACTATTATTACTATGTTTATTATTATTATCAGTGCTATTAAAACATATAGCCATGGTGTAAATAATGAAGCTGTTAATTCTTTACCAATTAAATTTGGTGATAGTTTATTGTATTCCTTCATGAAGTCATATATTAGTGTTGTTCTATATAATAATATTACTGACATAATTGATAGCATTAAGTGAAATATTTTAAAGTTTTTAATGAAAAAAGCATACGGTTTTTTTAGTATCATTTTATCATCCCTATTCTATATATGATTATAGCATGAATGTTTATTTTTTACAAAGAAAAAAAATCTTTTTAAGATTTTTTAACTACAACTTACAGCTCTATATTTTTGATTTGCGTCATGTTTTCCATTATCTATTACGCATTGATCATATTCTTTCCACATAGATTCTCTTGCGTCACATGATGTAGGCGTTATTGCTCTACAATAGTTATTTTCCCAAATTCCTCCTGCTCCTGTACAGCATGATCTATACATTGCACTTGATAATAATCTTGGAATAAGTACTGCTCCTACTGCTGCAACTACACCTATTAATACAATTGTAATTACAGTCATGTTTGCTTCTCCTGCAGCTTCTTTCATAGTTTTTACTCCTTTATTATATAAAAAGAGTCTGTCGACTCTTAATTAATATAGTTTGCTTATTGCAATAAATACACTAATTTTTACTTAGGACATGCACCACAAACCCAGTTACCTTTTTCAGAACCAGATGTACATTTTGTTACAGTACAAGTTTTATTAGTTCCTTTAGGATCAGTTGAGAAATCTTTATATGTACAAGTTGTACCACTTAAATTTCCACCCATTTCTGCACATGCTGCTTTTTTAGCAGAACCATCTAATATTCTTGGAACTAATATTGCTCCTACTGCTGCAACTACACCGATCAATACGATTGTAATTACAGTCATGTTTGCTTCTCCTGCTGCTTCTTTCATTAACTTTCACCACCCTTCACCTATCATAATTCAATTATAACATCATTTTATTTTTAAGTAAACATTTTTTATTTATTTTT
>ODAI013008519.1_pt1 | contig 10313 bp, 6 predicted proteins | sample 1539321 | NCBI WGS metagenome assembly ODAI01 (sample SAMN02144231, study PRJEB22623) | gut metagenome | biome: sheep rumen | host: Ovis aries | place: New Zealand | reverse complement strand
CGCGGCACACCCCCACAAACAAAAAAAACACCCCCTTGGGTTCTGTTTTTTTTTTTGTGTATATAATACGAGGCTCGAACAGGGAAATCCGGCTTGCCAAATAACAACAGTCCGGTGGACTGTTGTGGTGCCCGCGTGCGTGTCGCCGCAAACTTTAGTTTGCGACGAGCGAGCCTCGTCTCGTCCAAACACATTTCGCAGTCGAAGCAAAATGCAGTAGCTTTTGCTGATGACTGCTTCATATGTTTCTCCTCTCCCCAAAAAGTCTGCGACTTTTCGGGGGCCCCGAAACAACAAAAAAGAGAACGGCATGGTGCGTTCGTCATAAAGAAGGTTTAAAAAAACTGTCTCCCTTTCTTAAGAGAGACAGTTTTTTATTGTTATAATATTTTTTGACTATTAATCCGCAATACAAATAAAGCCGCCCATATCTGTTCGATAAACCCCTGATGGAATATCTGATAAATCGAATACGGCATAGCCCTCTTTGTGTAATTCGCCTTCTATATTGTACTTGCAATTATTTGTACCTGGCTTAACCCAATTTACATCATAGTAAGGCGAGTCTGCTATCATTTCATATTCATTGTAGGTAGTGCCCTCAAACCAAGATACCGTATACTTTTCTCCTTGTTTTAGATTATAAAAGTCGGGACAATAATAATCAACACCATATTCAGAATACCCAATTACTTGCTGTATATTATTACCGTTACTGTCAGTCATTTGAAACTGTTTAACATTTTTTAAGTTAATGTCAATAATCTCGTTTGGTGATGGTATTAATCTTAGGTAATATTGTGGGTCATCAATAGAATAAATGCGAATAGAATATCCTGCAATTTGGGCTTCATTAAGACCTAGTGTAGTATGATTTATTCCAATAACTGTATCTTGTGGTCCATATTCAGGAACAGGTATGGGGCCAACAGCTTTTATGAACTCACCAAATGTCAGGTATATAGGATACTGAAAATTGACATCATTACGATTCCATCCAACTTGATATTCGTTTGATTTTTCTTTAGAGATATACTGACCCAATGAATAATAATTATCATCTTTTAAAAAATATTCATATCCGCCATTAGAATTTAAAGAAGTTCTATAGTTATCATTCAGTTTTAAAATATCAATACTGAGGTTGTTTGCTTCATTTTCAGAGTATGCGTTTTCTTCAGAAGTGCTAATAAAACTTTCTTCATTATTTTGTGAAATACTTTCAGTTATTTTGCTGTTTGCGCTACAACCAGATATAATTGCAACTACAAATATAAAAATTATAGAAAGTCTAAGCTTATTTGAGATTTTAATCATACTATTCTCTCCTTTAAAATAAAAAATGCGCAGCCGAAGCTGCGCACAAAAAACGCAAGCTCCAACTGTCGCCAAACATATCGCATAAACCCATTAGTTAGTATGCAAATAAGAGCATGCATTTTTATCAAAAGAGATAAAAATAGCATACTTCACTCGTAGTTAAATATTCACTTGTGAGATATTTGGCACTTATATTTTAGCATTAAATAATAAGATAGTCAAGAAATATGAGCTATGCTACAGCGAGCATAGGGTTTGCACTGTCAAATCCCAAAAAAACAGACCGAAAGAGAAAATGCTCTTTCAGTCTGTAAACCCTCTTTATGACGGACACCTTATCGTGTCTGTTTTTTAGCGGATATATAATACGGAACAATTTATATTTCCATACAGATTTTAAATGCGGAATGTACGGCGCTGCCGATTGTTCCGCCGCGAAGCGCATCGCCGACGCACTCGCACTTTATGCCCCTTGTTTCAAGCTTTGCCTCAAGCGAATTGTCGGGCTTCACGCCCATTGCGAGAACCACGCAGTCGGCGTTCATTACGGATTTGCCGTTTTTGTCGCTCAGCTCAAGCTCCCTGCCGTTAATGCGCTCGAGCCTTGTGCCGAGAAGAAACTGCGTACCGTAAGGCTTAATCCTCGACATAGAGTCGTCAACAAACTGGAACCACGCGCCGGGTGCGACGCTGTCAGCCATTTCAATCACGGTTACCCTGTTGCCGAGCTCATTGAGCTTTTCCGTTGTTTCAAGCCCCGTGAGTCCGCTGCCGATAACGGCGACATTCCTGCCCTCGGGCTTGATTTTACCAAGCAGAATCTGAGCCGCTGTATAAACATTTTCTCCGTTTATGCCTTCGATGGACTGAGGTCTTAAAGGCTCGCCGCCGCTTGCGATTATCACGGCATAAGGCTTCATACCCTCAAGCATATTTTCATCCGCAGCCACGCCTGTTTTAACGCACACGCCCATATCCTGAGCCTGTCTGAGCATATCCTCAACCGCCCAGCGAAGCTTATCCTTATGCGGACCTGCGGCGGCAATATTCACCTGTCCGCCGACGCTGTCGGACTTTTCAAAAACCGTTACGGCAAAGCCCCTTTTGGCAAGCGTAATTGCCGCGGCAAGACCTGCCGGACCCGCACCGACAACAAGCACGCTTCTGCCGTTTCCGTCGGGCTTCAATTCGTTCCACTGCCTCTCGATGCCGACTGTCGGGTTAAGCGCACATTCGCCCACTCCGCCGACGGCGGCGTTAGCAATAAAGGACTTTATGCAGTGCAGGCAGCCGATACAGCGCCTTATTTTTTCGGGATGACCCTCCTGCGCCTTTTCTGCCCAGTGGGCGTCGCAGATGAAATTCCTTGCCGAGCCGACAAAGTCCTGATACCCCTCAGCAAGCTGACGCTCCGCCTGCTCAGGCGAACGGATAAAGTTAGCCGCTATAATCGGAATACTTACAACGCTTTTTATTTCCTTTGCAAGATATGCTCTCCAGCCCGGCTCAAAGGAGGTCGGCTCAAGCCAGTAATTATATGTGTCGTAGCAGGCGGAAGAAACATTGATTGCGTCCACGCCGAGCTTTTCAAGCTCGACTGCAATCCTCTTGCCCTCCTCAATGTCATAGCCCTTGCCCGCCTTACCTATCCTGTCGTACATCTCGTCGGCGCAAAGGCGGACAATCAGGGGATAATCGCTTCCGCACTGCTTTTTGATACCTAAGATAATCTCGCGGATAAACCTCATTCTGTTATTAAGACTGCCGCCGTATTCATCCCTTCGCCTGTTTGTGTTTGGGCTTAAAAACTGCTGAAGGAGATAGCCGTGGGTTGAATGAAGCTCAACGGCGTCAACGCCCGCCTTTTTACAGCGAACAACCGCCTGAATAAAATCGTTTATCGTGCTTTTGATTTCACGCCTTGTCATAGCATGAATTCTCGTTGCGCCGTGCGCCGAAAGCTCGCACCTCGACGGAGCCTGAAGCGACATACACAGCCTCTTCTGCTCAAGCGAGAGAAGAAGCGGAGTCGCCTTGAAAAGCAGGCTTGGAAACTGCGGAAATTTCTCCGTAACCGGAATGACAAGCGGAAGCGTATTGATGGAGCTTGCATAGCCCTGCCTGCCGGGGTGATGAAGCTGAATACAGAGCTTTGCGCCGTGGGCGTGAATACGCCTTACCATCTCGCGCATGGGCTCAATATTCTCATCTCTTGACATAGAAAGCTGGGTAAAGCTCGAAGCTGCGCCCATATCATTAACACGGCAGATACCGGGCGTGATAAGACCGACGCCGCCCTTTGCGCGCTCTTCGTAATAATCCATCATTCTTTCCGTCGGCTGACCGTTCGTCTGACCGAGGCTGAACTCCGCCGCAGTCATAACGACTCTGTTTTTCACTTCCATTGTACCTATTTTCATAGGCGAAAACATTATATCATACATAATTATACACCCTGTTTATTTTTTGCCTGTAAATCTGTCGAGCTTATTCTTTTCAAGCTTCCAGTAAACCGCCCTGACAGGAGGGCAAACGCCCATCAGAAATTTTGAAAGCGTAAAGAGAGCCGACGGCGAAACGCTCCTTTTACCGTTTTCAATTCCGCGCACTATCTTCTTTGCTACAACCTCAGCAGACTGCACGGGGAAGGGCTTTTCAAATTCCTTTTCGTTTGCGACCCTGAAAAAATTTGTTTCGGTTGCAATCGGGTAAATACAGGTTAACTGCAGGTTTTTCGGCTTTTCAAGCCTTATCGCCTGCTGGAAGCCCTGAAGGGCGAATTTCGTTGCGGAGTAAATTGCATAGCCGGGCATTGCCATCTGACCGATTGCGCTTATCGTCATTGCAAGCGCGCCCTCTCCTCCGTTTAAATGCTCAAGATATCTTGAGTAGGTATATATGGGCGAAAGGGTGTTTGTGTCAAACATTTTCTCCACTCTCTCCCAGTCGGCATAATTATACTCTTCGTAATAAGGGAAACCTGCGTTGGCGATGAAAATATCAATTTTACCGCCGTCAAAGACCTCCTCCGCCTTTTTGAAAATACTGTCAACGCCCTCGGCAGAGCCGACATCGGCATTAAAGGCGGTTACGCTTTTGTCGAAGCCGCCGAGCTTTTCCTCCGCCGTTCGCGACACCGCAAGAATGTTATTGCCGCCCTTAACAATTAATTTGAGGACCTCAAGGCCTATTCCGCTTGACGCGCCTGTCAGCACTATGTTTTTGCCTGAAATCATACAAATCACCCCTTCTGTATTTAATCCTATTATACTGTCGGCGCACTGCGTTGTCAATCAATGCGCTTGACTGAAAATAACCGATTTGATATAATTTCATTGTAAAATGTTATTAAAGGAGAAAGAAAAATGGCTTACAACTGCATTATCGACGGCAGAAAGTATGTACCATTCGAGGAGAGAACGGGTAACGAATCCATAGTGTATTTCACAAGGGATTTATCAGCCGAAGGGCTTTTGAAAATTTACAGGAAGGTCAACGCAAATATCACGGGCAAGGTTGGCATAAAGCTTCACACAGGCGAGAAAAACGGACCTAACATCATTCCGCGTCCGTGGGTTAAGTACCTTATTGAAAAGGAGCTTCCTGACGCCTCGATTGTTGAAACAAACACCTACTACGAGGGCGACAGATACACCACCGAGCTGCACCGTGAAACCCTGAAGATAAACGGCTGGACCTTCTGCCCCGTTGACATTATGGACGAGAACGGAACAGTAGCTCTGCCCGTTAAAAACGGCAAGTGGTTTACAGAAATGTATATGGGTAAAAACATCACGAAATATGATTCCCTCCTCGTGCTTACTCATTTCAAGGGCCACCTTATGGGCGGCTTCGGCGGCTCAAACAAAAATATAGGTATCGGCTGTGCCGACGGCAGAATCGGCAAGGAAATGATACACAGGGAAAAGGGCAGCGACAATATGTGGAGCATTGCCGAGGAGGAGCTTATGGAGAGAATCAGCGAATCCTCCAAGGCTACCGTTGACCACTTCGGAAAGAATATCACCTTTGTAAATGTGCTTCGCAATATGTCCGTATCCTGCGACTGCGAGGGCTGCGCCGCAATGCCCGTTGTTACGCCGAATATCGGTATTGTTGCTTCAACGGATATTGTCGCCGTTGACAGCGCTTCCGTGGACCTCGTTTACGCTCTTGATGAGAAGGACCACGCGGACCTTGTTGAGCGTATCCGCTCAAGGCACGGACACCGCCAGCTCAGCTATATGAAGGAGCTTGGTATGGGTAACGACAGATATATCCTCATCGACCTTGATAATGACGAAAAGAGGATTTACCCGAAGGAAGCGGTAAAGGATGTTGTACCGTTTGTGAATGAGTAATTTTAACTGCATTAAACGAGCAACCTCAATTTTTCATTTAATACAACGGGGAGGGCTTTGCCCTCCCTTAATTATTCATTATTTATTATTCATTTTCATTTAAAAAAGGAGTCCCGATTTCTCGGAACTCCTTTTAATGATTCTATTGTGATTTATTTCGGTTCATCTTCAATAAGTCTGCCGTGTGAATCAAACTCATATTCATAACCGTCAATTGTCTGAGTGCCTGTTACCATTGCGCCGTTATCGTCAAGATAATAAACACCGTCTTCAAGGCTAAGCCAGCCTGTGTGCATAAATGAATAGCCGTAATCAGGTACGAAGTAATACCATACATTCTTAATTCTCTTCCAGCCTGTTACTGCAGCGCCGTCCGAGCCAAGATAATACCAATGGTCGCCTTCAACATCATGCGTCTTGTTAAGAACATCGCCTGAGATATATGCTGTGTCAGCCTTAGCGAAATACCATCTGTCGTGAAGCATCTTGCCGTCCTTATCGAAGGCATACATCTTACCGTAGTTAGTAGTATCTACTTCTCCGATATAGCCACGTAACTCATCGCCGCCGATTCTGTAAATACCGTCAGCATACATATTACCCCAATACTCGTTAAGGTAGTACCACTCGTTATGGAAACGGAGCCAGCCTGTCTTTACGGTACCGTCTTTAAGAACATAAAACCAGTCGACATCATCATGTTTTATGCTGTCTTCATCGGTCCAGGAATAAGTGAGCTTAGCCCAGCCCCAGGTGCTAACCCAAGCGCCGTTCTTATCAAAGAGATAAAGCTTTGCGCCTTCTTTGTCGCTGTATGCATCTTTGCCGTCAGCGCCAATCCAGCGTGTATCATAGCAAGCCATTTCGCCGCAGCTGTCAAACCAGTACCACTTGTTGTTAAGCTTTCTCCAAGCCTGTGTTACTGCAGTACCGCTTGCACGGAGATAGTACCACTCTGTATAGGTATCGCCGTCAGAATATGTATAAACAAGCTTTCCCCAGCCGTTAGACATCATAGCGCCGTTCTTGTCGAATACATAAACATTCTCAGTACCCTTAGCGTTTGTGATATGAACATGCTGGTTGGCAGCCATTTCGCCATCATCTTTAAACCAGTACCACTTACCCTTAATCTGGCGCCAGTCATTAGTAACAGCATCGCCGTCCTCAAAGTAAAACCATTCGCCCGAATCGTTCTTATACCAGCCGTTTTCAGGTGTGTTGGAAGCAAATGCAGTGATGTTAAGACCTGCAAATAATGTGAGCGTCATAACCGCTGCAAGCATCAAACTAATAATCTTTTTCAATTTTTTTCCTCCTTTTATAAAAGCTTTTAAAAGACTATATATCTGCAAACTTATTATAGCATATACTTTTTGATTTGTATATACATTTTCTTAGAAATATACAAATGTCCATTATAACAAAATATCCGCAAAAAATCTGACAGACAACACAGCAGTGCATACCGCACAATACTGTTTATATAATTTATGCGTTTTCCCTGTGCTTTTCAATTAATTCCCCGAGCATTTTGTCGTGCTCCTTTTTCGTTATCTCATATTTAATTGTCGGGATAACGGCGATTGCCATACCGATTGCAGGCGGTACGGTAAGGAGAAACCACATTGCGGAGGAATAGCTTTCATAATCCCGTGCAAAATTCGCGCCGTTTGCAAGCGCCTTATTCATAGCGTCGATATTGACATCGGTATAGCCGACAAACTTAAACACATACGCCGAAATGATTGAGGCGATGCCTGCCGAAAGCTTCGTGATAAACGACTGACCCGAGAAGAAAATTCCGTCAGGTCTGTATCCGTTGTGGTATTCCTCGTAATCAATACAGTCTGAAATCATCATTGACTGGCACACCATAACAAGTCCGAAGCCGATACCGCCGAGAAGAATCAGCACGCCGAGAACTGCCACCCATTTAATCTCGTCAAGGTCGTACGGCGCAAGCTTATATATAAGGAAAATAAGTCCTGTCGGTATACCCGAAAGCCCCGTGAGATTGTAAAGCGTTTTAGTGTCAAATTTTTTAATAAGTATCGGGAAAATCGCCATTGCGCCGAACTGTCCGATAAAAAATCCGCCGCCCACAATAACTAAAATCAGAAGCTTTTTAGGGTCGGTAAACGCCGTGTTCATATCGCCGTCGCAGTAATAATAGGTAAAGAGCGTTACAACAACAATCGTCATAAGCTGCATGGGCGCTCTGAGCACGCCCGAAATAAGTATACGGCGAAACGGCTTACAGCTCCACATAAGCATAAAGCTCTGCTTCATACTCTTGGGCTCGCTCTCGATATTAACTCTTTCTTTAACGCCGAGCCCTGCAAGCTCAAAGAGAAGCGACGCTACAACCGTCATTGCCATACCCACAACGATAAAGCCCTTCTGCGCATTGTCGCTCTCGCCGAAAGCCTTATTAGCCGACTGCGAAAGAGGGATGATTGCAATAACAACCGCAGCCGCACCGATTGAAGCTACTATTCTTGAAAAAGAGATAAGCTTCGCCCTGTCGCCCTCGTCCTCGGTAAGCCTCGGTATAATTCCCCAGAGAGGAATGTCGCCGATTGTGTAAGCCATTCCCCAGAGGATGTAGGAAATCGCAGCCCACGCGGTAATAAGCACCATGGCTGTTGAATTGCCTGCGGTTTTAGCCGCCGCGTAATTACCGTTTAAAAATGTAAGGCAGGTTATAACGCAGATAAGTATGGGGCAGAAGAGAAGATAAGGCTTGCACTTGCCCCACTTAGTCCTCGTCCTGTCAACAATTGAGCCCATCATAGGGTCGTTGATTGCGTCCCACACTCTTGCTATCGCAAAAATCCAGCCAAGCGCAAGAGCGTTAAGACAGATTACATTCTGAAAATAATAGTAAAGACCCGTTGCGACAATGTTATAAATCATATTCTGACCGAACATACCCGTAAGGTACATTGCCGCCTCTCTGCCCGAATAGGTGTTTACGGATTTCGTTTTACTGCTCATATCAATCACCCTTTAACTCTGTAAAGATTGCCTTCAAACGGATGCAGGAATTCGGACCTGCTTCCCATTGTCGAAAGCACAAGCTCCATATCCTTTACGGGAAGCGTGCGCATTCTGTTTTCGGGAGAGAGATTAAGCTCTATGTAAAACTTTTCTCCGTCAAGCTCACGCTCGTAGCAGTAGATATGCTCCTTCTCGTAAACCGTTTTAAAGCTGCCGTAAACAAGGGTCTTGTTCTCCTTGCGCACCGCAATCGCTTTTTTATAAAAATTCAGCACGCTGTCGGGATTTTTCGCCTCATCCTCAGCATTATAGCGCCTGTAATCCTTGTTGATTTTGAGCCACGGCTCGCCCGTTGTGAAGCCTGCATTCTCGCTGTCGGACCAGTGAAACGGCGTTCTCGCATTGTCCCTCGTTCCCGTCTTAACACGGAAAAACGCCCTGTCCTTATTGCTCCTGTTTTTCTTTACAAGCTGGGAATAAACGCCCAGAGCCTCACGGTCGTTGAGCTGGTCAATCGAATCAAAATCGCCGTTGCCCATTGAAATTTCCTGACCCTGATAAATGTAGGGCGTACCCCTTAAAGTCATCTCTATAAGCGCGCACACCTTAGATATATTCTCACGGTAAGCGCCCGTCTTGTCGCATTTTGAAACAATACGCGGATTGTCGTGATTTTCAAAAAATACCGTCGGCCAGCAGTGGTTCGTGTAGCCTGTCTGGAACTTTGCAAACTCCTGCATAACCTTGAATAAGTCATAGGTGTAATAGTCGTAATTCGTGTGTCCCTGATTAATCAGGAAGTCGAAATTGAAAATCGTATCAAGCTCTTTTCGGTTGTCGGCAGTGAGCATCTTGCCCATCTCAATGCCTGCGCCGCCGCACTCGCCGACGGTGTAAACATCATAGTTGCCGAAGCTCTCGCGCCTCATCTCACGCAGATATTCGTGAAGGCGCGGACCGTAGAAAAAGTACTCAGCGCCCTTGTAGCCGGTAAGCATACCGAGGAAGGAGTTGGCGTCGGGAAGCCCGGGGGTCTTGCTGATGAAATTGATTACATCCATTCTGAAGCCGTCGATGCCCTTATCAAGCCACCAGCGCATCATTTTATAAATCTCCTGACGGACCTTCTCGTTTTCCCAGTTTAAGTCCATCTGCTTTTTTGAAAAAATATGCAAAGCCCAGCTATCGAGATTTTCATAATAATTCCACGCAGAGCCTTTAAAGAAGGACTCCCAGTTGTTCGGCGGCGTTTTAGCATCCTTGCCGTCGCGCCAGATGTAGTAATCGTGATAGGGATTATCCTTCGACTTCTGCGCCTCGACAAACCACCTGTGCTCGTCGCTCGTGTGATTTACAACAAGGTCAACAATGAGCTTCATTCCCCTTGCGTGAATTTCGTCAAGAAGCTTGTCAAAATCCTCCATAGTACCGAATTCCGCCATAATTTTCTGATAATCGCGGATATCGTAGCCGTTGTCATCGTTTGGCGAATCGTAAAACGGAGAGCACCAGATTGCGGTAACGCCAAGCTCCTGAAGGTAGTCGAGCTTCTGCCTGATACCGTTTAGGTCGCCTATACCGTCGCCGTTGCTGTCGCAGAAGGCGCGCGGATAAATCTGATTGATTGTG
>ODAI014235217.1_pt1 | contig 10314 bp, 11 predicted proteins | sample 1539321 | NCBI WGS metagenome assembly ODAI01 (sample SAMN02144231, study PRJEB22623) | gut metagenome | biome: sheep rumen | host: Ovis aries | place: New Zealand | reverse complement strand
TTTCTTTAAAACGCTGCAAATATATAGTATTTTTTTGACATAGATAAAGTTTTTTTGCTTTTTTTGGATTTTTTCAGCCTTTCTGTACTTTTCCAGTATGGCTCACGGGTGGTTTTGTGTCTCTTTATGGATATTAGAATGAGAATCCCTTTTTGTCCTTTCTGATGGTGCGAGCCAAAGACCCACAAGAATAAATTGACATGCCATGCAATAAAAAACAAAAAAAGGAGTTAGTAGAACATTAAGCAAGACAGAATTGTAATGAAAGATAGATTATATTTGTTATTCATATTATTTATAGCTGTATCCTGTGCTGGACATAAGGAGACTGCTGTTGCCACAAACTCCCCTTACCAACGCAAGCCTTTGATAGAAGTAACCGAATCTCAATTGAAGACCGAGGCTCAGCAAATCGATGCCACCACCCAGATACTCATCGGAAAACCTCAGGAAGCCGTGGAAGCTTTCCAGAAAATCCTTAAGGACAATCCCGGCTACGCCCCAGCACACTACGAGTTGGGCAAGATATACCTTGCGGTAGGTTGGCTCGACAGTGCCCTATACCATACCCTAGAAGCTTTCCGGGCGCAAAACGACAACCTATGGTATGAGCTGCAGCTAACCCAAATCTACAGCCGACAGCAAGATGGCAAAAATCTAACCGCCACGTGGGAGGATATCGTCAGGCGCAACCCCGACCGTCCAGACCTTTACTACGACCTATCCAACGCCTACCTCCTCTCTAACAATGTTACCGCCAGCATAGAAGTCCTCGACCGCGTTGAGAAACGTTTTGGCATCACCGAACCCGTCTCCCTCCAGAAACAGAAACTATGGTCCGCCATACAAAAGCCTGACAAAGCCCGCCGAGAGCTGGAAAAGCTGGCTGAGGCCATGCCCACCGAGAACCGCTACAACGCCATCCTTGCAGAATCATACATGGCCGAGAAGAACTACAATAAAGCCTTACAGTACTATAACCGAATACTCAGCAGCTGCCCCGATGACGAAAACATCCATATCTCTATGGCCTCCTGTTATCTAGCCATGGGCGATTTGCCCCATACATATCACCATATACGTTTGGGGGTGCTCAACCCCGAGGTCAGCTGTTCGGACCGGCTCACCTACCTTAGCGAATTCCTTCGCAACAAAGGATTCTTTACTTTTTACAGCAAGCCCTGCTTTCTTTTGGCCGACACTGTGGCCCAACAATGCCAAGGCGAAAGCGAACACGCATTTCTTTACGGACAAATCCTTGCTGCCCAAGAACGCTATACTGAGGCTGCAGCTCAATTTGCCAAGAAGCTGGATGCCGACAAGAGCGAATACGAAATCTGGGAAGCCTTACTCGTGTGCGAAAGCATGGTGGACGACACCAACAGAGCCCTCCTAGACCATGCCAGCCAAGCTTCTGAGCTTTTCCCGCTCCACCTTCGGCCCTACCTCATCCTTGCCCAAGGCCATCTCAAACTAGGCGACTGCCAAAAAGCCAAACAATATCTCGAACGATGCGAGATGGTAGCACCCTACGACTCCCGAGTAAAAGAATTAAAACAAACCCTCCTTCAGTCATGTCAATAGCACGTTGCCTTCTTCCTTTGCTTGCCGTTTCGCTGTTGGTAGTCGGCTGCCGTAGCCACAAAGAGGTTTCCAAACCCACCAAGCCCAACGTTACAGAAGCAGTAAACCCTGCCACCGACACGGTCGCAGCACCCATCTATACACCCCATTACTATACCGCCAACTTCACGGTGTCTGCTGATGGGTATTCCGCCAGCGGACAACTGCGCATTCAGTCCGACAGCATCATCTGGCTCAGTGCATCCAAAGTCATAGAACTGGCCCGCGCTTGCTTCACCCCCGACTCAGCCATCATCTATGCCAGAGTGATGGGACGAGCTTTCCAAGGGTCTTATATCGACCTCTACAAACGGTTCCACTACCGCACCACCTTTGACGAACTATATCGGCTTATCATGTCCGACAATGCAGAAACCCAACTGGCGACCATCATATCGACCCTCGGTCTCGAAGCCACCGTCCGTCTCAATCCCATCAAAGAGGTCAACCACTTAAGTTTCCCGATGTCTATACCTGACAAGGTCAATCCCCTGTAATAAATACCATTGAAAAACCATCTCCAAAATCCTTTCATCATGAAAAAAGTTTTTGCAACCATCCTGTTAGTCTGCCTGCTGCTCTCCCTTAAGGCACAATCCAACACTAGCCCTCAGGCTGCCCCGTCCGAGACAGACAGCCTTAGGGCCATCGCAATTATCGAAAACTATCTCAGTTACGTCAACTTCGAACCCATTCTCTTGGACAGCACCCTCTGCGTGGTTTCCTACGTCATCGACCGCCAGCACCCCTCAGACACCATGTTCGTCTACCATTGGTATACGAAAGGGCACCAACTGCGCATAGAGATGTGGCAGAATGGGCAAATACAGGAAGGCTTCTATTCCGACGGGAAGAAAATATTCCGCACGTTCCGTCCCGCAGTGCGCGCATGGGTCGACATAACACAAGACAACTTTTATGACCACACCATGCCCCTCGACATCCGAGGTGCCCTCTACGATTGGCGTTCCAAAGGGGCCGAAATCAAGTATGCTGGCCAATACGATTTCAATGGACACAATGTCAACCGTATCTTTGTAAGTTCGCCCGGCATCTTCGACCGCTATTACTTTTTTGAAAAGGAGACAGGACTACTATTTATGCTCACCGAAGAGAGCCATATCTATGGCGACAGCAAAAAGACCAAAAACGCCCAACGCGTTGACTGGCGTGCATGGCATGAGTTCACCCCCTTCAACGGACTCTTCCTCCCTTCGATCGAATCCTATCAGTACAATCAAAGCCAGATAGTCTTTACTTACCGCCATTATCATATGGAGCCATACAACCCCACCCTTTTCACCGAAGACTACCATAAAATGTAATAATCCATTCCAACGACATGACTATCTTCGACAACCCTGACGAATACTATATGCAGCAGGCCCTGAGAGAGGCCAAGGCCGCTTTCGACGAGGATGAAATCCCCGTGGGAGCAGTCATCGTCAGCGGCGACCGCATCATAGCCCGTGCTCACAATAACACGCAGCGACTTCACGATGTGACAGCCCATGCCGAGATGCTAGCTTTCACGGCTGCCACCAATTATCTCGACGCCAAATACCTCACCGACTGTACACTCTACGTCACCCTCGAGCCCTGCGTCATGTGTGCCGGGGCCGCGGGGTGGACCCAGATAGGCCGCATCGTCTATGGTGCTGCCGACCCCAAACGAGGCTTCGAACGCCTCGGCCGCACCATGCTTCACCCTAAGACCGTCGTCGAGAGTGGTCTCCTCCAAGAGGAATGCGAAACGATCCTTAAGACTTTTTTTCAGCTGCACCGCAAATAATACCGCAACAACATATTGAAACATTAAAATTTTGATTATATGAAACCAACATTATTAGTTCTTGCTGCCGGCATGGGCAGCCGCTACGGTGGACTCAAACAGATGGACGGCGTAGGCCCTAACGGCGAAATCATCATGGATTATTCTATCAACGACGCCATCCGCGCCGGTTTCGGCAAAGTGGTCTTTGTCATCCGGCACGACTTTGCCGAGGCCTTCCAGCAAAAAATCAATGCCGAGCATTTCGGCAACCGCATTCAGGTCGAGTATGTATACCAAGAGCTCGACAAACTGCCCGCAGGCTTCAAGGTCCCCGAAGGCCGCGAGAAACCCTGGGGCACCAACCATGCCATCCTCATGGCAAAGGAAGTCATCCACGAGCCTTTTGCCATTATCAATGCCGATGATTTCTATGGCCGCGATGCCTTTATGGTCATTGGCGACTACCTCCGCACCCTCGAGAACACCAAAGGCCAGTACTGCATGGTGGGTTACCGCCTCGAAAACACCCTCAGCGAGAACGGCACCGTCTCCCGTGGCGTTTGCAATATCGATGCCAACGGCAATCTGGCCGGCATGACCGAGCGCACCAGCATTGGCCGCAACGCAGCAGGCATCATAGAGTACAAGGATTCCGATGACTCCCTCCACCCGCTCGCACCCGAAACCACTGTTTCCATGAACCTTTTCGGCTTCACCCCCGACTATTTTACAGAGAGCGAAAAACTCTTTGTCGAATGGCTAAAAGAGCGCGGCACCGAGATGAAGTCTGAATACTACATCCCCTATGCCGTCAACACTTTCATCAACAGCGGTTATGCCACCATGAAAGTGCTGAAGACCACAGCACAATGGTTCGGCGTCACCTACAAGGAAGACCGTCCCATGGTGGTCGACCGTCTGAAGAAACTGCACGAAGAAGGCATCTATTGATGGACTCTTATGAAGAAATAATATCTTTTGCGCGCAATCACCTAGGCGAAGATCCACTGAAATTGCTCCTCCAACAAGAGCGGTACCCATCAGTAGACTTGCGGCTGGTGGCGCAGCAACTAGAAGGCAACGGGCAAGCGTCGGCCAAATGGCCAACCTTTGCCCGTTGTACCAATTATTTCTATCCACCACGGATTAACCGCGAACAGAGTTCGTCGGAATCAACAGCACTGTACAAGGCTGCGCTGTTCCAATCTCTTGGCTGCCACACCTTTGCCGACCTAACGGGCGGCATGGGGGTGGACACTTATTTCTTTTCTCAGCACGCATGCCAGGGTCTCTACTGCGAACGGGATGCCGAACTCTACAACCTCACAAAACGAAACCTACAATGCCTTGGTGCCCAACCCATAGACTGCCATTATGGTGACTGCATGACTTTTTTACAAGAGAATAACAACGTCTTTGACCTTCTCTACATCGACCCGGCCCGACGCGACAGTCGGGGACGAAAGGTGGCTGCCTTTGAGCACTGCACTCCCAATCTGTTGGAGCATTTAAGCCTTTTGCGCCACTGCTGCCGTTACCTTTTGGTGAAGGCTTCGCCCATGATAGACATCCACCAAGCCTTGTCTCAACTGGGTGTGGTCCACCAAGTGCATATCGTGGCCCTGAACAACGAATGCAAGGAGGTGCTCTTTCTCCTTCTTGGAGACCGCTGTCCCTCTTCATCTGCAACCCCATTGGCCATCCACTGCGTGGAACTCAACGCTGCCAAGACTGCCGACTTCTGCTTCCTACCGCAAGAGGAGAACGAGGCTGCGGCCTCCTATGCCTCTCGCATGGGCACCTACCTTTACGAACCCCATACCGCCATCTTGAAGGGTGGGGCTTTCCGCTTGGTCAGTACCCGATACGGAGTGGACAAATTGGCACGCAACACCCATCTTTATACCTCTGACCGACTGATAGCGGAATTCCCCGGACGCACTTTCCGCGTGCTCCAACAACTGCCGCTCCACACAAAAAAAATCGACTCCCTTCTACCCGACCGCCTAGCACATGTTGTCACTCGCAACTACCCTATAGCCGCCGCCGACCTTCAGAAGAAATTGAAACTCTCCGAAGGGGGGCACCTCTTTGTCATCGCCGCCACCCTTGGCAGCACCCCTTGTGGGTGGCTGTGCGAGGAAATAAAACAACCCAATAGACCATGCTGAAGAAATTCTTGTCCGACAAGTCTGTTTTCCCTCTCGACTACAATACTCCTTGGGAAATCACCAGCCGCCTCTGCGAGATAATAAACCAACTTATGCAGAATCTAGACGACAACTACACCATTGACAACGGTGTGGCCGTTCACAAGACTGCCACCATAGGGCACAACGTCACCATCAAGGCCCCCGCCATCCTCTCCGCCAACAGCTTCGTCGGCAGCAATTCCTACCTGCGCGGGGGCATCTTTCTAGGGCCAGGGGCCAAAGTGGGCATCAGCTGCGAAATCAAGACCTCCGTCCTGCTAGAAGGCTGTGCCGTGGCTTACTTCAACTTTGTGGGTGACTCTATCATCGGCCACAACGTAAACATCGAAGCCGGCGCTATACTGGCCAACCATTACAACGAGCGCGACGACGATACCGTATTCGTCCATTGGGAGGGCGAACGCATCCCTACTGGGCTGCACAAATTCGGCTCATTGGTGGGCGACAACTGCCGCATTGGTGCCAATGCCGTCCTTTCCCCCGGCACCCTGCTCCCACCTCAAACCATCGTCAATCGGCTCCAGCTTATCGAACAAGACCCTCTATAATCAAATACCATGCTAAACCTAAAAAGAGTACACCACATTGCCATCATCTGCTCCAACTACCAGCGGAGCTTGGAATTATACACAAAAGTATTAGGGCTGAACATTCTGGCCGAGCACTATCGTACCGAAAGACAATCCTATAAGACAGACCTGGGGCTAGGCAACCAGTATGTGGTAGAATTGTTTTCCTTCCCTTCGCCCCCACCCCGCCTCTCTGAGCCCGAGGCTGCTGGCCTACGACATCTGGCGTTTGCCGTGGACAGCCTCGATGAGTCCATTAAAGAATTGGACTCCCTCGGCATTGCCCACGAAGAGGTTAGAACGGACCAGTTCACCAACAAACGATTCCTCTTCCTCAGCGACCCCGACGGTCTGCCTATCGAGCTATATGAAGCGTGATTGAGAAAAAAGGTACATATCCCAGCGGGTCAGTTACAACGGAATGCCACTTTGCCGAGTAATGCCATTCCTGCATCCACTTGGGGATTCACCCTGCAAGAGCAAGAAAACAATAACCCCTATTTTCAAGCGGACGCATTTATTAAGGTAATTACAAACATTTGTAGTCGTTTTATTATATGAAAAGAATATTTCTATTATTAGGTTTTGTATCTGCACTAGCTGCCGCCGCCGGACAGCCTGTGCATTGGACAGCCGGCAATTTGTCCGTGACGATAGACAAATACGGCTATTATGGTTCGCTCAAAGTTTGTGGCCAAGAGGTGCTGTTAAGCAAAGAGCTCTACCCCGTGGTGTCTGCCTACGACTATCAGGTGCGTACCCCTCAATCCGTGCGGTTCAGCAATGACACCCTCTTTTGCCTTATGAACGATGACAATGAGGTACTGTTGCGCATTGCCCAGCTTCCCCAATGCCTAACCATGGAGGTCATCTCCTGCCCCATACAGTATCGCTCCATCACTTTCGGCCCCGTGGCCGTGAACCTCGATGAGGTGGTGGGCGAGATTGTCGGCGTAGTTCAAGAGGGCAGCGTGGCTTTCGGCATGCAGGTCCTCAACGTCAAAACCACCGGCGGCATCCCACAGGAGGCCGCAAACGACTACGGCAAGAAGTTTTTCTACCAAGGCCATTATGTGGACGACAAACCCGGCTACTCGTTGGCAGCAACACGCATCGATAATGGAACCGTGTTCCAGTTTTCGGGCCGCAATCGTGGACTGCATCGCGGTCAGATGGATGTGCGACATGTGGGCGGATGCCATGCCTCTCTTACTACTCCCGTGCTAGGCCAAGACGGCCAAATCGCTGGTACCAAGGTGGCCATGTTCGGCTGTCCTCGCAGCAAAGTACTGAACCACATAGGACTACTGGAAACAGCATTGGGTCTGCCGCACCCAACGACGATCGACGGCACTTGGGTGAAAGCATCCTCTTCGAAAAACAGCCCAACAAAAGATTCAAAGAAAAAAAACATGGAATGGGTGGTGAAGAATGTGATAGAATGGAACGACGTAACGGTAATCAAGGATTTCGCCCCCCACCTCCAACAGCAACTATTGTTCCAATTGGAAGACAATCTCAATGCCACAGACACCACCATACACCTGCTGACAGGAGCCTACAATTGTTTCCCTTTGCCGATGGAAGGCTATCAGGTAGTTAGAATTGAAGATGAACTGATAAGATACCGCTCTGCTGAGGACAATGATGGGCACGTGACCCTCAGCGGTTGCTTCCGTGGTGCTTTCGGCACAGTGGCAGCAGCCCACAAAAAGTATATCATGGGGGGCCGGCTTTGGACAGTAAAAGAAGGATTTATCCCAAACCTAGAACTACTTGACACCCTGGCCGACCGTGCCGTGGAGGGACTCGCAAAGCATTCAGTAGCGACCCTCCCAACCCAAATCACCTTCGAACATCTGGGCTACTGTGCCCTAACAGGTCAGGACGAGTATGCGGTTGCCCGCTTTGTGAATCGCTGCTCGGAGAAATGGTCTCGGCCAGTGGTCTGCCAGGCCGACTGCCTAACCAACTATACCTGGCATATCCTATCCAATGTGACCAAACGGGGCAGCATCTTCTCTCCCGAAATGTCAGACACCACATGGCAATTTCTCAGAGAAGTGCCTGTCCACGACCATACCCACGGCGAGAATCATGGCCATGAACACCACGGGCATGGGCATCATGAGCATGAGCACCACCACGACATGCCACAGGGACAGTCACAAGAAAAAACACTGCCAGATGTGGTAAGAGAAATGACTACGATGGAGGATTTCCTCAAACGAAACCTTCTGCTTTAGGTATCAATCAAAAAGACTCTGAAAAGCATCCTCTGTCAGCTCCATCTGCGCACTCATGATGACAGACCTGACATTGCGTGGAAAGGGCATTGTTCAAGGGCTAATCAAAGATAGCACTTCAGCTCCTGACCCTCCACACCTGCATAGAGCTCTACCAAATCCTTTGCAGGACTGGAGTTGATTTTGGGCAGCAGTACCTCCTCAATCTGGAAGAAACCCACCTCAGCAGACATCTGAACAAGAATCTTTATTGGACGGTTATCTCCGGGTTTGATGAAGACCTTGTCGATGGAATTGGCCGAATATTTATGAATATCCCCTATCTTAGGGGCTGTATGGATCTCTATAGGCACACGGGCACGCCCCTTGGTCATGTCACAGCCGTCGGCAATGAGGACAAGACCGGCCTCGATAGAATGGATTTTGCGGGTACCCATATGGCCAATGATGCCCTCCAACGCTGTAGACCGAATGACCACACGGCGCATCAGGTCTCCCGGGTCGGGAAGGTTCTTGAGCAAGATTCGGTCGATGATGTTATAGGCGATAAGGCCGGAATACAATTCATGGTCCTGTCGGCCGATGGTCATGCCGAAATCGTGACAGAAAGCGGCAAGGGCCACAGCGGTAACGCTGTCATCAAAAGACCCCACCTGGTCGCGCTGCAGCGTTGTGGGTATGCCGGCATTGTACAGAATCTTGAGCATCTTGAGAGCGTTGTGGCACACCGTACGCATATGTACCGGACCATGGTCGTTGAAACCTAAGCGGGCGATAGAAACCTTGTTGGCATAATCCTGCACCGCCTGAATCTCCGTGTCCTTTATCAGGTCGTTAACTACACGCAACGGCAGGTCGCCTCGCTCTGGCGTAAAATCTATAATCTCCTGAGTCAGTCGCACCAACCACTGCTCAACGCTTATTTCTTTAGGTGATTTCATATTGCAAAGATACTAATAATATATGGAATAATAAGAAAAATAATAACTCTTTCAACACCCCAACCCCCGGAGGCTGCTGCCGCATTGCCACCGGGGGCATAGGAAACAGCCGGGGGGTAAAAAAACTTTTCAACAAAAAAAATCAACAGCCAATTTTGCCAATCCAAAAAAAGTTTGTAACTTTGCAACCTCTTAGCATAGTGGACTTAGGCCCTGTTATTTACCCGTTCAGACCTCAGTTACAGGATGTTGGGAGAAAATAGTATGCAGAAGAAATCGGTCTAAAAAGTCCCAAAGAGGTTTTCCGTCACCCCTTAAGGACATAGAAAAAGAGGCTCTGCAACAAAAAATTTTTGAACAGGAAGTCTTTTTACAAAAGAAATTACTGTACAAAAAACAAAATAGAATTAGAAAAACATCATCGTTAAAATAAAAAATGGATCAGTTAAGTTACAAAACAATCTCCGCCAACAAGAACACCGTCCAGAAGGAATGGGTGCTCGTTGATGCCGAGAATCAAACCGTAGGACGCTTGGCCACCCGTGTTGCCAACATCCTCCGTGGCAAGACCAAACCTTGCTGCACCCCGCCCGTCGCCTGCGGCGACAACGTTATCATCATCAATGCCGAGAAAATCGTCTTCACCGGGAAGAAAATGACCGACAAGATTTATCAGCGTTACACCGGTTATCCTGGCGGCCAGCGTGAGACCACTCCCGCTAAGGTTCTCGCCAGCCATCCCGAGCGCGTTCTCGAACACGCCATCCGCGGAATGCTTCCTAAGAATCGTCTTGGCGACCAGCTCTATCGCAACCTTCATGTGTATGCCGGTCCCGAGCACCCCCATCAGGGTCAGAATCCCAAAGCTATCAATATTAACGACGTTAGATAATACACAATATGGAAGTAATCAACACAATCGGTAGAAGAAAATGTTCCGTTGCCCGC
>ODAI010136169.1_pt1 | contig 10315 bp, 7 predicted proteins | sample 1539321 | NCBI WGS metagenome assembly ODAI01 (sample SAMN02144231, study PRJEB22623) | gut metagenome | biome: sheep rumen | host: Ovis aries | place: New Zealand | reverse complement strand
GTCTATGTCAATCATGCTCTGGTAATAACGGGTTCGTTTACCCAGATAATCTTGCGGGTATGACTGACATTCTACATCAATAACCTTATCTTCATCTTTTAAATAAACATCCAGCCTTATGCTTTTTGAGGAGTAATAAGGCGCGATTGTCTTTTCTAGCTCCGGGTATTCAACTTTCTTTACCCTTACATGAAGCAGCCGTTCAATTAGTTCTGCACATATTTCCGGGTCGTGTAAAACTGCCTGAAACATGTGTTAGCCCGCTGGCGGGCTGTGTTCAATAGCAAGGCGTTAAAAAAATTGCATTGCAATTTTTAGCCTTACCACATTTCGTCTGTGAATGTAAGTTCATCCACTGTTTTTACATGATTTTTTTCTGTCATTTTTATTTCTCCTGTGGTTTGAATAGAAATTAGTGAAATTATTCCCTAGCAAGGCGTTAAAAAAATTGCATTGCAATTTTTAGCCTTACCACATTTCGTCTGTAAATGTTAATTCATCAACTGATTTTGTCATTAGGGCCTCCTATACTATATATAGTTCGAGATATTTCATTTTTGATGTTTTTTTGGGGAAAAAGTAGAAATTTTCAAGATTATTATTGGCTGATATAGGGTTTATTTATCTAAGTTAGCTGGGATGGAAAAGCTTATTACTTGACAGATGGGGTGGTGGAGGGTAGACTTTTTACAAACATTCTAACGAAGGAGATGATTATGAGAAAAAATCGTTTTTTTATGTTGGCTGTTGGACTTTCATTTTTCTTATTATTTTTTACTGCATGTTCACAGCAGGTCAGCCAGGACACTTCAAGTGTAAGCATTAACTTTTCTGACAATACTTTTAGAAGTCTTTTTTCTGAATTAGACGGTCGTAATACTGATGATACAGTTATGGTAAACTGCGAGGTTACCCTTATTATAGATGGAAAAGCTTCGGAGCCTCAATCGCACGAATTTGAGCTTAATTTAACTGATGAAGATGATTCTCTTGATAGCCTAACTGATTCTGAAAATCCATCTACATTTACCTTTTCAAATATTCCCCTTGGTTCAAAAATTCAGGCATCTGCAAAGCTCTTAATTGGGGACCTAAAATTTGCCGGTGAGTCAGAAGAAAAAGTTTTGCAGCAAGAAGAACTGAATCTGCCAATTAAGGTTTCTTTAGTTGAAGACACAGAGGAAGAGCAAAATCCAGAAGACAAGGAAAAAGACAGTCGATTTGGTTATAAAATTAAGTTTAAAGTATTAAAAGACGGATTAAGCGAAAGCACTAATAAAGAAGATTATGTACTGGATGAGTCGCTTACAATTTCTGGAAGCTTTTTGCCGGGCTGGCAGGGTGCCGGCAATTCAGATGCGGCAGAAGATTATTTAAATGATACTCTTTATGAAAAACTAATGGACATATACGCCCAGGGCTATCAAATTCTAGATGATGACAAGATGGAGCCTGATTATTCTTACAATCCTTATAGTTTTTCAACAACAATCACTTATTATTGTGTCAAAAAAGAAATTGTCATTTTTGCTACAGGAAGTCTTGGTGACGATAATTTTGAGTTTATTGGTTATGCAGATGATGATGAGGATGATTTCTGCGATTATTTGATTCGCAGTGAAATTTACGGAAAATATGCTCTTGGGGTATTTGATATTAGTGGAAATAAAATACATTGTTATGAATATTATACTTTCAATCATAAAAATAATAAATTAACGCCTGTTTCTGGTGGAAATGATCATTCAATTGACTGTACATTAGGCGAAACATTTGAATATACCTCAAATAATGCTAAGACTATAACCTTTACAGTAAGAGAATAAAATGTTTAAAAGTGCAAATGTTAATCCTCTAATTACGGTATGTATTCCTGTTTATGAAACAGAACGTTTTTTGCTGCAGTGCCTTGAATCTGTTTATAAACAGGATTTTTATTCCTTTGAAATTTTAATTGTAAGTGATGCAAGCCCGGGGCGAGACCAAAAGGGGCGTAAGGCAAAAAAACTGATTAAAATAGCAGAAAAGGATTGTAAGCTGTACAGAAAAGCTAAGCAGCTGCCGCCTGTAAAATTCCGCTTTATCGAACATTCCGAAAACCGGGGGCTCATCGAGGTCCGCCGCACACTTGCCACACAGGCACGCGGGGCCTATACCACACAGGTAGACAGTGACGATGAGATGGAAGCCGGGGCCTTGAGCGCTCTTTATAAAGCCGCCCTTGAAACTGGAGCAGACCTTGTTCATGGAACTTCCACAGCCGGTGTCTTTGACCAGGAGGGCAATTTTAATCCCACAAAAGAAAACCGCTATGGAAAAATCTTTTATGGCACAATCCTGGGCCGAGATATTTTTCATCGCTGGTTGATTGGCGGAGAATTTACCGCAAACACCTGGGGTAAGCTTATTAAGCGCGAAATTTTCCTAAAAGCCTACGAGCATATTCCCTACACCGAATGTAACATGGCAGACGATGTTTTACTCTTCTTTTTTATTGCCCAATATACAAAAAAATATCTTGGAATAGAAAACAAGGTTTACCGCTACCGGGTTAATACAGGTATGTCATCTGGCCGCAAAATTGACACAATAAGAAAATGGAAGATGATTTGTACAACAGCCAGTGTCTTTACGGTAATTTCTCAATGGATAGAAAACAATAACGATACAAGCAATGCCCTGCAGGCAGAAGAAGTGGAAAAGGTTAGGGGCATGACCCGATACTATCTGCTTAATAATTTAAAGCAGATGAATGAGGTTGTTGTTCCTGAATTAAAAGACGAGGCCCGCGCTCTGCTCTGTGAATATTGGGGAGAAAGCTTTGTAGAGAGAATGGAAGCGGCTAGTGCGGGAAACGCGACTAATGCGGGAAATGCGCCCCGGGCTGAAAACGCGGCACCAGCGTCTAGCGCAGCTCAGGCGGCAAGCGAGCCTCAGTCAACAAACCCACCTGTTTCTGCAAGCGCGGCGGTAGAAAAATGACTGAAGAATTAAAAGAGCGCCTTCTTGCTCTGGCAGATAAATATGAGGTTTCTTCTTTTTGCGACCAGGATCCTTCCCAGTTTTTGCGCTGGTATTCTGTGGGGCAGGCGGGCACCGACTTAGCAGGCGCAAACGCGAGAAGCGCAAATGTGGCAGATATAGAGACTGCGGCTTTTCTGGCGGCCATGCTTGCTTTTGGAAACCGCAAGCTTTTTATTCCCAAAATCCGCTCTATTTTAGAAATGGCAGATAAAGCATGCGGTTCATTTTCCCGCTGGCTTAAAAGCGGCATTTTTAAAAAGGATTTTCCAAAGGGCTCAGAAAAGTTTTACCGCTTTTATTCTTATGATGATATGCAGATTTTCTTTGAAGAGCTGGCAGGACTTTTAGAAAAGGCTCCAAGTCTTGGCGAATATTTTAAGGAGGCCTGGTGCAATCAGAACTCCCAACTGCCACAGGCGGCCATGGCTCCCCGACCGTCCACCGCCCCCCAGCAGTCCAAGGCCCCCCGCCAGCCTCCAGTATCCCCGGCCCCCCAAAGCTCCCCCTTCCTTCACACTCTCATTTCCGCTGCCTTCCCCCGTTCCAAAATTGTTCCCAAGGGCGCAAATTCTGCCAACAAAAGAATACATATGTTTTTGCGCTGGATGGTACGCACAAACTCTGCCGTAGACCTTGGGCTCTGGACCTGGTACAATCCTGCAAATCTGCTTATTCCGCTGGATGTTCACGTTATGCAGGAGGCCGTTCAACTTGGTTTGCTTCCTCCAAATGCCAGTCCCAGCCATCGCACAGCCCTGCTCCTAACATCTGAACTTTCCCAGGCCTTTCCAAATGACCCCGCCCGTGCAGATTTTTCTTTATTTGGTTTAGGTGTCAGTTAAAATCATAAAAAAAAAGTGCGATAATAAAAGTATGTGGTATTTATTCGACGTCCTTCTTATTTCCTTATCAACCTATTGTTTTGTAATTGGAGTTACCTCCTTACGAAGAATTAAAGAAAATAAAAAGCTCAGCCTGGGAATCTTTTTTTTGTGTCTGGCGGCAGGCTTTTGGACGCTCATCTACGGAATAATTGGACTTACCCCAAATCTTAGGCTTGTAGAAAAAATCAGATACCCGGGAATTTTCTTTATCAATCTTTTTATTGTTTTGGACTGCTGTTTTTTTGCCAGCCTTCTTTCAGAAAACAACAAATTTATTAAGATTTATAAATATGCCATTTCAATAATTGTTAGTCTTTTAGGCTTTTCAGATTTATTTATTTTTATCCAGCCAGAAGTTGACATTTTCTTTCGTGAAGATAACTGGACCTCATGGTTTATGCAGGACTGCTGGCAAAGAGACTACCATACGGTTTTTATTCTAACTACCTTTGGACTCATGCTGATTATGGCAGTTTTTCTTTTTATACAGACTCTAAAAGATGGCAGACGACACGATTTTATAAAAAAGGCAATTGTTGCAAATCTTATAATGGTAGCCTTTTGTATTCCAGACACCTTTTTTCTGCATTTTCATGTGCAGGGCTTTCCTACTTCTGGTTTTGGAGCAGCTTTATGTTCAATCATCATTTATTATTATTCACTGACTCAAAATATTGTTTCTTTAAATTTTGCAGCACTCTCTCATAAAATTTTTGACAGCCTTAAGATTCCGGTAATTATTTTTGAAACTGATGAAACCATTTCTATGGCTAATAATAATGCCCGGGAAGTTTTTAAAAATATTACAGGCCAAAATGGCGATAAAGCTCCTCCTCTTCATCTTTATGATTTGTTCGAAATTGAACCGGAGGCAGCACATTCTCATTTTATTTCTTCAATTACAAATGAACAAAGTAAAATGAAGATTTCTTCAAAGGCTGATTCAAAAATTTTTTATGTAGAAACAACTGCCTGTCACGATAAGTTTGGCGGCGAATATTGTTATGTTACACTTGCCTACGATATTTCAAGTGAAGAAAAAATGATGGAACAGCTGCGAAAGGCTAATCAGGCAAAGGGAAACTTTTTGGCTTCTATGTCTCACGAAATTCGTACACCAATCAGTGGAATTCTTGGCATGAACGAAATGATTCTGCGGGAATCTGATTCAAAGGAAATCAGCGAGTACGCAGAAAATATTAAGCATGCCGGAAATCTTTTGCTTTCCCTCATAAATGATATTCTGGACGTTTCAAAAATTGAATCTCATAAGCTGGAAATTATTCAGACGGAGTATAATCTATCTTCCGTAATTAATGATATTTATACGATGGTAAAACCACGTGCAGATGAAAAAAATCTCAGCTTAAATTTTGCTAATAATCCCGAAATTCCGCCGCTTCTAAAGGGCGATGAAATTCGTATTAAGCAGATTATTGTAAATCTTGTAAATAATGCCATTAAATATACTTCACAAGGTTCTGTTACAGTTACTTTTGATTATGAAAAACTGGGTTATAATAAGCTATATTTAAAGGTTGCAGTTCACGATACGGGGCGAGGAATTAAGGAAGAAGATTTACCTTACATTTTTGATTCCTTCCGTCGTGTAGATGCCATAAAAAACCGTCATATAGAAGGTGCGGGACTTGGGCTTTCTATCACAAAAGAATTGTGTACACTTATGCACGGCAGTATTGACGTTCAAAGTGAATACGGAAAGGGCTCTGTTTTTTCAATCAGCGTTCCGCAGACAATTTCCGAAAAAAACACAGACGGTGGAATGGGACTTTTTTCTCCACAAAATAGTTTTTCCGGTCAAAATTATGCCGAATCCTTTAGAGCGCCGTCTGCAAAGCTTCTGGTAGTAGACGATGTGGATATGAATATAGAAGTTTTTAAAGGGATTATAAAAAAGACACAGGTACAGGTAGACAGTGCCTTGAGCGGAAAGCAGTGTCTGGAGCTTACAAAAAGCAAAAAGTACGACATTATTTTTATGGACCACATGATGCCGGAAATGGATGGAATTCAAACCTTTAATGCTATTTATTCAGATGACAAAAATCCTAATTGTAAAACACCGGTAGTTGTTCTTACTGCAAATGCAATTTCCGGGGCAGACCAGCAGTACAGGGGAGTTGGTTTTACAGACTATATTTCAAAACCAATGGATCCTGCAAAGCTGGAAAAGATGATTATAAAACTGCTGCCGGAAGAAAAAATTATTTTCCGTCAGAGTACAAAAGAGGAAGCAGAAAATTATGATGATAAAAAAACCGAAGGTGAAGAAAAACTGCTGATAAAAGAAAATCAGATTTCTGCTTTGGACGGAAGCGAAGCTGAAGAATTTGACCTTCAAAAGCTTGATTTTCTTAATTTAAGTGCCGGTCTTGCAAATTGCAATAACGAGCGAGATTTTTATCTAGATATTTTAAAATCCTATTGCAAGGATGATAAAGAAATTCAATTAACCGAATTTAAAAATGCCGGAAAATGGGAGGATTATGCAATTTTTGTGCATGCCCTTAAAAGCAATTCTGCAACTATTGGTGCCTTGGAATTATCGGAAAAAGCACGCCTTTTGGAAATGGCAGCTAAAGAAAAAGACATTGACTACATTTTAAAAAATCATGATTATGTCATGAAGGAATATAAATTAATTTTGCAAAAGTTGCTGGAGTATGTAAAATGAGTGAAACTAAGTACAGGCGACGTTTTTGGATTTCCATTTTTATCATCTTTTTGTTAATGGAAGGGCTTGTTTTTTATGCTTTTATTTCTTCGTATAACAACTCTAAAAACAGCATAAAACAAATGGGCGAAGTAAATCTTGCCTACGAAAGTGCTAAAATTGAAAATTATTTACAGAAAAGTCTGGATGTAACCTGGATTATTGCAGATACCGTCTGGCACATGATGCAAAGCGGAAACAATAATCAGGAAATTTTGAATTATCTGGAGCAGGAAACAAATCTCTGGCTGGAGCAGGTAGATAATAATTATACCGGGATTTACGGTTTTATTAACGGGGAATACCTGGATGGTTCGGGTTGGATGCCGCCGGAAGACTATAATCCTCTTACGCGAAATTGGTATCTTGCAGCCCAAAAGGGCTTGGGTGCTCCTGTTTTAGTTTCTCCTTACCTTGATGCCCAGACAAACTCAATCATGATTTCTGTTAGTCAGATGCTTCCAGATGGAAAAAGCGTTGTTTCTATGGATCTTCGGCTGGACGAAATTCAGCATATCATTAAAAACATTCATATAGGAGACAGTGCTGGATACAGTTACATAATAGATTCTTCTGGTCTGGTTGTTGCTCATTATGATGATTCAGAAAACGGAAAAAATTATTTGAAGGATATAGCATTTTCCCAAATTGCATCAAAAATCCTTAAGCTAAGAAAAGGCAGTTTTTCGGCAGATATGAACGGGGTGCAGTATTCGGTTTTTACAGATTCAATTCGTGACCGCTGGAATTCTGTAATTGTTGTTGAAGATTCAAAGCTCTTCCGCGAGATCAGGGCTAGATTTATTTTTATGCTGATTGTTGCAACAATCATTTTTGTTTTAGTTACCTTTGTCTGCTATTTTTCTTACCGCAGTATGCTTAAGCATGTTCGTAAGGAAAATGAAGTTCGCTCTAATCTTCATCAGCTTAATAAAGATATGGTTATGGCACTTTCGCACACGGTAGATGCTAAGGACCGTTACACAAGTGGTCATTCTTTTAGAGTTGCAAAATATGCCATGGAAATTGCCCGTCGTCTTGGCAAAAGTAAGGAAGAGCAGGAAGTAATTTATACGGCAGGTCTTCTTCATGATTTGGGAAAAATTCGTGTGCCGGACGAGCTTATAAACAAAGCCGACAAGCTTACAGAAAGCGAGTTTGAACTGATTACTATTCATACTGTTAGCGGCTACCAGATTCTTAAAGATATATACAAAGACAAACAGGTTGCTTATGCCGCAAAGTATCATCACGAACGTTATGACGGAAAAGGCTATCCAAATGCTTTAAGCGGAAAAAATATTCCGGAAATTGCCCGTATTATTTGTGTAGCAGATTCTTACGATGCAATGGCTAGTAACCGCAGCTACAGAAAGGTTTTGCCTCAGGAAGTTGTACGCGAGCAGCTTGTAGAGGGACGCGGCACTCAGTTTGACCCTACAATTACAGATATAATGCTTCAGATGATTGATGAAGATGTTAATTACAATATGAGGCAGCCGGAAGTTCCTCAGTATAATATTCTTGTTTTTGATGATGAAGAAATTAATATCAAAATGGTTTCTCATCTTTTGCAGGGAGACAGTACATATACAATTTTCGGAGCACAGAATTACGAAGAAGCGGAAAAAATTCTGGACGAAAACCATATAGACCTGATTCTTCTTGATTTCTTTATGCCTAAAATTGACGGTCTTGAAGCAATCAAGATGATTAAGCAAAAATGCTCTATTCCAGTAATTTTTATGACGGCCGATAAGTCGTTTGAAACGGTTTCTAAAGCAATGGATGCGGGAGCTGTCGACTATATTACAAAGCCCTTTATGCCGCTTTCGCTAAACGAAATTGTCCGAACGGTTTTAATTCAGATTTAAAACGAAAGTGTGTTTGACATATTTTTAAAAAGTGTCTATTATGTTGCGCGTGTAGTTTTGGAACTGCTATCCTTGCGAAGTTGATTCCACTGCGAGCATTGCGAGCTTTTAAGTAAGCGGCTGGCACTACGCGAATATAATTCAAATCTCAAAAGCTCTTTTAAAAAGACTTGATCCAGGAGGACAGGTACTATGAATCTGATTAAACTCAAATGATTCTCACAATAGATGTGGGAAATTCTTCTACAGCCTTTGGTTTGTTTGATGGTGACAAGCTGATTTTAAACTTCCGCCGCACAACAAACATTGCTTCCTCTTCTGATGAAATTGGTGTTTTTCTGCGCTCTGTTCTGCGCGAAAACGGCTTTGACTACCGCGAAATTACAAAAGTGGGCTGCTGCAGTGTAGTTCCGCCCGCAAATTATTCGCTGGCTTCAGCCTGCTCAAAATATTTGAGCTGCGAACCACTTTTTATTCAGGCAGGAATCAAAACAGGCCTGAAACTGCGTTATTCAAATCCTAAGGAAATTGGTTCAGACCTTATTGCAGCAGCAATGGGAGCTGTAGTCCGCTATCCCGAAAAAAATCTTATTATTGTGGATTTGGGAACTGCAACTACTGCGGAACTTGTTTCTAAAGAAAAGGAATTTTTGGGCGGCGTAATTATGCCCGGCTTAAAAATTTCTGTAGATGCCCTTGCAAGCGGAACTGCAAATCTTACTTCTGTAGAAATTGCCCGACCAAATCATGTTTATGGCACTTCTACCACAGAGGCAATTCAGGCTGGCTTGTATTACGGCACTTTAGGTGGAATTCGCGAACTGTGTACTCAGTTTAAGAAGAATGTATTCCATGGAGAGGATGTATTTATCATCGGTACTGGTGGATTTTCAAAAACTTTTGCAGACAGCAATCTTTTTGATGAAATTATCCCCGGGCTGGTACTTTACGGCGTAAAACACGCCATTGAAATTAATTAATGAATGTCATTTTCGGGCTCGACCTGAGTACGGCAATGACATAGGAGTAAAAAATGACTGAAATGAAAAAAAATCTTAACCTGACTAGAAGACTTGCACTTACAGGTGCATTTGCCGCTTTGGTAATTGTTCTTGGTATTACAAAACTTGGTTTCATCACACTTGGACCAACTGTTTCTATCACAATTCTTCATGTACCTGTAATTTTAATCTGTCTGCTTGCTGGTCTTCCAGAAGGTCTTTTTGTTGGTGCAACATTCGGAATCCTCAGCTTGATTCAGGCTTCAATGAACCCTTCTACCTTGCTGGACCCTCTCTTTGTTAATCCTCTTTTCTCTGTTGTACCACGTATGCTGGTTGCCGTAGTTGCATGGGGCTTGTGGAGGCTTTTAAATCTTATTCCACACATGCCAAAAGCAGTTTCAGCAGCAGTTACAGGCTTCCTTTCGACACTTGCCCACACCTTGCTTGTAATTGGTTTTATCTATCTTTTTAAGGGCGCTTATATTCGCGAAGCTTTAGGCGGAGTTGGATACTTTGGCTTTATTGCAATGCTAGGTATGAATGTAATTTTTGAAGCCCTTGCTGCAACAATCATTTGTGTGGCTGTTTACGCCGGACTCTTTATTGCAGGAAGCAGAAAATCAAAGCTTTCACAGGAAGCGTAGTAAAAACTAGGGATTTCTGCATTATAAACAGTTAATCCTAAAAAATGGCGCGAAGGAACGAAATGGCTTTCGAAAAGGCTCTGATTGTGCTGCCGCGCAAGCGGCAAACGTATATAATTACAAGCACAATCAGCGCCTAGCGGACGCGTCC
>ODAI013237138.1_pt1 | contig 10316 bp, 10 predicted proteins | sample 1539321 | NCBI WGS metagenome assembly ODAI01 (sample SAMN02144231, study PRJEB22623) | gut metagenome | biome: sheep rumen | host: Ovis aries | place: New Zealand | reverse complement strand
GTCATGGCTTTCTGTACGAAAGCAGAATGGCTCCTGGCTTTTGCGTATTGAGGATTTAGACAGACAGCGCTGCCGGCCCGAATATGCAGAAATGCTGATGGATGACTTGCGCTGGCTGGGGCTTGTCTGGGATGAGGGCGGAAGTGAAAGCTATTTTCAGTCCAGGCGGGACCAGGTGTATAAAGAAGTCTTTTCCCGTCTGGACGACATGGGGCTGGTGTATGACTGCTTTTGCCGCCGTGCAGACCTGCTTGCTTCCTCAGCTCCTCATGCAAGTGACGGAAGACCTGTTTACAGCGGAAAGTGCCGGAATCTTACTGAGGAAGAAAAAAATCTGCTTTTGCAAAAAGGCCCTCCCGCAAAAAGAATCCGCCTGGAGGACAGGCAGTCGTCTTTTACTGACGGCCATTACGGTCTGGTCTCCTGCAGCCTTTTGCATGACTGCGGGGATTTTATTCTGCGCCGGGCGGACGGCAATTTTTCCTATCAGCTTGCAGTTGTGGCAGATGATGCCCTGATGGGGGTGACGGAAGTAGTGAGGGGAAGGGATTTGCTTTCTTCTACTCACCAGCAGCTTTATCTGTATGAAAAACTTGGCTATCCTGCTCCGGACTTTTTTCATCTTCCCCTTTTAGTGTCTGCAGACGGACGCAGGCTTTCCAAGCGCGACAGGGATTGTGACATGGCCTTTCTCCGCTCTCATTTTACTCCCCAAAAAATCACCGGCCACCTTATGTATCTCTGCGGTTTTATTGACCGTGATGAAGAACTTTCTCTTGATGAAGCGGTCTCTCTCTTCAGCTGGGACAGGCTTCCGCAAGAGGACATCCGGATCTAAAAACTTTTTGATTTCCCTGCATTTTTTCTTTCATATCTATAGACAACGAAAAAAGACTAGCGTAAAATTTACAGTTATGAGAAGAGTAATTATTTTATTCAGCCTGCTCTGTATTGCAGGTACATTGTGTGCCCAGTCTCCGTGGTCACACAGAGTTGGTGGTGGCGTATCTGTTCCATATTTGTCTCTGGATGTAAAGGATGACGACACAAATTCTATTTTTGCCCCGGAAGTATCTGTCCGCTATCTGGCACTGCATGAAAATGGCTTTTGTCTGACAGGAGCCCTGGGTGCAGGCGTGCCTTTCAGTTCTGATTTTGTACTGGAAGACGGGGATAAGACGGCGAGCGGCTATGGCATGGCGCTTTCATTAGGTGTCGGTTATGCCTTTGTCAATACGGAAAAAATCACTTTTGCAGCCCTGGGCTCAGTCGGCCTAGACTGGTTCCGTTTTGCCTTTAAGAAAGAGATTACCGCACAGGGAACGAGTAAGACAGCAGAATGGACTCAGACGGACAATGTCCTTACTTTTGGTGTCGGACTTGAACTTCTGGTAATGTATCATCTTTCTGAAAGCCTTTCCCTTTTTGCTGACTGTGCCGTGCGCTATATTGATGCGGGCAGAGTCTGGATTGAAGGAAAAAAGATAAGCACTGATTATAACCGTCACAGTGATATACGCAATTATGTTTCTGTACACCCGTCATTAGGCGTGTGTCTGAAGTTCTAAGGAGGCGTGAAAATGAAACTTTTACAGAATATAAAAAAATCCCTGCTTCTTGTCTTTGCGGCAGGTATTCTTGTCTTTGCCTCTTGTACCAATGAAACATCCGGCACAACAGGTGCAGGCAGCGGCTACATCTTTCCTGATGCAACAAAAACCACAAAATACTTTGACTCAAACGTCTATTACGGTAACGGACAGGTCATTGAAAAAGTTACGACATGCTACCTGGAAGGCTGGGAAGATATTCCCTTTCTTGACCTGGCGGATGTTGGAAAAATTATAAGCCTGCTCAATAACAAAGGAACTACTACAAAGTGTGAAAATGAAAGTGATAAACTGTATTCCTATACATATGGCGAAGGTTATACAGGCCCTTATAAAGGTGACAAACTTTATTTTGATGCAAAAAATCAGACTATTTACAGTGATGAATTTGTACGAATTATAAGTAGTCCGGTCGAAATCAACAACGGCTTTGGCGCAGACGGCCCAGGTCTTACGGATATGAATGAAGACGGTTCTGCCCGTACTCAGCCATCTGAAACGCTGCCCCTTATCAAGGCATCTACACTTACATCTCAGTTAACTCCCAAGAAAAGAACGGAAATTAAGCTTTCTGACTATGGACTTAAGATGTTTGTGATAGATGAGAAAATCAATGTTGACAGTGATACAGCAACTACAGAAATTGAAAAGCATCTCTACATACCTTTTCAGGCGCTTGCTAATACTTTCTTCTTTACGGTAACATCTGTCTTTAATGGAGAAGATTATTATCTAAGTCTGGACGCATCTTCTGACGGAGATGCGCTTGCTACAATCAAGGCTTTTTCAAGCGGAAGAAAGAATTCAGAGACCCGCAGTCAGATTAAAACTGAATACAATTACCGCAACATCTGTATGCTTTTTGACCTGAACTACTGTCTGAAAAATCAGCGTTCAACTCTGGACGATCCTAAAGACGATATCATTTCTTTTAATGAATCAATCTTTAAGGCTGACCTGGGGTTTGATTTGCTTTCTACCTTTGCAGATTCCTATGATAAGGCTATGATAAAGTTTCTTGTGTCTTATATTGATGATGGGCATACTTCATATTTCGTTCCTTCTCTCTACCAGCCGTCATCAGACATTATTGCATACAAGAAATATGCAGGAGAGAAGGAAGGAAAACGACATAAAACATTGCTTACGGCCAAAAGGGAGGTCCTTGCTACAAGGAATGCGGAAGAGGGTCTGCATTATACGACAGACGGAAAAATGGCAGTTGTAACATTCAATGGGTTTAACGAAAATCCAAACTTTAATCCTGCTACTCTTAGTCCCACGGATAAGGATTATTATAAGAATCTGGCATCTAATAATACCGCATATTTCTTTAAGAAGGCCTTTGAAGATATTAAGGCTCATCCGGATGTAAGGAATGTAGTCTTTGACCTTACAGCCAATGGTGGCGGCCTTTTGAGACAGGGAATGCTGGCTCTTTCTTTCATGAAAAGTCCGACAGAATTTGCGACTCCCATAAAGAATCATCTTGACGGTTCAGTATCAAAATTCATGTACAATGTAACTTTTTACGGCGGCACGGAAAACATGACAAAAGCTGTACACCAGGACGGCTCTGATTATCACTTCTATGTCCTTACCAGTGATTTTTCTTTCTCCTGTGCAAACTGGTTCCCGTCAGTTGCTAAGTACCAGATGAAAGTTCCGATTATCGGAAAAAAGAGTGGTGGTGGAGCTGGTGTTGTAAAGGCCACTCAGTCTTCAGATGGTGTCATCTTCCAGACTTCAGCTGCCATGGAAATGTGCGCCATTGAAGACGGGAAGTATGTTCCTATTGATAACGGTGTTCCCGTAGATCTGGAACTTGATCTGAGTCAGGTTCTTCTGGGCGAACATTATGAGAATCTCTACGAAGCACTGAAGAAAAGCAAGTACGCAAATAATTTTCAGTAAATCGTTCTTTATTTAGAATTCCATGCGTCTGTCAGTGCTTTGGCAGACGCATAGGGATTTTCTGCACCGGCAACTGCGGATACGACAAAGAAGCCTTCTACACCGGTTTCTTTGAGGGCGGGAATATCTGCAAGTTTTACGCCCCCGCCAATTACAACCGGAATCCTGCTTACCCGGTGCAGTTCTTTCAATTCTTCCATACTGCGGGTAATCACCTTGCCGGTGGAGTCCATGCCGCAGTCTGGCTTTGTTGCCGTTTCGTGTACAGGGCCTGCTCCAAAGTAATCAATGTCACTGATGTCTGCTGTCTTTGCGTAGTCAATCAGATGGTCTGTGCGGGCGGAAAGGCCAACGATTGAATCTTCTCCCAGATATTTTCTGCATACTTTTACTGGAATGTCAGACTGGCCTACATGGATGCCGTCCACCTTGATGCCTTCTTCCCGGCAGGCTAGTACTACGTCCAGACGGTCATCCACTACAAGTGCGACAGAGTCGGATTTTCCCTGCTTTGCAATTTCTTCCGCTGCTTTTCTGCAGTCTTCAATCAGTTCCCGCGCGCCACATTCTTTTGAGCGAATCTGTACGAAGGTAAAACCTGCCCGCACTGCATCTGCTACAATTTTTTCTACCGGGCGGCCATTTGTGTTTTCGCGTCCCAGAACAAGATAGGCGCTTATGTCAAAATTTTTTCTTATGCTCATTTTATTTCATCTCTTTTTCAAGTCTTTTAAGTTTTTCTTCCATTGTGTTTGTGTAGCCGGGGCGGATGTCCATTTTCATGATGACTTCCGTGCGGATTCCCTTGTCGGCCAGAACTGCCGTGGCTTTTTTTACGGTGTCCATAACTTTGTCCCATTCGCCTTCAATTTCGGTGAACATGGAATAAGTCTTGTTTGGAAGACCTGAATCGCGGATAACTTTTACTACTTCCGCTACATCTTTTGCCAGTTCATCTCCCGTTCCAAAGGGAGCAATGGCTACTGCAACCAGTGTATTCATTGTATTCTACCTCTCATAAAATTATTCAAAACGGCAGGGATTTGCCCCTATGTCTTCAGGACTTGCCCTGTAGAGTTCGTCAATAAAGTTTACCTGAAAAGAAGCAGACGCATTTGATTTTTCTTCAGCCCGCTTTCCTGCAAGATTGTAGTGCTGGCTTGCGGCAAGGGCGGCGGTAAAGGGATCTGTAACGGCGGCATATACGGCGCAAACTCCGCCCAGTGAACAACCTGCTCCCGTGATTTTTTCCATAAAATGTGAGCCGCCCTGACTCCAGGCACAGATTTTTCCGTCTGTAACAAGGTCAGTCTTTCCGCTTACTGCAACTGCACCCCCTGTAAAAGTTGCCAGTTCCATTGCCGCATTTATTGCGCTTGCAACATCGTCAATGCTGTCTACACCGCTGGGGCCCTTTGAGGCACTTTCTTTTTCAATATCCCAGAGTTTTGCAAGCGCAATGATTTCTGATGCGTTTCCCCGGATGATTGCTGGCGGATACTTTTTGAAACCACGGAGCAGGTCGCTTCTCAGGCTTCCAATGCCGATGCCTACCGGATCCAGAACCCAGTGTTTTTTGAGCTCATGCAGGGTGCGGGCAGTGCGGGGCAGTGTATCTGCATACACGGGAAGAAGTGTTCCCATGTTGATGTAGACGGCACCGCCGATTTTTGCCACGAATTCGCCCTCGTCGGGAAGGTAGACCATGGCGGCTGAACCACCGCATGCTATCTGGGCGTTAGCCACGAAATTGACGGTGACGGTATTTGTAATGGAAGGCGCAAGGGGTTTTGTCTCCCGCACTTTTTTTGCTGCCTCTACAATGTTTTGCCTTATCTCGGTTTCGTTCATAATATGCTCCCTGCAGGGGTAATCATCTTCCTGCATAAAAAAAGCCCGCCGTGTGGCGAGCTTCAATCGGTTTCCTTTGAAATCTGCTCCCTACCACAGTGTTAACTGCCAGGTTCAAAGGGTATTGCGTCAGTACGCTCTCTCAACTTGTCGGACTCTTTTTAGGAATCTTCAAGTTCCCCTGCAAGATGATATTGTATGCAAATGTTTATTTGTTGTCAAGTTTTGGCTTCAGTGCTACGCAGACAATGTAATCGTGGTAGTAGGGTTCTGTGATGATTGTTTCATCAGGAATGTCACTGTGTGCGTATGAAGTCCACTGGTGGGTTTCTTCAATTTTGTTGAGCAGATATTTTTCATCTTCTGAGAAAGCCCTGTCATCTTCCTTGTTTTCTTTTGTGATGGATGCAATGCGGGCGGCTTCGCTGCTTGATCTTGTCCAGAAAACAACATCTACGGTGCTGCTTGCAAGAGCGGTTGCGCGGGCGCCTGCATCGATTGTTACCAGTTCAATGTTTTTACCGATTCTTCTGCTTACTTCTGAAAGAACTGCTGTGTTAAAGCCTGCGGGAGTTCCGTCGGGAGAAACGTAATCCAGGGGAGGAATATCACCGGTGACGGCTACCTTGATTACCGGAGCACCCGGCATTTTTGTGATGGTAACCGGCTGAATCTTTGCTCGGATTGCTTCTGAACTAAGGTATTCTGATTCCAGTTTTGCAAGGGTTCCGTCTGCCTTCATGTCGCGCAGAGCCTTGTTGAAAGTGTCCCTCAGTTCTTCATTTTTCTTCAGCAGCATGAATGAAAAGTCGGTTCCCTGAGTCAGGTCAAGCACAGACTGTCCGAATGAGTTGAGCAGGGCAGTCTTGTCAAATTCAAGGCTCATTACCAGCTTGCTGTTGCTGACGCAGAGATATTCGCCAACGCTCTGGGGAACTTCCATTTCAGAAATTTTTCCTGATTCAAGAGCCATGAGCATGGAGCTCAGACTGTCAAAGAATACAACAGGCAGATCAATGTCCTTGTAGTCGCTGCTGTGGTGAAGGAAGAAATCCCAGTCAGATTTTTCTGTTTTCTTTTCACCGTATCCGTCCTGTGTAAAAAGCATTTCGGTGAGACCGCGCTTTTTTGAAAGCTCAGAACTTTCTTCCTGAGTAAGGTTCAGCAAAGTAAGAATTCCAAGAGGCTTTACCTCTGACTTGTTCTGACTGATTTTCTTGCAGCCAGTGACAGCTAAAAGGGCCATTCCTGCAAGAAGTGCTGTACATGCGATTCTTTTCATTCTCAATACTCCCAGTATTAACAAATATCTCTATTATTATAGCATACTTCCCCGTCAAAAAGCAATAATTTCATATTTAGGCCTTCTTTTTCTTGTTGTTTTTCAATTTTGATTGTGCTATACTTCGCCTGCTGTTTAAAAACAGCCTGTTTAAATCCCGGGGGCACCACGGGAACAAATGCAATTCGATTCTTTTGGAGGAAGTATGAACACTGCATTGACAATCGCAGGAAGTGATTCTTGCGGAGGCGCCGGAATTCAGGCTGACATCAAGACGATGACTATGAATGGCGTTTATGCCATGAGCGCAGTTACCGCCCTTACTGCTCAGAATACGACCGGCGTTTTTGGCATTCAGGAGGTATCTCCTGAATTTCTGGAAAAAGAGATTGAAGCCATCGTTACTGACATCCGGCCGGATGCCGTTAAAACAGGTATGGTTTCATCTGCTGACCTTATCAGGACTATTGCCTCGTCCATTAAAAAACACTCACTGAAAAACATTGTGGTTGATCCGGTCATGGTCGCTACAAGCGGTTCCCGCCTTATCAGTGAAGATGCCGTTTCCGTTCTGGAAAAAGAACTCTTTCCCCTGGCTCTGGTCATCACACCAAATATTCCTGAAGCAGAGATTATTTCCGGCATGACGATAAAAGACAGAAAAGACATGGAAGAGGCCGCGAGAAAAATCAATGCGGATTTCGGTCCTGCTGTTCTTTTGAAGGGCGGTCATAGTGTCAGTGATGCTGACGACTATCTTTTTGCGGATGGAAAAGGGGAGTGGTTTAGCGGTAAGCGCATAGATAATCCCAATACACATGGAACCGGCTGCACACTTTCCAGTGCCATTGCCGCAAATCTGGCAAAAGACTGCAGTCTTTCAGAAAGTGTACGGCGGGCAAAAAGTTATATTTCACTGGCTCTTGCCGCCCAGCTCAATCTGGGAAAGGGCTCCGGCCCTCTGATGCACAATTATTTTTTGCAGGGAAAAGACCTGCTTTCAATGGGAGAATAAAAAAGTATGACAGAAAAAAAGACTACCACGGCTGGTGCCGCATTAATCTGGTTTGGAGCGGGAGTTTCTATTGCAGAAATTCTTACAGGTACATATTTTGCACCCCTGGGTTTTTCCCGGGCTGTCTGTGCAATTATTCTTGGTCATTTGATTGGCTGTGCCCTTCTTTTTGGTGCAGGCTATATCGGTGCCCTGAGCCGGAAAAGTGCCATGGAGACAACAAAGTCCAGTTTTGGTTCTATCGGCGGAAGATTTTTTGCCCTTCTGAATGTCCTTCAGCTGGTTGGCTGGACAGGCATTATGATTTATGACGGAGCCGCAAGTGTAAACGAGATTTTTTCTTTCAGCGGCTGGATATGGTGCCTCGTTATCGGTGCCCTCATCATTTTGTGGGTTGTCATTGGAGTGACAAATCTGGGTAAGGTGAATGTGGTTACCATGAGCCTTCTCTTTCTGCTTACAATCGTGCTCTGCATAATTATCTTCCGGGGCAGGTCATCCTTTGCCTCATTTAAGGCGGACGAAGTGATGTCTTTTGGTGCGGCAGTTGAACTTGCGGCCGCAATGCCTGTTTCCTGGCTCCCCCTGATGAGCGATTATACAAAGGATGCGGAAAAGCCTTTTGCGGCTACACTGGTCAGTACGATCGTCTACGGACTGGTAAGTACCTGGATGTATGTCATCGGAATGGGTTCTGCCCTGCTCACCGGAGAAAGCGGAATTGCCCCCATTATGGTTAAGGCCGGACTGGGAATTGCGGCTCTGCTGATTGTCATTCTTTCCACTGTTACGACAACCTTCCTGGATGCCTACAGCGCAGGTATTTCCGCCGTCAGTGTAAAGGCAAAGGTAAATCCCCGCCTTGCCGCCATTATTACTGCAATTCTGGGAACGACCGGTGCCTGCCTTTTCAATATGGATGACATCACAGGCTTTCTCTATGTCATAGGTTCAGTCTTTGCCCCCATGATTGCAGTTCAGCTTGCTTCTTTCTTTGTCCTCAAATCAGATTCATCCGAAAAAGGCTTTGATCTGATAAACCTGATTGTCTGGGTTCTGGGCTTTGTATTCTACCGCTTTATGCTCGACAAAGACTTTATCCTTGGTATTACGCTTCCCTGTATGGCCGCAACTTTTATCCTGACCATCATTGCAGGCAAAATCCGGGCAGCGGTAACAAAGAGGCAGTAAAGATAGATTAGATTTCAACTTTCTTCGTTGCCATGGCATTTGTCCTCGACATTTGTCTGGAATTTTTTCTTGCGAAGATTTCGCAGTCAGAGTAGAATAGAGCAGAGAGATATTTTCTACTGAAGAAAAAACGGCTCTGGTATTTGGAGCCACAAGAACTGACAGCCACTATGAAAACATTGCTTTTTATGATGCAAGCGGAGTCAGCATTACGGGTGACGGTGTAAAACTCAATTTTTCAGACCGCGAGTATTTTAAGCGGGCAATGGCGGGTGAACATTCAGTATGTTATTGACGGTCAGGTGCTGAAAGAAGCGACGTCCGGGGCCATGAAGGAAGCTGTTCTTGACGCTATGTCAGGCAAAACAACTTACCGCTCTTTCTTTGAACCCTGGCGCAAAAAGGTTATGGTTGCTTCCTATCGTCCGGTAGGGGCAGGCAGTGACTGGACGGTATTCTGTATGGCTCCTCATGCAGAATATTTTGGCGAAATCAAAACGATGACCATTTCCATGTCTGTCATTATTATTGTTGTTCTTATTGCGGCGACGATTTTGAGTGCCGTGATTATTACAATCAGTCTTAAACCGCTTAAAACTGTTGAAGTGTCCATCACGGAAATTGCCAGAGCAGGCGGTAAATGACCGGATTAAGGAAATCGAAAGCCAGTCAACCATGCTGCAGGAGGCAAACGTGGCCATTGCGGCAATTGCCAGCCAGACAAACCTTCTTGCAATGAATGCGGCAATCGAAGCGGCTCATGCGGGTGAGGCAGGAAAAGGCTTTGCCGTTGTTGCAGACGAAATCCGTAAGCTTTCTGAAACATCATCTACCCAGTCAAAGACCATTGGTGATCAGCTTTCAAGTATCAGAGATTCAATCAACGAAGTGGTTTCTGCATCCAGTGAATCAGCCCTTGCCTTTGAGTCTGTTTCAAAGCAGCTTGAGGAGACCGATGCCCTTGTCATGCAGATTAAGGCCGCAATGGAAGAACAGAACGAAGGTTCAAAGCAGATTACAGAAGCCCTGCACAATATGAATGACAGCACCGTGGAAGTCCGCAATGCTTCTTCAGAAATGGAGGATGGTAACCGCATGATTCTGCAGGAAGTTCAGCAGCTTCAGAATGCTTCAATGAGCATGGCTCAGAGTATGGACGAAATGTCAATCGGAGCCAGAAAAATCAACGAAACCGGCTCGGCCCTGAGCGGAATTGCCGGAAAGATGAGCGAATCAATCTCCGGCATCGGCGAGCAGATTGACCAGTTCAGAGTATAAAGATGTCAGAAGCCGGGTGCCAGGGCAAACGCATTATAATCCATTCGCAAGTAAGACAAAAAGGGCACAGGTAAAAGAGTCTCAGCAAAACGAAAAATGAGTCCGCTTACGGAAAAGCGCGTCTGGTTCGCACGCTGAGAGGATTGGAACTTGGACTCGCTTCGCTCGCCCTCTC
>ODAI011660351.1_pt1 | contig 10316 bp, 10 predicted proteins | sample 1539321 | NCBI WGS metagenome assembly ODAI01 (sample SAMN02144231, study PRJEB22623) | gut metagenome | biome: sheep rumen | host: Ovis aries | place: New Zealand | reverse complement strand
TGGGCGGGACTCACATGCTGGCGTTCGGCCTCTTTCTCAAAGTGGTATAGATAGCGTGTGCAGTCGATGAAGGCCTCGTCGATACTGTAAACGTGGAGATCTTCCGGCGCGACATAGTGCAGGTAGATGGAGAAGATCAGCGCGGAGATCCGCTCATACTCCGCCATGCGGGGCGGGGCGATGTAAAACTGGGTCCTGGTGCGGTGCCTGGCATCATACAGGCGGATGGCCTGCTTTGCCTCAAAGAGCCGGGGGCGGGACGGCACGCCGATCGCCTTGAGGGCGGGGGAGACCGCAAGACAGATCGTTTGATCGGAGCGTGTCTCATCGGCTACCAGAAGACGTGCCCTGAGCGGATCGAGGCCGCGCGCCACACATTCGACTGAGGCATAGTAGGACTTGAGATCAATGCAGATACAGGTACGCGTGTCCATTCCGGCCTCCTTCCGCACCTCACACGCGGGCAAAATTGCGCAGCGTCAGATATGCCTCCACGTCTTCCTTTGACGGGATGTCCTTCTGCGAGACAATGCCGACCACGCGCCCGATCAGATACACGGACTGATCCTCGCCAAAGCGCAGCACATCGTATTTTTTGTTCAGCGAGTGCAGCCCGTCCTTCTCGTAGCGCTTGATATAGGTTTCGTTTCCGACGATGAAGGCACCGATCTCCCCGTAATGCAGGACGCTCCCACCGGAGAGCTTTTCCACCAGCACCATGTCGCCGGTGTGATAGTCCGGTTCCATACTGTCGCCGTTTACGTTGAACACATAGTCCGAACGTCTGACCTCCGGGGAGGCATAGAGATAGTACGGCTCTGCGTCCTGCTCAAACTCTGTCGGATCTGCGGCGCCGGCGGCAAGGGAGCGTGAGAAGAACAGCAGCTTCTTCATCTCCGGCTGCGCCGCGGCGGACTGGACAAACTGCAAGGTTTCAACAGCCCTGTCAATAGCATACTGATGCCCCGGATTGAGTCTGCGGTACCCGTCCACAAGCGTCTGCTCACGCGTTGTGAGGGAATCCGCGGGTGCCGCTATCCCATAGAGATCGTATAGCGAGATATGCAGAGCCTCACAGATGGCAGGAATCAGGTTCAGATCAGGCCGGGATCGGCCGCACTCCCAGTTGCTGACGGCGTTGAAGGTCACGCCGATCTGCGCGGCCAGGGCTTTCTGCTCCATCCCCAGCTTTTCCCGAAAAAATTTGATGCGGCTGCAAATCACGGCAGGCAGGGCCTTTTCCAGCGTCTTCCCGCTGTTCAAGTCTACGACGATGCTTCCCGGCACAGTCGGTGTCTCTATCTTACGGCGTGCCATGGTCATGACCTCCTTTGCTTGAAAACAGATATGAAATACGATTTACGTAAACCATAACACATAAAACGGCGAAAGTAAATAGTTTAAAATCACAAAATAATAGAGCGGAAATTTGTTGAATATCTTTCTCACAGACAATCGGCGCAAAATATGAGACAAGAGGATCACACAAATGAAAAGCACAATAAACGCCCGCCGACTGCCTGAATATGTAAGCAGCCGGCGGGCGTAAACTTTGCGGTAACGCGGAAAACGACATCTTTCTGCGGGCAAAGGGGAAGGAGCGGCGGCGTGAGCCCGGAGAAGGCTTTACCCCAGCGCAACATCCAATGCCATCATGAGGGTAAAACCGACAGAGAAAAGGATAACGCCGATATTGGAGTGTTCTCCCTCAGACATCTCCGGAATCAGCTCCTCCACAACGACATAAAACATAGCGCCCGCCGCAAAGCTCAAAAGGTACGGCATCGCAGGCACAATACGCCGGGAAGCAAGAATGGTGACGAGTGCGCCGATGGGCTCCACTGCACCGGACAGAGTCCCGGCCCAAAAGGCGCGGGCGTTGGACTGTCCCTCGGCGTGGAGCGGCATGGAGATGATGGCGCCCTCGGGGAAATTCTGAATGGCGATGCCGAGTGCCAGTGCCAGCGCGCCGCCGGCGGTGATCTCTGCAGAACCCGAGAGCCAGCCCGCATATACCACGCCGACCGCCATCCCCTCCGGGATGTTGTGCAGCGTCACGGCGAGAACCATCATGGTCGTCCTTTGAAGACTGCTTTTCGGACCTTCGGCCTTTTCAGCATACATGTGCAGGTGCGGAATCGCTGTATCCAGAGCCAGAAGGAAAAGGATTCCGAACCAGAAGCCGAGAAAGGCCGGCAGGAAGGAGAGCTTTTCCAGGTGTTCCGACTGTTCCATCGCCGGGATCAGGAGGCTCCAGATAGAGGCTGCTACCATGACACCGGCGGCAAAGCCTGTCAGCGCACGCTGAACATTGCGGCTGAGCATCCGTTTCATAAAAAACACGCAGGCTGAACCGAGCGTGGTTCCCAGGAAGGGGAGAAGCAGCCCCTGTGCGACTTTCATGGAATCCATATAGATCACCTGGCCTTTCGTGAAAGAGAAAATCAAACAGACAAATGCGGCAGAACGGAGAAATCCCGGTCTGCCGCATCTGCACTGTGTCGCTCAGGCAGCTTCAGCCGCCTCGCCGACATTCTCATCGACGAAGAGCTTGATGCAGGTCTGAATCAGCCTATCTCTGTACCCGTCCTGGATTCCGGAGGCGAGCCAGTAGGCATACTCGCCCTCGGAGTAATTGCCCATATTCTCCAGATGCTCACCGTAGCGGAATTCAATATGCTGCGTATCCGCAAGGTTGTCGTCGGAGAAAGCATTGAAGCCGATGTCGTACTTTTTGTGTACGTTGCGGCTGTGCTCCATAGCGTAACGGCTCCCGTCGTCCGCAATCAGAATGACCGCACTCACGTTCTCCTTGTCGAGAGCTTCCTTCTCACCGGAAACCTTGATGGCGAGATCGATGTGGCTGTCAAAATAGAAGGCAGCCTCGGCAGGCAGCTCCACAGGGCTTGCGTTGAGCGCGCTGAATGCGGGCGTGCCGTCGACTGTCAAGGTCTTGAATTGTGCGGGAACCTCATCTGCCGGGAGCTTGTACCAGGAATAGCTCGGCGCCTCAAACAGGGCTTCCCTGCCGGTATACTCCGTGGTCGTCTCCTGACCCTTCAGCGTTACGCTGATGACCACGCTGCTGTCATCCGTGATTTCCTCACCGCCGAGACCTGCCAGCACCGACGGGTCCTCCACATAGACCGGGAAAATGACTCCGGTGACATCGCTGCCGTCAGCGTTTACATGATAGGAACCGCCGACCTGCTCAGGCACGCGTGTTTTGGCCATGGTGGCCGAGCTTACGGCGTCAAGGTCGGTGATGGCAACGCCCTCTGCGGCATAAAAATCGCGGTAGGGGATGTTCATCAATACATAGGTGCCGCTTTCCTGCGCATTGGTAACTACGCCAAGACTCAGGCACAGGCACACCATCAGGGTCAGGCTGATCAACTTTTTCATAAGATCCTCCTTGTTACTTCCGGCATAATCCAGAGCCGGCTTTTACACATGGTTAGCAAAGACTAACTAACTGCAAACAAAAAAGCCCGGAGTGCTCGGACAAGAGGTTAGCAGCTGCTAACTTGCTGATATATTATCATCATCTGCGCGCTTTGTCAATGCGGTTTTTACCGTCTCCTTACACAGAGTGGAGCGTGTATGCGCTTTTGACGTGTCGGCGGTGAAGACAGCCTTCGCAAATATTTTATCCTGATATGCATTGACGCTGGGGACAAGATCGATTATAATGGGGTTAGCTAACGCTAACAAATGTACAGGATGAAAATGACTTCCCGGACAAGATCAAAAACGACTGTTGAAGCTGCGGGTCATTTTCCCTGCGGCGTGGATCTGTACGTTGTTTTATCAGGATAATGGGACGGAAATGAACGTAAACAGGCTGTAAAGAAATGATAAAAGAGAGGATAAGGAAAGCAAGCATGAAAGACTACGAAGCGTTGTCCAAAAAGCATTTTGACGCTCAGGCAGCCGAATATGACCGGCGGGACACCTATTATTATTCGCAGAACGGAAAAATCAGCTGTCGTGATATTGCCGGGCAGATCAAGGATCTGCCCTATGAAGCTCTCCTGGATGTCGGCTGTGGGACAGGGTTCCTGATGGAGCTTCTTACAAAACAGCGGACTGCACGCTATTGCGGCGCGGATCTGTCCGACGAGATGATCCGCGTGGCGAAGGAAAAGCAGCTTGACGGCGTGGAGTTTGTGGTGAGTTCCGCAGACAAGCTGCCGTATCCGGATGGGACTTTCGATATTGTCACCTGCTCCCAGAGCTTCCACCACTATCCTTATCCCGAAAAGGCGATGCTGGAGGCGAAGCGCGTACTGAAGAAGGGAGGCCTGTACATCCTTTCCGATACCGGTATCGGGGGCCTCGGCGCGTGGATCGACAATCACATCCTTTTTAAGCTGATGAAGAGCGGCGATTGCCATACCACGAACCGCAAAGGGATTGAAAAAATGATGGAGGCGGCCGGTTTTAGCGTGAAAGACTCCCGTCAGGTCAAGGGCATGATTTATACGGTTACCGGAAGAAAGAACTGAAAACACGCAAGGAAGGTGCAGCAATGCAATTTGACGAACTGGGCAATCTATCTGGAAAGACTTTGATGCTGCTGCCGGGGACGGCCTGCGACTATCAGACAAACTTCGCTGCGGTGCTGGATCGGTTGGGCGAAAAATATCACCTGATCTGCGTCAACTATGACGGCTTTGACGGAAGCGATACCATTTTTCCCGATATGATCACAGTCACGGAAAAAATAGAAAAATACATAAAAGAAAACCATCACGGGAGCATCGACGGTGCGATCGGTTCCTCTCTCGGCAGCAGCTTTGTGGGGCAGCTTATACAGCGGGAAAACATCCATATGGATCACGGGATCTTCGGCAGCCCGGATCTGGATCAGAGCGGGAAGTTCAGCGCGTGGCTGCAGTCAAAGCTGGTGGTTCCGCTCTTGACCAGCTTCACCAAAAACGAAAAGAAGCGGGCAAAAACCAGAGAAAAGCTCAAAAAGTTTTTTGAGATGAACGATGAGACAGCGGATAAGTTCATGGGCTGCTTTGCCAAGTTCAGACCGGAGTCCATCAAAAACGAGTATTACACGGATCTGCTCACCTGGCTCAGGGCCGATATCCACGTGGAGGGCACCAAGGTCCATTTCCTCTACGCCAACAAGAGGGGCGAGAAGTATCTGAAGCGCTACCGGAAGTACTTCCGGGATCCGGAGATCCGGGAATTTGATATGCAGCATGAACAGTGGCTTTTCGGCGGGGAGCGGTACACCGCACCGGTACTGAAAGCAATCGACGAGTTTATGGAACTGACGGCAAATTGAACCAGAATCGGAAAATCTCGCCCTTTTCCTTCCTGTGTGTAGCCAGAAAAGTGTGATATATTCGTTGCAATGCGCATCGCGCGAATGATTTCGCTATGCGATGATCATTATAAAACAATCACTTTAAGAAGAAATATTCTAGTGCAGAAAATGAAAGAAAGGACAAAGACGATGAAACCGGATTACAAAAACTGGATGCCGAAGGGCATGGTGTACGGCACAGCGGCCGGCGCGGCCGGGTGCCTGGGACTTGCTGCCCTGTGCAAAGCAACGAAGCTTATCAAAAATGATACCGTCAGAAATGCGGCGGCGGGCACCCTTCTTCTGGGCGGCACGGCGGCCGGCGGCGCGGCGCTGTGGATGGAGGGGATGCACCGCGCCTTTTCCTATGACGGAAAGCGCCAGATGTCCCGCCAGATCATCGAAGGGATCGCAGACTTCGTGACGCTGCCGGAGGGCGGCGTGGGCTTGGACGTGGGCTGCGGCAGCGGCGCGCTGGCCATTGCCTGCGCCAAACGCAATCCTCGGGCCAGATTTATCGGCATCGACCGCTGGGGCCCTGAGTATGCCTCCTTCAGCAAGCAGGTGTGCCAGGAGAATGCGAACGCCGAAGGCGTGAGCAACACGGAGTTTCGGCAGGGGGATGCGTTGAAGCTCGATTTTGAGGATGAGAGCTTTGACGCTGTGGTCAGCAACTATGTCTATCACAATATCCCAAGCCATGACCGTCAGGAGATCCTGCTGGAGTCTCTGCGTGTACTCAAAAAAGGCGGCTGCTTTGCCATCCATGACATTTTCTCCAGAATGAAGTACGGCGACATGGAGGCCTTCGTCGAAAAACTCCGGGGTATGGGCTATGAAAAGGTCGAGCTGATCGATACAACGAAGGGCATGTTCATGTCTCCCTTTGAGGCAACGTGGATGGCGCTGTCCGGTTCAGCGCTTCTCTATGGGATCAAATAATGAAAACACTGTCTGACCGATCTGCCGCCGTCAAATAATCGGCAGTCAGCGGGAGCGGGAGGTATTATCTATGGCAAGAAAGGATTCCGAAAACCAAAAAAAATCTATGAGTGCGATGTTCCGCGGTCGGGCGATTTTCAAGCCCCTGAATACCGGGCGCATCGACGAACACGTTTCCTGTGTGCGGGAATGGGTGGCAAACATCTTCTTCTACACAAAAAACGGGGTCACGATCATGATCGACGCGGGCTATAACTACGCCCGCCTGCAGGAAAAGCTCACCTGGCTGGATATAGACCCGGCCTCGATCCGGCATATTCTAATCACGCATCAGGACACCGATCATGTCGGCGCGCTGGAGCCTGACAGCGAGTGCCTGTTTCGGGATGCCACCGTCTATATCGGAGAGATCGAAAACCGTTACCTGACCGGAGAGAAGAGACGCAGGGTTATCCACGGTCTCTACAAACTGCCTATGGTCAGAATGAACAACAAAAAAGGTGCTTTTGAAGGACGGCGAGGTATTCAACATCGGAGACATCAAGATCGAGTGCATCCTTGTCCCCGGCCATACCTGGGGGCACATGGTGTATCTCATTGACGGTGAATACCTGTTCACCGGGGACACGATCTGGTTCGGCGCGGATGGCGGATACAGCTTTATCAGCACCCTGGCAGAGGACAACAAGCTCTCGCTTCGCTCCCTCAGAAGGCTGGAAGACAATATCCGGGCCAGAAACCGCCGCATTGCGGTCATCACCGGACATACGGGCTGGACAGACGATCTGGATTTTGCGTTCGCCCACAGAGAGGAAATCTGCAAACCCTTCACAAAACGGTATACCGATCCGGATGCACCGTACGACGGATACGAGGAGTCGGAAGATACGGAGGCAAGGGCAAGAACGGTATTGCTGGCAAAGAAGACACCGCGCCGATCGAGGAGAGAATAACGGATCATCCGCGCCATTTGAATCAAACGATTGAATTTGCCTGAGAGTTGTGCTATGATAACTGATATTAGCGGAAGCTAATTTAAAGACACGACAAATCAGGAGGATACAGAGATGAAATTGTCTGGAAAAATCGCGCTGTTTGCGGGCGGCACACTGTTTGGGTCTTACGGCCTCAAGATCCTGGGCAGTCAGGATGCAAAGAAGCTCTATACGCACACCACGGCAGCGGTACTCAGATGCAAGGTTCAGGTCATGCACGACGTGGAGACCGTGCAGGAGAACTGTTCGGATATTCTGGCTGACGCAAAGGCAATAAATGAGGCCAGAGCGGCACAGCAGGAAAAAGCCTATATTGAGGACACAGCAAAAGCCTGATGAGATTTCAGATTCTGCATGAAAGCCGGGGGCGCGTGCGTCTGCGGGCTGTCCAGCCGTCCATGAGCATGGAGCAGGCGGATCTGCTGGAGGCGTGGCTGATGGCTCTACCCGGTGTGGAACATGTGACGGTACATGAGCGCGTCTGCGGCGTGATTATCGTTTTTCGCGGTGAGCGCCAGGCCCTGTATCAGGACCTTGCGGGCTTTTCCTATGCGCTCGCCGAGGAGGAAACCCATATCCTCAGCCGCAACAGCCGTGCCATCAACCGGGAGTACAAGGAAAAACTTGTCTTTCGCGTGGTGCGTCACTATCTCAAAAAGCTATTCCTGCCCATGCCGGTGCGGCAGGTGATCACGACCTGCCTCGCGATCCCGCGGATCTGGAAGGCGGGAAAGGTCCTTCTGAGCGGGAGACTGACCGTGGACGTGCTCGACGGCGTGGCCATCGGTGTGTCGCTTTTGACGGGCGATCATCCCACGGCGGGCTCGGTGCGCTTCCTGCTGAGCCTCGGTGAGACGCTGGATGAGTGGACGCACAAGAAATCCGTGGACGATCTGGCAAAGAGCATGTCTCTGCAGGTGGAACAGGTCTGGATTCAGACGGAGGACGGTTCACAGCTGCTTGTGCCGCTGGATCAGGTGAAGACGGGGGACAGGATCATCGTCCATACCGGGCATGTGCTGCCCATGGACGGCCTGCTTGAAGAAGGAGACGTAATGCTCAACCAGGCGTCCCTGACGGGCGAATCCGTCCCGGTTGAAAAACACCCGGGCGCTGCCGTCTATGCCGGCAGCGTCGTGGAGGAGGGCAATTGTGTTCTGCGCGTGACCGGCTCGGTCGGAGAAAACCGCTATGACCGCATCGTGCGCATGATCGAAGAGTCTGAACGCCTCAAGTCCGGGGCGGAAAACCGCGCCTACGATCTGGCTGACAAGCTCGTGCCCTGGTGTCTCGGCGGCAGCCTGCTCACCTGGATCCTCACCGGCGACACGGCGCGGGCTGTATCGGTGCTGATGGTGGACTTCTCCTGCGCACTCAAGCTCTCCATGCCGCTGAGCGTCCTTTCCGCCATGCGGGAGGCAGGGCGGCACAAGATCACGGTCAAGGGCGGCAAATTCCTCGAAAAGCTCAGTCAGGCCGATACCGTCATCTTCGACAAGACCGGCACGCTTACCCACGCCTGTCCCACCGTATCAAAGGTCGTCGCCTTCAACGGCGAGGATGAACGCGAGATGCTGCGCGTGGCCGCCTGCCTGGAGGAGCATTTTCCCCATTCGGTTGCCAACGCCGTGGTGAGAGCTGCGCAGGAGCGAGGGCTTGACCACCGGGAGATGCACAGCGAGCCGGAGTATGTGGTCGCCCACGGCATTGCCACGAGGATCGGGGACAAGCGGGCCGTCATCGGCAGCCGTCACTTCGTCTTTGAGGACGAGGGCGTGACCATCCGCCCGGAGGATCAGGCTGCGTTTGACGCGCTGGACCCCGGATGCTCCTGGCTGTATCTGGCCATCGGCGGCGTGCTGTCGGCGGCCATCGGCATTCTCGACCCGCTTCGTCCGGAGGCAGAGGAGATCGTGGAGCTGCTGCATGAGGCCGGGATCAGCAAGACAGTCATGCTCACCGGTGACAGCCGGAATACCGCCGCTGCCATCGCCGGAAAGCTCAGGATCGACGACTATCACGCGGAGGTCCTGCCGGAGGATAAAGCGCAGTACATCAGGGAAGAACAGGCGCAGGGCCGCACCGTCGTCATGATTGGCGACGGCATCAACGATGCCCCGGCACTCTCCCTTGCCGATGTGGGAATTGCCATCGGCAGCGGCGCAACGATTGCCCGCGAGGTGGCGGATATCACCATCGCGGCGGAGGACCTGAGGGAGCTGGTGCTGCTGCGCAGACTCTCAGAGAAGTTGATGCAGCGAATCGGGCGCAACTACCGCTTCGTCATGAGCTTCAACGGCGCGCTCATCCTTTTCGGTGCTCTCGGATTGCTCCCGCCCGCAACGTCGGCGCTGCTGCACAACGGCTCGACCCTGCTTCTGAGTATGGACTGCCTGACCGATCTGCTGCCGGAACAGATGCCGGATGATGGTTATAACAATGCGTAAAAGGACAAATGGGCCGGATTCCAAAGATCCGGCCCATAATTGCGCATGAAGGCAATCAAACCGAGATCTGTCAAAAAGCAGTAAACTGATACTTGACAAAAGACGATATGTTGCATATAATATGGCGGAAGTTAGCGGGAGCTAACGACTCAACAAACGCATGGATGGAACGAGAACCGTCCATGCGATTGCTGCATTATAGAGAAAGTTAGCTTTTCTAACTATTCATGCAAAACAGAGTTAGCAAAAACTAACCTGAGTGAAAGAAGGATCATCATGTCGAAGCTGAAAAGGCTTTTCTGCATGGCGCTCACCGTGCTTGTTCTGATGAGCTGCATCGTGCTGCCTGCCTCGGCGGAAGGGGAGGAGATCCCCCTGACCTGGGAGGAGTATATCGCGGCCAACAATATCACGGACTGGAACTGGAACGACGCGGCGGACGCCATCGAAAAGGTCGCACGCCATGCGGTGGAACTCTACAAGCAGGGCGATCTCGATAACGCCTACACTTACGCCAAGGCCACCTACTGGGGCTATTACGAGACCACGGGCTTTGAGCGCAACACCATGACCCGCATCGCGGGCCGCGTCAGCCAGGTGGAGCTTGCC
>ODAI014591481.1_pt1 | contig 10317 bp, 10 predicted proteins | sample 1539321 | NCBI WGS metagenome assembly ODAI01 (sample SAMN02144231, study PRJEB22623) | gut metagenome | biome: sheep rumen | host: Ovis aries | place: New Zealand | reverse complement strand
CTTATGATTCACTTTTTAACGGATTTTCGATTATCGGCTTGTAAATTTAACGGGCCTTTATTGTTATTAAAAAAGTAGAATACCGGGATTTTCTAAGAAAATTCTGAGAAAAAAAGGAATAATAAATGAAAAAAAAACTTCTTGTTTGTTTTATGATTTTCAGTGCTTTGGGCACTTCTTTTGCACAGTCTGACTTACAGCCGCTTGCAATTGTTAAACTTAATAAAAATAAGAGCGAAACTGTTACTGTAAAGCAGGTAAAATCCCGGGTTGTACCTTACGAAAAACAGCTTGGCCGTTCACTTTCTGTAGAAGAGCGCAAGCAGGTTTTAAACACAATCATTGAAGAAAAACTTATGCTTCAGGCAGCTGTAAAAGACGGAATTTCAATTCCTGACAGCGCAGTTGACCAGTATTTTGTTCAGGGCATGAGCCAGCAGCTTGGTGTAAATGTTTCAGAAAAAGAACTTGATGATATTGTAAAAAAGACTCAGGGTATGACTCTTGATGAACTTTTGCAGAAACAGGTGGGCATGAACAAGGTTGACTATAAGGCAACCCTTAAAAACCAGCTTATGCTGCAGCAGTATGTCGTAAAATCAAAACAGGCAGAAATTCAGGCAGTTGCTCCTACAGACGAAGAAATCCGCGCTTTCTACGACAGCAACAAGGCTTCCTTTGTATGGAATGATATGATGAAGGCTTTCCTTGTAATTGTTTCAAAAGGCGATAACGCAGATTCAGCCCGCCAGAAGGCAAATGATTTAAGAAATCAGCTTTCGGACAAAAAACTTACAAATGACCAGCTTGTTGCAAAATCAAAAGAAGAAAACTCAGGTTTCCAGGCCGGCGACCTTCTCCTTCAGAAAACAGAAGCAATTGCAGCCCGTCTCGGCTATTCTTTTGCAGACCTCCGCGAGCTTTTTGGTCAGAAAGAAGGCTTTATTACAGATATTAAAGAAACTCCACAGGATTTCCGCTTTTTCAAAGTTGGAAAAAAATATGAAGCAAAAATGCTTGGAATCGGCGATGTAGTTCAGCCGGATACAACAATCACTGTTTACGACTACATCCGCGGAAACCTTGCCCAGCAGAAACAGCTTCAGTATGTTCAGGCTGCTGCACAGGAACTTGCAAAATCTTTGAATACACCTGAAAATGTAGAAATGAAGAAAAAAGACGCAGCTTTGGATAAGCTTTTGTCTTGGGAGAACTAGGGTGTCTAGAAGAAAAGGTAGAATTCTTGCTTTTCAGACGGTCTATTCTTGGGAAGCTACAAAAACTTCTCTTGATGACCTTTTGACTTTTTCATGGCTTCAGAAAGATTCAGATTTTACAGCAGAAGGAATGACAGACAGTCTGCCTGGAGAAGCTGAACTGTCTGAAACTTCAAAAGATGAACGGACATTTGCAACCTTAATTGCATCTGGAACTGTAGACCATGTTTCTGAAATTGATGAACTTATTAAGGCTCATCTTTCAAAGGACTGGAGTCTTGAACGTTTGAACAAGGTTACGCTTGCAATTTTAAGAACCGGCATTTACGAAATGAAATTCCAGACTGGTACAAGTCCTCAGATTGTAATTGATGAAGCCGTAAAAATTGCAAAAGATTTTGGCACGGATGATTCCTATAAATTTATTAACGCGGTGCTTGATAAAATAGGAAAAGATGAACTGGCTAAAAAAGCGTAATCACGTCATAAAGTTATATTTCTTTTTATTTCTTACTTTGTTCTGCCTGACTGCCTGCCGCATGAGGGCGGAACAAAAGTCTTTAACTGCCCGTCTTGAACTTATTGATTCTTTAATTGCCCAGAATCAGAAAAATCAGGCTGTAAAAGAGCTTAAAAAATTACAGAAAAAAGCCGTTGACTCCTGGTCTTACCTTGGCCTTTACAGACGCTATATACTTCTTTCTCAGGATGAAGCAGCGGAAAAGCTCATAAAAAATGCCCTGAAAAGACATTCATCGAATCCGGAAATTCTTGCAGTCTATTCAAAATATCTGATCGGTAAAAACCGGCTGGAAGATGCAGAAAAATATGCAGAAAAACTTAAAAACTCAAAATATGGCTCAATTTACTCGGAAATCTATTTAAAAAAATCACTGTCGGAAGATGCTGCGGGAAATAAGCTTGATTTTTACATGCAGGAGCCTTTCTATCAGATTTTTTACGATGCCTGGACTGGCAGTAAAAATTCCCTCTGGCTAAAAAACTGCGCAGTCAGCCTTCTTTGCAAGGGGCAGATAAAGGATGCGGCTCTTTTGAATCCGGCTTTTTATTCCGACACCGACGATGCATTTTTCTGGGCTCAGGTTCTCTATGACAGCGGCGACTACTATAGCGCAATCAATTCAATAGAAATGTCCAGGCAGTATCTAAAAGATTATGAAAGAAGCGGACTTTTTAAAACCGGTCAGATTGCCCAGATTGCCCTGGAAGCAGATTCTTACATGGCCCTTTCCGATTTTGAAGGAGCAGAAAGCATCCGCCAGCAGCTGATTCCTCATATTTTTGAAGTAGAAAAAAAGCCCGGCGATGATTCTTTAATTCCGGTGATTATGGTTAACAGCGCCATTTGGGCTCAGAATCAGAAAGATGCCGATACTACTGCCGACCTTCTTTTTGAAATCGTTAACGAATATCCCGATTTTGTTCCGGCTTTAATTCTTTATGCAGATTTTGCTTACGAGTCCAATCTTGAGCGCGAAGAGGATGATGAAATTAAAGCCTTGCGAAGGGCAGGAATTTCAAGTTTAAGCATGGAAAAATATGACAGGCGCCGTAAAATTCCTTTGAGCGATGCCCTTTACAGAATTGATTTGAGCCTTGAGCACAGGGCAGAGCCTTATCTGGAAATGGAAAAACTCGATTTACAGTATAAGACGAATTCAAATATTACAGACCGGGAAAAGACCCGTAATCTTTGGGAACTCTTGGAAAACAATTATATTGAAGGCGAAAAATATAAGGAACTTCTGGTTCAGTATGCCCTGAATTTTCTTTTGCGCACAGGACAGGAAGAAGATGCCTGGAATCTTTTTTACAAGTATATAGCTTCCCGCTTTAATTTTAATGATAAAGACGGTTTTTTTGTTCAGGCGGCAGAGAAAATAAAAGAAATCAACCTTCCAATGGCAGAGTTTGCCGGATATTTTGCATTTAAGAATAAGAAATTTGCAGAAGGTCAGAGAATCTATGAATTCTGTGTTTATGAAAGCGGTGCAAATGCCGGTGACGGTCAGATTTCTACCAGGGTTGGAAGCGGAACCTGCATGAATCTTGCAGATGTTTACTATGCTTCTGGCGATGTAAAAAAAGCAATGGATTTATATGGAAAGGCTGCCGGACGGGAGGTAAACAAAAAGCTTAGAAGCGACATTTTCCTACGTCTTGCAAACATATATTATGCCAGCGGGGACGAAAAAAATGCCCTCCGTTCTGCTGACTATGCCTACAGCATAGACAATGAAAACGAAAGGGCATTCCTTCTTAGAACTAAACTCAGATAGGTAAAATTGCGATGGTCGCAATTCTTTTTTCATCTAAAAATGAAGATAACCATCGCTACAAGTTTTCTTGCGAAAACTTGCTTAAATTTATTCTATAATTGCAATAATATCGCTCATTTTGAGGATGAGGTGATCTTCGCCGTCGATTTTTACCTGTGTTCCAGAGTATTTATCATACATGATGCGGTCGCCTTTTTTTACAGTGATTTTTACATCATCTGTTCCAGGACCAACTTCAACTACAGTAGCTGTCTGTGTTTTTTCCTGTGCAGCTTCCGGAATAATAAGTCCGCCTGCTGTTTTTGTTTCTGCCTTGTCATTTTTTACAAGAACTCGGTCTGCTAAAGGTTTAACTTTCATTTTTATATCTCCTGTATAATCGGGCCTGTTATAGCCCGCGGTGTTTTATAGCAAAGCATTAGAAAAAATTGCGAAGTAGCAACTTTTCAGCTTTATCAATAAAAATAATAAAAAACAGTAAGTTCGGCAAGAAAAAAATGCAAGGGGAGGTAAAAGACGGGACAAAAATAACAGAAGAGCTTTTTCATTTGTAAATTATGAGATTAACTTATATAATTATTTAATTATTTTTAATTAGGAGACATAAATGAATAATTTCATTTTTTTAGGACCACCGGGAGCAGGTAAAGGCTCTCTTGCAGTAAAAGTTGCAGAAGAATACAAAATCCCTCATATTTCCACTGGCGATATTTTCCGTGCAAATATAAAAAATCAGACTCCTCTTGGAGTAAAGGTTAAGGCAATTATTGATTCTGGTTCTCTTGTAAGTGACGATTTGACCTGCGAACTTGTAAAAGACCGCCTTTCTCAGGCTGATTGTAAAAACGGCTACATCCTTGACGGTTTTCCACGCACAATTCCACAGGCAGAAATGTTCACAAAAATCTGTGATGACGTAAAGGTTGTAAACTTTGAAATTAAGGACGAAATTGTAATCCGCCGTCTTTCTACACGCCGTGTATGCAAGGCTTGCGGTGCAAACTTCAATGTTCTTACCCTTCCTCCAAAAGTAGAAGGTGTCTGCGACAAATGTGGCGGCGAACTCTATCAGCGTGATGATGATAAACAGGAATCTATCCTTCACAGAATGGATGTTTACCGCGAGCAGACAGAACCTCTTATCAAATTCTATCGCGATAAGGGTGCAATTACAGATCTGGATGCTTCAATTGAAACAGACGTTTTGCTTGGAAAATTCAAGGAAATCTTCAAGAAATAATTTTGTTTCTTTTCAGTCATTGCTGTGTTAAAATAAACTGATAATTTATCTTTATCGGGATGGAGCTGATGGCTGGAAAAAGCTTGATATATTACGGATACGACAAGGAAACCTATTGCGAATGTCTCGAAATGATTCGCACTGCAAACCGTAAACATCTTATGGTTGTGAATGCCTGGTTCCTTGCCGTTGTTTTTTTATACTTCCTCTTTTCATATTTTAATCTTTTTAATCTAAGCAGAGATAATTCCCTTCTTTACGGACTTTATTTTCTTGGAGCCGCAGTTTATGCCCTTTTAATAGGTCTTTTTCCTAAATTTTCAGAAAAACACTGTCTGGGATTTTTGACAGCCAATATAGTCCTCATGTATTCCTATGGAATATTCATTTCTGTTTTCAGACCCTATATTCCGGTCAGTCTTTTTCTTATCCTCTTGATTCTTACTTCCCTGAGCTATACAGATAATCTTTTAAGGATGTTGATTTACACCTGCAGTCTTAGTGCTGTCTGCTTATGGTCCAGCTATAAGTTCAAGACTTTTTCCATTGCCTATATCGATACCTTTAATATTGTTCTGGTTCAGATTCTTGCAATTGGAATGCATTTTATGTTTCACAGAATCAGAATCCAGCAGTATCTGCTTTACATGAAAAACATTCAGATTCAAAAGGAACTGGAAGTAAAGTCCAGTTTTGATACTTTAACAGGTCTTTTGAACCGGGGACGTTTTTTTTCCATTGCGGAAGAAATTTTAAAGATGAACGACGGTTCCCACATTGCCCTTGCCCTTTTAGATTTGGACGGATTTAAGGAAATCAACGATACGATGGGACATCAGATGGGGGACAAGGTAATTCAGATTACAGGCCGCACAATTATTGATGTTCTTGAACTTGGAGAGCATTATAAAAAATCAGTTTCAGAATGGAATTTGAATAATGTAAAGGGGCTGGCCGGCCGTCTTGGCGGTGATGAGTTTATCATACTTTACAGAAGTCAGGAAGAAAATAAAAATACCGTTGAATTTTTTTCAGAAATCCTAAAAAGGCTTAACGCAGCTTCTTTCTGCAATAAGGACAGGGGAATTAAAGGTTCCATCGGTTATACTCTGTTGGAAAACAGCGAACATGATATGGACATTGCCTACAAGCATGCGGACGAAGCTTTGTACGAGGCAAAAAAATCGGGAAAGAATCAGATTTGTGCATATGGCATAAGGGGCAGAAAATCAAAAAACAATGCAGATGGAGCAAACAGAGGATAACCTATGCTTAATCTTTCACTTTACCTTGTCATTCTTGAATTAAGCCTCATGGTTGCTAATATTCTGGTCTGCGTTTATTTCCTGCTTTTTAAACGGACGGTTTTAATTAAAAACGAAGGTTTCCGTCTTCTTATGACTTTTTTTGTAATCATTCTGATGCTGGGCATTGTGGCCATGCACTATATTGTCTTTGCAAGACATCTTCCGGAATCAAAAACGGCGGTCATCCTTTTTTGCGGAGAACTTGTTTTTACCCTGACAATTTTTATGCTTTTTATGCAGTTTATAGGGGCAGAAGAGCATGGAATGGAAATTCTGGAAACCGTAATGGGCTTTGTAGAATCCTGCGATCCTAATCTTGAAGGTCATACAATAAATGTAAGAAACCTAACCTTAATGCTTTATGATGAACTACCCCTGCGTTACAGAATGAAGCTTAATCCCGGTAAGCTGGCTTATGCATCTCTTCTTCTTGATTTGGGAAAGCTTGGAGTTCCTTATAATATCATTACAAAAATCGGAAAACTGGAAGATTCTGAAAGATCAATTGTAAACAGACATCCGGAATTGGGGGCTAAGATCCTCAGTCAGATTCCGGCCTTTGAAGAAATTGCCTTATGGATAAAGTATCACCACGAGCGTGTTGACGGAAAAGGATACTATCACTTAAAGAAAGATGAAATTCCTTTGGAATCGAGAATTCTTGCCGTTGCCGATACTTTTTCTGCCATGACAATGGAAAGAAACTATAAATCGTCCCTTACATATTCAGAGGCAATTGCAGAATTAAAACTTGTTTCCGGCAGTCAGCTGGACAGCGAGCTTGTGGAATATTTCTGCAATATTCCTTTAAGAAAAATTGAAGAAAGTCTTAGAGATGTAAAAGAGACAATGAAATATTATCAGCTGGAAAATAGTGAGGTAGCTTATGAAAATGAAGATGCATAAGAAGTTTGGAAAAGCGTTTTTAATTCTTTCGCTGGCAGGCTTTATCTTATCTTCCTGTTCAGGAAAAAAAACAAAAAATGAGCAGTATAATGCAGTTCTGACTCTGGCTTTGCGTTCAGGCGTGTATGCAAATGTTATTGAAAAAACAATAGGCGATTTTGAAAAGGAAAACAATGTTTCCTGCAATATTTTAAAGCTTGAAGAAGACGAACTGCATCAGAAGGTTGCTTCCGATGCCGGTCTTGCCCTCGGTTCTTATGATTTATGCATGGTTGACGGTTCCTGGATGGCTGAGTATACCGACAAAAACGTTCTTGCAAACCTTACAAAGCTTGGTTATGACCTTGACGACGATGTAATACCGGCAACAAAGACAATCTGTTATAGGGACGAAAATCTTTATCTTGTTCCTTATGGGGGAAATGTTACGGTTCTTCTTTTTAATAAGCTTTTTGTGAAAGATGCCGGCTATAGACCTGAAGAAATCGAATCTCTAGAGGATATTTACAAAATTTGTGATTATACAAAAAAACATCACAATCTTGGCTTTATGTACCGGGGTGACACTGCAAATAACATTGTAGTGGACTTTCTTCCGATTCTCCGTTCTTTTGGCGGCTGGGTTGTAGACGAAAATAATCAGCCGACGGTAAATACCGCCCTTGCAAAGGAAGCAATGGATTTTTACCTTAAGCTTATAAAAACGGGCCGGGCTGCAAAAAAGGATGACCTGATTGCGGCAATTGCAAATAAATCTGCGGCAATTGGAATTGGCTGGCCTGGCTGGTACACACCGACAAACAATTCTTCAATGGATTACATAGCCCTTACGGGAAAAAGAAGTGAATCAAGTCCTGCCTATAATGCAAATATTTATGGAATCTGGACTCTGGGAATTCCAAAAAACAGCCAGAATAAGGAATATGCCGTAAAACTTCTGGCCTATCTCATGGAACCGGAGAGGCAAAAAGCTTCTGTGGATTTAGGCGGAGTTCCCTGCCGTTATTCTAGCTTAAAGGACAGGGAAATTCTTGCAAAATTTCCTCAGTATGAGGCAGTCGGCCGGGCTTTGGAAAGCGGAGTTTACCGTCCTGTTATGACCCAGTGGACAAGCTTTTATACTATTCTTGGAAAAGAGATGGATTTAATCATCAAAGGCGAAAAATCCATTGACCAGGGACTGGAAGACGCCCAGCTGCAGCTTGAAAAAATGCTTTCTGTAGTTGTGGGCAGATAGAGGTTCTGCTTTTTATTGTGATTAAGGTCTCAGATTTTTATAAAGGCATTTTTAATCAAAAAGTCTACAAAATTGCCCTCGATGCCGGAACCAGCTGCCCGAACAGGGACGGAAGCCTTGCTTATGGCGGCTGTATTTTTTGCAGCCAGAGCGGCAGCGGAGATTTTGCTGCATGCCGGGAAGAAACAATAGAAAATCAGATTGAAAAAGCAAAGGCTCTGGTAAATAAAAAATTTTCCAGAAAGGCTTCCCGGGGGGAAGATTGCAGTAAAAAATACATTGCTTATTTTCAGAATTTTACAAATACCTATGGAGGAAAGGGCGGGGACGAAAGCCGCCTTATGGATTTGTTTTCCCGGGCGCTGGCTGCCCCTGACGTGGCGGGTCTTGCAGTTGCAACCAGACCTGACTGTCTCAGCGATAAAATGCTGGATTTTTTAGCTTCTTTGAGCAGAAAATTTTTTGTCCAGGTGGAATTGGGTTTTCAGACGGCAAATGAAAAAACAGCAGCTTTTTGCCGCCGCTATTTTTCCAACGAAGTCTATAAATCGGCAGTTTTTCGCCTTCACAAGGCTGCAGAAAAAGCCGGAGGAAAGATTCACATAGTTACTCATGTAATTTTCGGGCTTCCGGGAGATTCTGAATCAGATATGATGAATACTGTCAGAGAAGTCTGTCAGGCAGGAAGCGACGGAATTAAAATTACGGTTTTGTATGTTGTAGAAGGAACTGACCTTGCAAAACTCTACCGGGAAGGAAAAGTAAAGGTTCTTGAAAAAGAAGAGTATTACGGCCTTTTAAAAAAGGCGCTAAGGCTTATTCCTTCTGGTATGGTGGTTCACAGGCTGACAGGAGATCCGCCTAAAAAGATTTTAATTGCTCCTGAGTGGACTGCAAATAAAAGGCTTGTGCTGAACGAAGTAAGTGAATTTTTAGAAAAGGATTAGTATAAACTTGCGCTAATAAAAAGCGGAATGTATACTCTAATTTATAACAGTTGGTTATCGGTTTTGTACCGGATAACACGGAGGATTTATGAAAAAAATTCTATTTGTTGCTGCTGTAATGGTGGCTTTTGTTTCTTCAAATGTTTTTGCTGCAAAAAAAGCAAAGCAGGTAAAAACAAAAATTGAAATTGTAAACCGGCCTGGCATGGCTATGGGAACAGAAATTCCAAAATGGGTAGAAGCTGTTCTTGAAGGAGATAACAAAAGCATTGCAAAGGCTTTGAAGGTTGATTTGAAAGAATATCAGATTTTTGTTTTTTCCAATCAGGGAAGCGACCTTGAATTCTTAAAGACATGGACTGATCAGGTTGATGTTCAGCGCCAGGTTGCAAATTCATTTTCTCTTGCTGTAGGTCAGAGTGCAAATGCAGTTTTCCAGGGTACATCTGGAGATGAAAACAAAAAGAAAATGGCCATTGACCAGACGGTAAAGGCTCTTTCTACAATGGAAATCAACGGACTTTTAAAAGAGTCACAGTACTGGATGCAGTTCAGAAAGCCAAAGCAGGGTGTAAAAATTACAAAAAAATCACCTGACAGTTCTTATGACTACTACTACGAATACTATGTTGTATTTACAATGAACCGGGACATTTACGATTCTCAGCTTGATGCGGCATTAAACGGTGTTGAAGATAATGCATCTGAAACAGTTCTTTTGAAAAAAGCTTTAAGCGACAACCTTCGCGCACCTTTGCTTGATAAGGCTGTTGATGAAAGCGTTGAATATGAATTTGATGAAGACTAAAAGGGGAGTAAAATATGAAAAAATTGATTTTATGTATGCTTGCAGCTGCATGTATTTGCAGTGCTTCTTTTGCAAAAGCCGTTAAACGTGGTGGAGCCGGAGACCTTACTCCATATTTGAGCGAAACTGACAGCCGGGAAATCTGTAAGGATATTGTGGACCAGGTTATTAAACATCCTCGTGTTCAGAAATTTGAAGATAAAAACGGACGTCCGCCGGTTGTAACAATCGGAAAAATCAAGGATGAAACAGGAGAGTTTTTCGATACACAGATTATTGCCAACAGCCTTAAAACTGCAATTCTTAACAGCGGAGTTCTTGAATTCATGGCAAATTCTGATATCAGGGATTCAAT
>ODAI013834318.1_pt1 | contig 10317 bp, 9 predicted proteins | sample 1539321 | NCBI WGS metagenome assembly ODAI01 (sample SAMN02144231, study PRJEB22623) | gut metagenome | biome: sheep rumen | host: Ovis aries | place: New Zealand | reverse complement strand
TTTTTTTTGAAATAACTTTTACCTTATATTCTGGATAAGTTGTTTCTAATTCTTCTCTTATTTTTTTAAACTCCATAGATTCTTTGTTGCCTTCACGACTTATCAAAGTTACTTTATCCTTTGGTTTTAGTAGCCTCATTGGAGCATATAGAATTTTTAAAAATATTACTAAAATCTTAAATATTATATTTCTCATAGCTTTTTTCATTCTCCTTTTTCATCATATAACATATTTTAATTTTTTTCAATATTTTTGAGCAAAAAAATTAAAAAAGACTGTAAATTTATTTTTAAATTTACAGCCTTTTTTCTATATTTGCACAACTGCTTTGCAATCTGCACCATGGCGAAACCACTTTTCTATATATTAAACAATCTCTCCCATAACCAGCAATCTATGTGAATTAACGAACTTAGGAGTGCATGTAACAAGTGTAACTAACTTACGATTTTCTAATACTCTTAAATCTTTTGTTTGATTTGGTAGAACTTTTTTTATCTCATAAATTTTATATTTAAAGCTTTCATTTAAGATTGTCACAATAAATTCATCCCCTATTTTCATAGAAGGTAAATCATCAAAAAACTTTTTAGTAGATATTCCTGTATGTCCCACAAAAACAGAATGATATGCATAATTTTTTATAGGCAATGATGTTTTTTCTAAATGTCCTATTCCTTTATTCAAAGTTTTGTCATCTGTTCCTTCGTAAATTGGCAAATATACATTTATTTTTTCAATTTGTATATATCCTAAAATTTCTCCTTTTTTTAATAAATCTATTTTTCCTATATTTTCTTTTGACAGAAGTTCGTTAAGTTTTTCGTATTCATCTTTTTTCTTATTCACTTCAGTTTCATCCATCTTGTCTATTGTTTCTACGTATTTATCTATTGTATAACTTAAATTTTTTTGATATATAAATTTGGAGATAAGAGGATAGAAAAAAATTAAAAATCCTATAATTAACAGAACTATACTATTTTTAATTTTCTTTTTAGCTCTTTTAATTTCTATTTCACTTATGCTATTAGTTCTTTTTATCTTGGCTTCATTTATATTATTTAATTTTTTTCTTTTAATCTTATTTTTTCTTAATATTCTCTTTATCTTACTTAATTTAAGCTTTAAAAAATTTATCTGCAATTATTCTTTTACCTCTTCTTTCTTTTTCATTCTAATTATAGCAAGAACTACGCAAGATACTCCTAAAACAAAGAAAACTATATTTCTTCTTCCACCTGTAAGTGGCAATTTGAATTTTTCTTTATTTACTATATTTATTAAGTTATCTGCACTATTTGAATTAACAACTACTTTTTTCGGGCTTTGTAACAAACTATATTTGTCACTTGGTGCTTGAACTTCTACAATCCAATATTCAGTTTGTGCATTACTTGCTATTACTCCATCTTCTCCATATTTAAGTCCATTAAATACTGCATATCCGTCTTCACCTGATTCTACAACTAGATCTTCATTTTCTATATTTTTTACAAATATACCATTTTTTGCATTTTCTTCAGATGTAGCAATTTTAAATTGTGCTTCTCCTAAAGCTTGTCCCTCAGGATTTGTTTTAAATATTTTTACCATTCCTGTATGTGTTTCTGCTTTTACTTCTTGTGTTTTATATGTTCCGTCACATTTTCCTTCAACATCAATATTATTTGTATATTCTAAAGATGTTCCAATTTCAAAATTGCCAGAATCTATAATTTCTATGTTAAAAGCTGTATCATAAATGATTACAACATTTTTATAATCTTTCAAATTTGATGTTGTAAAATCAAAAGTTATTTTTCCATCTTTTATGTTTTGCATATAATCTGTATTTTCAAGTAAAACTTCATTTCCGCTTCCATCTACTCCATAAACTTTTATGCTATCTTGTTTTAAAATTAATTGTTCAGGAATTATCTCTGTAATAGTGTATTTATCCATTTTTTCTGTAATTTTTGCAACATCAGCTTTTGTTTTCCAAGTTAATTTTTCTGTAGTAAAAGCTCCTACAGTATTTGTATACTCACCATTTGCAGATTTTACATATTTCTCTATTTCAAGTTTTTCACTTTTTGCTGTTAGATTTTTATTTGTATTTTGTAAATCTATTGTAAAATTCTTTGTATCAGATTTATCCATAATATATCCATCTATAATAGAGTTTTGAACTAATCTATAATCTCCTTTTTCTAGATTTTCAATATTAATTTGTCCTGAAGCATTTGTCGTTAATACTCCTAATCCATCATATTCTTTCCAATTACCATTTGAATCCTTTTTTTCTAGCTTCCATGTAGTTCCAGCTAATGGTGTTCCTTCTTCTGTTAAATGTGTTAATGTAACATTTCCATATATAGTCACATTTTTCGGATAAATTGTAACATCATAATTCCAACCTTTTCCATCATCTGTTGTTCTTGGCAAGTCTATTAAAAAACTTTCGATTTTTGTAGAAACATTCTTAGGTGCTTTTGTTTCTACTACAAGATATCTTCCTAAATCTAAATTTGAAAAAATAATTTTTCCTGAATCAGGAGTTGTTTGCGCATAAGACCTTACACTATGATTTTTTATATATTCTAACCCTTGTGCTACATTCTCCACACCAGAATTACTTGGTATATTATAAATTGTAAATTCTACTCCTTTTAAAACTTTATTTTCTTTACTACCATTTTTGTTTTCATATTTTGTAATTGTCAAACTTGCCTTTCTATTTATATCTACAATTGTATTTGTTGCAGCTTTCGTTTCTCCTCCTATGAATTTAATACCTATTAATATTACTACTAAAAGAAATATTTTTGCTAATCTTTTTAATTTATTCATAAATATCATTCCTTTCTTTTTTTATTTTTGATATTTTAATTAACACACAATCTTCATTCATTTTTTTTGTTAATTTTTATCGCAGTAATTATAATTCCTATTCCGAAGCCAAGAGAAAATAATTCCAATATTAATTTTTGCACCTGCTTGTGGCAATACATATTTATCATTATTTTTTATCCATTCAGCTTTTAATGTACATGTATTATCATTTCCTGCATTACTTGATGAACTACTTTTTCCACAATACTTAAATTTCGAGGTATTTTTATCAAATAAGGCATATCCACAATTGTTGCCTCTCGTAAAAGTCCATCCAATAAATGCATACCCATTTCTTGTAGGATTATTTATTGTAACTTCTGTTACACAACATTTTGTTCCATAATTATATTGATAGTTTTTCCCATCATGTACTCCACCATTTGGATCAATAATTAATCCTGAATAATAATCTTTGTTTAGTTCTATATGTCCTGTTGCATTTTTAGGTGTAACTTCTAATGCAGCAATTCCACAATTCGCTAAATTAATTTGCATATTTATAATTTCGGTTGTATCATAAGCATTATGCCCTGTATTGTTAATTGTTGTAGTTGTATCTGTTGGAGATTTGTTGAAATTAAATCTTTCATTACCTGTTTTGTCTGAATACCAATGACTTGCTTTTAAATGTGCAGGTTTTGTATATGAAAATTGAAATGAAAATAAAGCATAAGAATTTTGCTCTGTAGCTTTTGTCTTTACTGAAGTTGTAAGAATTTGAAAATTGTGCTTATCTGTCTTTCCACTAAAATCTGTTTCTTCAAAATAAATAGTTTGTGAACTTCCCCTATTTAATGAGGTTAAATTAACATTTATCTTTCGTATTGTTTCTTTTTCTTTATCTTTTATGTGTATTAAAAAATATCCTCTTTTACTATTAAATGGCGTTATTTGGCTAGCCTTTAATACTGCACCTTTTTCTTGTATAGCTGTGCTTTTCTCTTGTTTTATCTCTTTTGGTACTTCTATAGTTTGTTCTTGTTCTAGATCTTTTTGTACTTCTATAGTTTGAATTTCTTTTTGTGCTTCTTGTTCTTCTACAAAATTGTTTTCATTCAATGCTTCTTGTTGTTCTGAAATTTTATTTTGTGTTTCTTGTTCATCTAAAACTTTATTTTCACTAGGCGTTTCTTGTTCTTCTGTAAGTTCATTTCTTTCTTGTAATTGTTCTGACTCTATAATTGACTCTTCCTTCAATTCATTTGACTGTACAAAATTTAGACACACACAATTAAAAACAAAAGTCAAAACTATTATAATTAAAATTTTTTTGCTTATTTTAACTTCTCCTTTCTATTTTTATTTGGGATTTAAAGATTTAAAGATTTAAAAATTAAAGATAAAAATATCTTCGAAATAGGATAACATACCCTAAAAACAATAAAAAATTGCAATTCAAAAAAATATTACTTAAACATATTATATCACATATTTTGAAAAATGCAATACATTTTTGGTATTTTTTTCCATTTTATCTTTTAAAGTTATAATTCATAGTTACTTTATTATTAAAACTTATTATTATTTAGGCTGTGATTTATAACTTTTGAAATTTGTAACTTTTGAAAATTATTCTTGACTTTTGTATCTAGTTGTTTTATAATTTTTATGTGTAAATGCCACTATAGCTCAGTTGGTAGAGCAACGGATTCGTAACCCGTAGGTCAGCAGTTCGATTCTGCTTAGTGGCTCCAAAAAATTAAAATCGAACTTTTGAATTAATTCATTAGTTCGATTTTTTATATATGAAATAAGTTAAGAGTTAAAATATTTATTTAACAGTATAAATTAAATCTTATGATAACAGAAAACATCAATCATTGTTTTGATTGATGTTTTCTGTACATATCAACTCTAATTGGTAATTTCTTAGCTAGTTTTGCAGTATCTTCACGAAATAATAATTCGGGTTTTATATTAAAAGATTTTGCTATAAAATCAATATTTTTACAAGTTAAATTTGCATTTCCTGTTTCTATAACACTAATATAAGCCATTTTAAATTTAGTTTTATTAGCATAATCTTCCTGTGTTAAATTATTTTTATATCTATACCATTTGGTATTAAGACCAACCAACTCCATAGAAGTCATAGCAACAACCTCCTTTTTATATTAATTAATAATATAAAAATTATTCATATATAAATTATAAAGTTAAATGCAAGATAACTTAACACCACTAAAACTTATTAAGATATAGCTAAATAAATTTCAAAATAACTATTGCAATTTTTTTGAATTTGTGTAATAATAGAAATCGAAGAAATATATTAAGAGTTTTATTTAAATATTCCTAATGTGAAAATGAGTATTTAAAAACTATATATGTTACAAAAGAAATATATTCTAAAGCAATTATGGAATATAAAAATAAACTAATGAAAGGAAGTTTTATTTATGAAAAAATCAAAGAAAGAATCTCTTAAAGCTAGTAATGGTATTACTTTGATAGCGCTTGTGATAACAATTATTGTCCTTCTTATATTAGCTCGGAATTAGCATTTCAATGTTATCTGGAAATAACGGAATTTTACAAAGAGCTACAGATGCTAAAAGAACAGCAGAAAGAGCAGAAGCTAAAGAACAAGCACAAATAGATATTATGGCGTATATTGCAGATAAAACAGCTAAACACCAAGATGCTTCTTTAGATGATGCAAAGATACAAGAAATTTTAAGCGATAATAAACCTTATGTAAAAGAAGCAAATGATACAAGTTTTATAACATCTAAAGGAGAATATACAATCTTATATACGGAGTTATATAACTCAGGTAATGATATAATAATTCCCGATGATACAAATACTACTACAGTAGAAGATATTAATTCAAAAATAGGCTCAGCTGTAACAGGATATTCAGCTAAAGGTGCTACTTGGAGAGTGTTTTATGCAGATGAAAATGAAACTTTTTTAATACCTGACTATATAGAAGATTTAATTGATTACAATTTTCCTTCTTTAGACAATTACTCTGGTTCTTCAAATGTAAGAAATTTAGCTTATGGTGCTAAATGGAATAAAAAATGGTTAGATATATGTTCAGAATATGGAGAAAGTACAAATTTTAATGCTAAAGCAACAGCATATTTATGTGATTCAGAAAATTGGAAAGACTATGCCGTAGGATCAGCTAATTATGCAGTAGGAGGTGCTACTCTTGAATTATTAATTGCATCATGGAATAAAAGTCAGGGAGCAAGTATTGATTTACTAGATAGCGATATAACTAGTTTGGGAATTAATAATGAAACTCCTAGGGAATTAGCTGACATAGATTGCAGTTTTGGAAGTGGGTTAGAATTATATAGTGGGTATGCAACTCAAACATGGTATATGGCTACACCAAATAGCGATAACGAAAATAGTATGGTAATATTTGATCAACAAGGTCTTCACTATAATGTTAGTGGTAGTAGTGAAGTAAGACCAGTAGTATCGATACCAACTTCAAAAATAAGTGTTAATGGAGATGTTGTGACAGTTCTTCCATAATATAGTTTTAAAAGATGAGGGATTTTCTTCATCTTTTTATCCCTCAAAGTCCCATTTTCTCTTCTTATCTTATTTGCTTTTAAGAATCTAACAAAATATGATTTTCTCCCTCTCTTCCTGTATTTTAGGTTGAGTGGGCTTTTTTTTAGGAAACTATTGCTTATTTCATTATTATATGATAAATTATAATTAATAAATCGAGTTATATAAAAGAATTTTAAAACAGAGTATGTAATTTTTCGCATACCTGTTTCGTAATCGCTCCATAATGCGTTTGTTCGAACTATTTTAAAAATAGCTTAACACTTGTTTTTCCAAGTATTAAGCTATTTTTTCTATCGTCATATGCGCATATTATCTAAAATGCTCTGTAATCATTATATCATTTTAAAAAAGTCTTTTTTGTATTTTCAACCTATTTTGTTTATAGCATTTTTTCAGACAATTTTCAGACAATTTTCAGACAATTTTCAGACAATTCTATTTAAATAATTTCCAATATGAATTGCTTCCCTCTCTTTCATTTATTATAACATTTTCGATTTTAAGAGTGTCCAACATATATTTTATTTTTCTCTTTTTTTGCTCAATGCTTAAGACATCTGATATTTTATCTATCAACAAATTATCAATTTCGCTCCTTTTAACTTTTTTATATTCTCCAATAAAATTTATAATTAAATCTTTATAATATTTATCATCAAATGCTTTATTTCTGATATATCTTTCTTTCTCATTAGTCTCTTCTGATAGATTTTTAGACAAATATATATTTGGATATCTTCCTTCTACTAGATTTTGCTTTTTAACAATATTATAATCTTCTTTAGATATTTTTATACCTTTTTGAATTTTATCTAAAATTATGACAGTATTCAAATCCATATCAAATTCCGCAAGTATCTCCGTGTATTTTTCATTTAATACTTTTCCCATAATTGTTAAACTAACTTTGTCATAATCTGATAAATCATATGTTGGAAGAGGAAAATATCTTTCTCTTTGATATTGATACATTCTCTTTATTCCACTTCCTATAGTATCTATCATATTTAACTCTACCATCGCATTTGCTAACCACTTATTACGATAATACTGTGGAGGAGTTTGAGCTGTTATTGCATTTTCTACGGTTTCTGGGTAAAAGTGTCCATAATTTGAAAAAGAAACCTCATCTTCTGATTCAACAATTGTTATTCTACCTTGTTTACTATAATCTTGATGTGCTATGCAATTATTTAAAGCTTCCCTTAAAACCCATGCTTCATATTTAGGAATTTCTATTGGAAATAATGTAGTTTGTCTTGGAATATATCTGTAAGTTAAGTTTCTTATTCTAGATAAAACTTCATCAACACTTAATATAAAAGGAATTTTAAAATGTTTGTAATCTTCTGGTGTGATTTTATTGGTATATTGCAGAACCCATGTTATTTGAGGAGCGCAATTACCTAATAAATATGATTTTTCTTCTTTTCCTAATAATATCATTGCTGTATTTGTAATATTTCCATTTATGCATACTCCTGATTTATTTAAAAAAGTAATATCATTCCAACTATTAACTTCTTTTTCTAAATGAGGATGCTTTCCTATATATTCTTTTCTTGCTTTCTCTATTGCTTTTTCATCTAAATCTTGTATTGTAGCATCTTGTATAATTTCTCCTGACCAATCATAATTATCAATTTGCTTTCTAATTCTTTCTAATTTATTCAAACTTAAAGGATGCAAATTTTCACTATCTCTTCCATAATAATGTCCTTGCCAAGATGTTGGAACTCCTTTGGTAGCTGCCGGTATTTGAAACATTACTACTCTTTTATTTTCTATATTTAATTCATATATATTTAAAAATGTCATTCTATCATTTGTCTTATTCGCAATTTCTGTTTTTAAAGACTCTAGTTTTTTTATGTTTTCTCTATATTTTGTTCCTACTATTATTCTCTTTTTATCTTCTACGCCAAATATTAACCATCCACATTCCTTATTATTTAAATTAGCTTCATTACTGAGAGCTGAAAAGTATTTACCCAATTTATCAAAATCATAATTATTCTTCGCTTCTTTAAATTCTATCCATTCTGTCTCTACAGGAATATATCTTAATTGTTTAAATATCTCTTCTATATCCTTGTGCATATTCTCACCTCTTTTAAAATTATACTGCATTTTTTCTTGATTTTCAATTATATTTTTGCTTTTTTCAGAAAAAATAAAAAATTCTAATTATTAAATTTAATTGTATGATTTAGTTTAACAAGTTACTCATTTTATCTTGACAGAACAGATAATTTTATGTTAAATTTAAAAAACAAATAAAGCAGATTGATATTTGTATCAATCGTAATTGGAGCGAAAAGTTGTAAATAACTACGACAACCGCTCCATAATGCGTTTTCATCGAACCGCTTGTAATTATTTATGTAAGTTGGTTAAGTGTTGAATTTAAACTTTATCTAATACGAGAATTTGAAAGATTAAACAATATATCTAAAAACAATATAGAATTTTTCAAGATATTACAAAAATCAAGAAAATAGAGTCATTAGAAAAAAAATAATGTCAAAACATTACAATAAAAATCGTACAAAAACTGGTCTAAATAAATCTTTAGACCAGTTTGATAATTTTTAATAATAGTCTATGGTATTTATAATATATTTTGTCAGAATACTTAAGATAAATACAATTATTGAAATTATAAATAAAATATTCACCCATCTTTTTACTTTTTTAGGTTCATTTTGTTTTTTTGTTTTTATTTTAGTTATCAATATGCTTAATCCAGTTATAATAAATACAATAGCTGATGCAATTTGTACTATAGGACATGCAACATTAAATATTTGTACTGGCAAAGGTGTTGCTATATATGCTGGCATATCACCTGCTAAAGGCATATCAATAATATCAGGCGATATAGTTGTTGCAAGAGCATTGTTTTTTGTTATCATTGCTATTCCCAAAGAAGACAAGCCAATTTTTAGCCATTTGTTCGGAATACTATTTGATAAATGTTTTTCATTTATTTGTTCCATTTTTGGATAATCATTTTTTACTTCATCTACAATGTTTCTTATTTCCATAAAACTCATCTCCCTTTCTTGTATTTATTAGCAATTTGTTTTAATATATTATAATCTTTATTGTAAAATTTTTGTATAAACATTTTTGAATTTTGTTTATATAATTTTTCTGCCATTTTATCTGATACCTCAATTAGAATTTTTTCGGTCTCACATACAACTGGCGATAATTCATTTATATCATTAGTTAAAACATAATTTCTACAGGAACATGTGTGTTTACATCTTTTACTAATAGAACAGTTTTTACAAGTTTCATTTTCTTTATTAGAAGATTTAATTAAATTTAGTCTTGCATTTATATCAATTCCTTCTTTACAATTGCCTATTATAAAATCTTTATTATTTACAAACTGCATACAAGGATAAAAATTGCCATCTGTTCCTATGTTTATAGTTTTCATTCCAAATTTACAGTCTTCATTACAATTGTATTCGTCTTTTATATATGTTCTTATTTTGTCATCTATTAAAGGAATTTCCACATCAGATTCTTGTAGGATTTCGTTAGCATATATTTCAGTAACTTTATTGTACTGTTTCTTTATTTCATTTAGGTCTTCATCTTGCCAATCTTGACAATAATCAAATAATAAATTTATATATTTAAATCCAATATCTATTAAATACTCAACATTTTTACTTAGATTAGATAAATTATTTCGTGTTATCACTGACATTGCAACAACTTCGTCAAAAGAATTTAGAAGTTTTTTAGCATTTGTTTGGACTATATCAAAAGTACCCTTGCCTTCAATTGTTTTTCTATTTAAATCATGTGTTTCTTTCATTCCATCAATACTATAAGCAATATTAACAAATCTATTTTCTTTCATATATTTTATAAAA
>ODAI013390942.1_pt1 | contig 10317 bp, 8 predicted proteins | sample 1539321 | NCBI WGS metagenome assembly ODAI01 (sample SAMN02144231, study PRJEB22623) | gut metagenome | biome: sheep rumen | host: Ovis aries | place: New Zealand | reverse complement strand
AAGTGTCTGTCATCAGCAGAGACTTCCTCTATCTTATATTGGCACATATCCTTGTCGCTCATATTCATTGTTCTTCTTTAATTACTTCATAGCAACCTATGTCCGGTTTGTCTGTTTTCCGGGGATTTCCTTTCCTATCTATGGGCAAAGACGTCGTTACGTCAGCATTACCGATGGCAGTAGTATTGTCCTTTGGAGTGAAATCATAGAAAAAGTTATTCGTATCAAATAACACAAAACTGTTACGGCCTGATGTCAGGGTATCCTCCGGATTATCCTCTATGTAACAGTCCTTAAACATATATTCATAGTCCTCTCCCGGAGTAGTTCTTACCACACAATGTGAGAACGTAACATCCAAAGAATTCTCGGTTCCACCGTGCGACCACATCACGACATCATCTGCATATCCTTTTATTATAGTATTTCTCACATTCATAGTCAACGGATAGGAAATACCATTATTACCATTAGCAAACGTCATAGCGTTCTTACGGAACATGCTGAATGGATAATACTGAACGATGGTACAATTGTTTATATCGATATTTCCTCCTAAGACTGACACGCAATCCCCTAAGGTATTGCTTATTTGGGTGTTTTCTATAGTTATATTTCCGTTGACTGCGGAAATTCCATCACCACGCATATTGTGAATAGTCGTATTCTTTATATGTAGTTTTGGTGTGTCGGCACTGAATGCAGAATCACAGACAATAGCATTTGTTCCTCCGTGTATGTCGGCATAGGATATCTCATTATTATATGACTTAGAATAGAACCTGATACCGTTCCATTGTCCCGGATTGTTATCGTATGACAAATTAGATACCATCCAGTCAAACCTGTCACATCTCAAGGTAATCTCATTATCTTTCTCTCCTGCCAGCCTCAACGTACCTTTTACATCTATACCTGCATTGCTGTGGAAATATAATGTAGTGCCTGGCAACACCTCTAAAGTCGCCAAAGAATCGACAAACAGGTTACCATATATGACAATTGGTTTTCCATTCTCGTTTTGCAATACAGTAGTACCCTCTCCTCCTATTATATAATTATCCAATATCGTTGCATCCCAAGACCATGCATTCAGGTTGACTTTTTGTATTCGTCCGCTCTCCAATTTGAATATCAAGTTATCTGACACCTCTATAGGTTCTGAAGCATTGTTGATTTTAGATGTCAGCTCTACGAAGATGCGTAAAGAATCACCCTTGCTTATCTCTACATCCTTTACACAAAAGCCATTCAGGTCATTCAGATTTATTCCATTTACGTTTACCCTGTACCCTGTCTGGTTCAGATTCTCCAACCTGATGTCACTTATTCTTATTCCATCATTGGACTTGTTATATATCATCAGTTTCTTATGAGGTGTAGGAATGGTAGAAAAACAAGTATCTAACGTCAGAGTATCCGTCTCAAACGTCAAACAGTTTTCATACGATACAGAGAATGTATCATCATCTGAACAACTGACAATAAATGTAGTTAATATAACACCTATTATGTACCGAGCAATATTATTCTTCATTATTAGAATAACGTATTTCTAATATCTTTATTGTGCTTTCGGTGCAAGCACAACGTTCTGATATTCTCTCCCCAACTAACCACAGTATGTTTCCTTTACTGTCTGACAACACTAGCTGATGCATCCTATGGAAGAAGTCTCTTTTCTTATTTGTCAGATAGTCACTAACCAGTATCTTGCCTTTCATTCCATAAGGTTGGAAACGTTCTCCTGGCTTGTAATTCCTTAACGTCAGTGGATATGTTACTTTGTCTGCATCTATCGTAACATAGTATCTGTCTTTACTTGGAACGAAGTCCCTTTCCTTGTCTTTCTTCCTTATATCAACATAACACCCCTGTAATACTTCATATTTTCCTTCCTCCGGGATTGTTATGTCGATATTACTTAACTTCTCTGACTCTTTTACAGGGAAAGCCTTGAAATAATCACGGTCCTTTGCTAAGATATAGTTATTCGAATACCATTTCTTGCCTGACTGTGCATGGATATTGCCGTAAATACTTTTTATTACAGATGGCGTAAATCCCAATTCCGTCAAGATTGTATAAAGGACAGTCTCTGGTGATGGCTGTTTTATTAATTCATTAATGTCAATCTTGTATTCTTTCCCCTCTATCTCCGTACACTGCTTTATGCTGCCAGCCAAAGAGTCTTCTACTATCTTCACACTTTCCGACACATTCTCTATGGTGCGGCATATATTTTCTGATGCTTTCGGATATATTTCCTCTAACATCGGGACAAGATTAAGCCTTATCTTGTTTCTCAGCACATCATCTACGAGATTGGAGCTGTCTGTCACATATTCTTGTCCTATTTCACTAAGAAAATTTTCTATGTCATGCCGGTTAACGCATAACAGCGGACGTATAATATTACCATTTATCGGTTTTATCGACTCCAACCCCTTTATCCCTGTACCGCGCAGCATATTCATAAGAAAGGTCTCTACCCTGTCATTCTTATGATGGGCTACGATAACACCGCTCGCACCTATGGAAACCCTCAACTGTTCAAAATACGAGTACCTCAGGTCACGGGCTGCCATCTCTATACTTATCTTATGGAGTTCAGCATAAGTCCTTGTATCAAAATGAGTAAAATGAAAAGGTATGTCATATTTCCGACATAGCTCCCTGCAGAAAATCTCATCACGCTCACTCTCTGCTCCTCTCAGGTTGAAATTACAATGTGCTGCATGGACATTATAATTGAGTCTCTTCATCAAGACGAGCAGACATACGGAATCAGCACCCCCGGAAAGGGCTACTATATACAGAGATTTTTTGTCAAGAAGATTATATCTTAATATGAATTCCTTTACTCTATTCAACATACAATACTAAGCCTTTAAGATATTCCCCTTCCGGATGGTATATATTTATAGGATGGTCGGCAGGCTGATGTAATTGATGCAGTATTCTCACCTTACGCTTAGCTTGCAAAGCAGCTGTAAACACCGCATTCCTGAAATTGTCCTTTGTAACGACTTGTGAGCATGAGAAAGTAAACAATATACCACCACGCTTTATTTTCTCAAAGGCCTTCATATTCAAACGGGTATAGCCTTTCAGGGCATTACGCAAGGCTCCTTTGTGTTTTGCAAAAGCCGGAGGGTCCAAGACGATTAAATCGTAGTTTTCCCCCATCTTGTCCAGAAAACGGAAAGCATCTTCACAATATGCCTGATGTCGGGCATCACCAGGGAAATTCAATTCCACATTCGCCTTTGTCAACTCTATAGCCTTAGCAGAGGAATCAACGGAATGAACTAATGTCGCTCCACCACGCATCGCATAAAACGAGAATCCACCGGTATAACAGAACATATTCAGCACCTTCTTGCCTACGGAATACTTTTCCAATAACATTCTGTTATCACGCTGGTCAACAAAGAATCCCGTCTTCTGTCCACGCAACAGATCCACATGGAATTTCAATCCGTTTTCCAAAGCGATGTTTTCATCCGTATTACCGAACAAGAACTCATTTTCTTGTCCCAGGTCCGCCTTGAAAGGTAATGTCGTCTCACTTTTGTAATAGACATTCTCAACCCTGTCACCTAACACACTCTTGAGTGCATTGGCTATCATATTACGTTGATAGTGTACGCCTACGCTGTGAGCCTGTATCACGGCTGTCTTGCCATAGCAGTCCACAACAAGTCCCGGCATGTTATCGCCTTCTCCATGAACCAACCTGTAGGTATCATTGTTCTTGTTGTCAGCCACACCTATAGCTATACGCATCTGTAATGCCGACGACAATCTCTTCTGCCAAAAAGCCTCATCTATCTCTTCTTCCGAGAAGGTAAGCATTCTGACAGCTATACTGCCTATCTGGTAGTGGCCTTTTCCTATGAACTCGCCATTATACCCTACTACATCCACCACATCACCCTCTGCGATGCCTTCGTCCATTTTCAAGATAGCACCAGAGAATATCCATGGATGTAAGCGCTTAAGACTTTCTTCTTTATTTTTCTTCAGATATATTTTCATTTTCTTCTATATTATTCATTATTGGATTCTCCTCCGGCACTACTACCAGTTCGTAGTCATTGGTCTCTTTTAATCTCAGATACTCCTTAAAGAGCATTACACAAGCCCAGGCATCAGTAGCCGCATAAGCTTTCTGCTTCTCGCTAAGCACGTCTGCTTCCCAATTGCTCAGCTGCTCTCTTTTTGATATCCGCTGTCCGAAGATATTCGCATATAGCTTTGCCAACCCAGTGTCTTCTATGCCTAACTCCTTCATGTGGTCTTGAAGGTCTATAAACCCTTTCGGCTGAAACTCCCCGCACTTCTTTAATGACAATATGTCATCATGCCAGGACAGACCTATTTTCCGCACTTCGGTAGTCTCTAACAGTTTCTTTATCGAAGGACACAGCCCTGTACGATGCAAACGAAAAAGGAAGCAGGTATCGTTAGTACTAACTTGCAGCAAAGCGACAGTGTTCTGATGTCCTTTCCTGAATGACGGCTTGGTCTCAGTGTCAAACCCTAAAAGTTCAGCATTAAGCAGGTAGTCCACAGCCTTGTCTGCCTCCCTTTCATTTAACACTACAATAATGCGCCCAGGAAATATCACTCTTGATAAAGTCGGAATCTTCTTCTTGTCAAATTTGCTATATATAACTTTTTTTGTCATTATACCTAATAACATTTACAATTCTTTTATACCTCCCTAACCCTCTGTTATGATAATTATATACAAATTTATAAAAAAAAACGCACTTCCACAAATTACGAACATTATTTATTGCAAAATAAACAATATTAACCAATAAAATGTTGTGTAATCATGATAATATAACTAAATTTGTAGCAAATAATTAACCAATAAACAACTAACCAATTAAAAAAGCATGAAGAGACTTTACCTTGCATTAATTGCGTTTCTAACGATTTCAAGCATTAATGCCGCTACCAACGAGATGACAGTCTTAACGTCAAAGAAAGGTGCCGCTGTACAGAGCACCATGTATGGAATTTTCTTTGAAGATATTAATTTCGCTGCTGACGGCGGTCTGTATGCGGAGATGATTAAGAACCGCTCTTTCGAGTTCCCCCAGAACTTCATGGGCTGGCGCACATTCGGCAATGTACAGTTGAAGGATGACGGTCCTTTTGAAAAGAATCCACATTATGTCCGCTTGTCATACGCCGGCCATCCACATAAGCACACTGGTCTGGAAAATGAGGGATTCTTCGGCATTGCAACGAAGAAAGGCGAGAAATATCGTTTCTCTGTATGGGCAAGATGTCCGGAAGGCGGCAAGTCCACCATCCTGGTTCAGGTTGTGGACAATGCGACTATGGGCGAAAGACAGGAGCAGGCTGTCTGCCATGTTGACGTGGAAGGCAAGGAATGGAAGAAATACACAGCTGAGTTTGAGGCTAAGAAGACTCTTGGCAAACAGTCCCTGCGTCTGTTCCTACGTAGCTTCCAGAAGCAACCTATAGCCGTGACCGACTTAGAGCATGTCAGCCTCTTCCCTGTTGACACATGGAAGGGCCGCGAGAACGGTATGCGTAAGGACCTGGCTCAGGCTTTGTGTGATTTGAAACCGGGCATATTCCGTTTCCCTGGCGGTTGCATCGTTGAGGGTACAGACCTGGAATCCAGATACCAGTGGAAAAACAGCGTCGGTCCTGTTGAAAACCGTCCTTTGAACGAGAACCGCTGGCACTACACCTTCGACTACAGATTCTACCCAGACTATTACCAGTCATACGGATTAGGTTTCTTTGAGTTCTTCCAGTTGTGTGAGGACTTCGGCTGCGAGGCTTTGCCTGTCATTTCCTGCGGTCTGTCATGTCAATTCCAAAATGACATAAAGGATGAGGCAAAGGTACACGTTGCAGTGGACAACCTGGACTCTTACATACAAGACGCACTTGACCTTATAGAGTTTGCAAACGGCAGCACCGATACAAAATGGGGTAAGGTACGCGCTGAAATGGGACATCCAGAACCTTTCAACCTTAAATATCTTGGCGTAGGTAACGAGCAATGGGACTACAAGGACAACCCTGCATTCACCGCCCGTCTTAAGAAGTTCATGGAGGTACTCAAGAAGAAGCACCCCGAAATAAAATATATCGGTACTACCGGTCCTGACTCTGAGGGATGGAAGTTCGACCTCCTGCAGCCAAAGATGAAAGAACTCAAGGTAGATTTGTATGATGAGCACTTCTATCGTAACGAGGATTGGTTCATGGCAAAAGAGAACAGACACCGCTATGACAACTATGACCGCAAGGGTCCTAAAATCTTCGCCGGAGAATATGCCTGCCACGGTAAAGGCAAGAAATGGAACCATTTCAACGCATCACTTATGGAGGCTGCCTTCATGACTGGCATTGAGCGTAACGCCGATGTTGTTTCAATGGCTACATACGCTCCTCTGTTCGCTCACGTTGAGGGATGGCAGTGGAGACCTGACATGATTTGGTATGACAACCTCAGAATGTTCAAGTCTTGCTCTTACTACGTACAGCAGCTTTACAGCCTTTATAAAGGAACAAACGTCCTGCCTCTTACCATGGACGGAAAGGTCGTAGCTGGTGACGAGGACCAGAACGGACTCTTCGCATCTTCTGTCATAAATAAGAACAACGATGAAATCTATATAAAGATTGCCAATGTCAACAAGGAGGACCAGGATGTAAAGATTAACCTGAAGGGGTTAAAGAATGCAGCCGAAGCACGTTGCATCACTTTGACCAGCAAGAATCCTACAGATGAGAACACACTTGACAATCCTGAGAAGATAACACCGAAAGAGTCTTCTCTCCGGTTAGACGATAATCGTTTGCAGACCACCATACCTGCATCATCATTCTGCGTAATCATCGTTAAAAAGAACATTCTTAGCCGATGAAAACAAAACTATATAACGCACGCATCCTGACCATGATAGAGGGTCAGAGTGTCTTTACGGGAGAAATACATATTGACGGAGAACGTATTACCTACGTAGGACCTTCCGTCCCCTCTCCCTCTGAGAACTTTGACAAGGAGATAGACTGCCAAGGCAACCTTCTCATGCCTGGCTTCAAGAACGCCCACACACATAGCGGCATGAGCGTTCTGCGCTCGCTGGCTGACGACAAGCCGCTTGACCTGTGGCTTAACGAAGACATATTCCCTGTAGAGGCCAAGTTCACGGGCGAGGACATCTATTGGATGTCACAGCTCTCTGTCCTGGAGTATCTCACGTCAGGCATCACCGCTTGTTTCGACATGTATATGGAACAGGAGGATGTGGCACGTGCCATGGACGACATGGGCTTCAGATGTGTACAGACAGGCGGTGTGAATGACTTCTCCAAAGATGTGAGAATAATAGACTATCTGTATAACAAATACAATCAGAAAGGCTCCCTACAATCATATCTGTTAGGTTTCCATGCAGAATACACCACATGTATGGACAACCTGAAAATATTGGCAGACATCGTAAAGAAAAACCGCGCCCCACTCTATCTCCACGCCTGTGAGACCGAGCACGAGGTGCAAGACTGCGTGAAGCGCTATGGCAAGACGCCGCTGGCATTCCTCGACACCCTCGGATTGTTTGACTACGGAGGCGGCATCTTCCATGGAGTATGGATGAGCGATGAGGACATGGAGGTCATGAAGCGCCGCTCCCTCTCCGTCATCACCAACCCCGGCAGCAACTGCAAGTTAGCGTCAGGCATCGCCCCAATAAGCGAGTACCTGAAGCAAGGCATCACCGTAGCCATCGGCACTGACGGACCGGCATCCAACAACTGTCTGGACTTCTTCAGGGAGATGTTCCTTGTTACCGCACTGGCAAAGATAAGGGAAAAAGACGCGTCTGCTATTGATGCTACAAAAGTCCTGCGCATGGCCACTGTCAACGGTGCACACGTAATGCACCTTGACGACTGCGATGTGCTGGCTACTGGCAAACAGGCCGATATCATCATGATAGACTTGCAGCAACCCAACATGCAGCCACTTAACAACATTGAGAAGAACATCGTCTATTCTGGCTCAAAACAAAATATATGCATGACGATGGTTGCCGGCCGCATATTATATCATGACGGCAAGTATGCTTCACATATCAACCCCGAGACTATCTATAAGAAGGTGGAGGATATCAAGAAACGTATTTTGTAACATCCCGTGACAATATACAACAAAGGAGGGCAAGGAAGTAACACTTCCCTGCCCTCTCATGTTTTGATTGCAATTGTTTACTTTTTCTCTCCTTCCTTGTTATCTCTGGCCTTCTTTCTCTCAGCCCTCATCTTCTCCATATCAGCTGTATAAGCCTTATACTGGCCATCATTCATTATCAGCTTCAGTTCCTTGTTATACTCCTCCATGTTAGGACGCATACCTCTTGGGCCTCCCTTGCCTTTACCTTTACCTACATTACCGTCCTTTTGTGGGCGCTGAGGTCTGTCTCCACCCTTCATGTCGCGCTGTGGCTTTCCTCTCTTCATATACTTCTCGTTAAGAGCCTTCACCTTTTCAGCCTGCTCTGCAGACAAGGCATATTTCTTCACCATGTCCTGCGTACGTTTCTCCACCATCTCTGCAGGGTTACCGCCATGACGGTGCTGTTTGTTGTCATTGTTTTCTGTCTGCGCATTAAGTACTGCAAAAGAGCAAGTCACCAATAAAGTCAAAATTAATTTTTTCATAAGAAATACATTTAATAGTTAATAATATGTTTTTACTCTTTTGACTCCATCTTGGCACAGAAGTTTAGTCCGCCATAGCAAGTTATAGACGAAATCCCCCTTTTTAACAGTTATTCAGCCTTACTGCTATATACGAACACAGGCAGAAATACCCATGCCTCGTTATGGTTGAACGCCACTATATGCTGACGAGATATATGCAACGGAAAACGATTTTGTCCTATTTTGCTACAGTTCTTACCCCCATTTTCCTTGCAATATTTCAAAACTTTTTACGGTTGATTGCGTACAGCCGATTCTACAGCAGTATGTAACTTACTGATAATCAACAAGAGCATATATACAGGCACTAAAAAACGATAGCTTTTACCTCGTAAAAGCTATCGTTTTAGCATTTAAAAGCTATGCTTTCAGGGTGTGAAAGCTATCGAATGACGATGTAAAAGCTATCACTTTACCGTTAAAAAGCCATTTTTTCACTCCTAAAGTGCCATTTTTCTCTAAATAAACACCTTTTTCTCTTCTAGTTTGCATTTTTTCGAGAACATTTTTTTGACCCCCAAATCACCAAAATGTCCTATTTTGCACAATATGGAGAAAGAATATTATTATCATTTCAAAAGCAGTGATTAGTTGTGTTTTTTTACTTGGCTGGCCGGCCAATAAAAGGGGGTAAGACATAAGATAGGGGCCCGATTCGTGTACTCATGTTGTTAAAGTTTGTCAAACACCAGTGGGGGCATACTATTTTTTTGTAACTTTGCACGAGGAAAAGGGAGGTAGAGAGGACGTTAAGGGGAAATGAAGGATAATAGCAGGTAAGGCTTGCAAAACTCAAGTAACTGTAAATAGGATAATGACAGTAGTAAACATCAACATGAAAAGAAACTCTGCGAAAGCATGGGTTCTGGCATCAAGGCCAAAGACGCTTACGGGTGCGGCGGTGCCGGTGATGCTGGGCGGTGCGTATGCATGGTACCAGGTACAAGATGTAAGTTTGATAGAGTGGGGGGCGCTGGTGCTGTGTTTCCTCTTTGCCTTCATAATGCAGATAGATGCCAACTTCATCAATGACTACTATGACTGCAAGAAAGGACGTGACAACGAGGAACGCCTCGGACCGCCAAGGGCTTGCCAGCAAGGGTGGGTGACAATGCCTGCCATGCGTATTGCCATAGGTGTGACGACGGCGCTTGCTTGTCTGGTGGGACTGCCGCTGGCATGGTATGGCGGATGGGAGTTGATTGCCGCAGGCGCAGCGTGCGTGGTGTTCTGCTTCCTCTATACGGTGTGCCTGGCACAGTTGGGACTGGGCGACGTGCTTGTGGTGGTGTTTTTCGGCATAGTGCCGTGCTGCTGCACGTACTATGTGGTGGTGCCGCCGGAATACCAGTCACTGCAGATGATGCCGTGGCTCCTGGGAATTGCCAACGGACTGATGACAGACACGCTGCTGATAGTCAATAACTACCGTGACATAGACAATGACCGCAATGCGGGGAAAAAAACATTGGTAGTGTTGATAGGCAAGGAGCGCACGGAATGGCTGTATATGTTCCTCGTGCCGGTGGCGCTGTGCATAGTGCTTTT
>ODAI010697341.1_pt1 | contig 10317 bp, 11 predicted proteins | sample 1539321 | NCBI WGS metagenome assembly ODAI01 (sample SAMN02144231, study PRJEB22623) | gut metagenome | biome: sheep rumen | host: Ovis aries | place: New Zealand | reverse complement strand
TCCAGCGCTCCCGAAAAAAGACTCATACCGATGAGGCCGACCATGAGGCAGACCAGAAAAATGATCAGGGACTGCCCGTTCCGGTTTCCACCGCTATTGTTCTTGTTATTGTTATCGTTCATATTACTCCTTTCGGTCCTGTGCACTTTAGGTGCTTGAAAAACCAAGCTATATTATATGAATTTATAACCGATAATGCAAGGTCTGGCTCCTGCGGGAGTTGTGAAATTTCTGTAAATTCATTTGCCGCGCCAAATAAGGGCAAATGTTTCTCTGCTCATTTTTTTATGGAAATGAACCCCATAATCTGCTATTATAATTCAAGTCTTGCTCGCGAGACTTGGCGCGGGATTTGGGTCAGCGTCAGCTGACATAATCCCATACCAAATCCCTGCGCATCCACGCGGAGCGTTTATCTCAGTTGTGGGTTGTGACCCACCACTGAGATAATGTTTTTTTAGAGACAGATCTGACAATTAGATAGTCTAAGGAGGCATGTATATGAAAATCGGTTTCAGCAATGAAAAGTATCTCGAAATGCAGTCAAACATGATAAGAGAGAGGATCAGTGAGTTCGGCGGCAAGCTTTATCTCGAGTTCGGCGGCAAACTCTTCGACGATTACCATGCTTCCAGAGTTCTGCCGGGCTTCCAGCCCGATTCCAAGCTTCGTATGCTGCTCCAGCTGAAAGAGCAGACTGAGATCGTCATCGTTATATCCGCGACTGATATAGAAAATAATAAAGTCCGCGGCGACCTCGGCATCACATACGACACTGATGTGCTCCGCCTCATGAACGAATTCCAGAGCTGCGGTCTCTATGTCGGCTCGGTCGTCATCACACATTTCAAAGGTCAGGATGCCGCGATCCTCTTCAGAAATCATCTGGAAAAATACGGTGTACGCGTTTATCTCCACTACCTGATCAAAGGATATCCGAACAATATTCCTCTCATTGTAAGTGACCAGGGCTATGGGAAAAACGATTATATCGAGACGACAAGACCTCTGGTCATCGTGACGGCTCCGGGTCCGGGATCCGGAAAGCTGGCCACCTGCCTCTCCCAGCTCTATCATGACCACAAGCGCGGAATCAATGCCGGCTACGCAAAGTTCGAGACATTCCCGATCTGGAATCTGCCGCTGAAGCATCCGGTCAATCTGGCTTACGAGGCAGCTACGGCAGATCTCAACGATGTCAATATGATCGACCCCTTCCATCTGGAAGCCTATGGCAAAACCACTGTCAATTATAACAGAGATGTCCAGGCTTTCCCCGTGCTCCAGGCAATCTTTGAGTCCATATACGGTGAGTGCACTTACAAGTCTCCCACGGATATGGGCGTCAACATGGCAGGCAACTGCATTATTGACGATGAAGTCTGCAAAGAAGCCTCCAGACAGGAGATCATACGGCGGTATTATGAGGCTCTTGCAGGCCTTGCCGACGGCACAAGGCGCGAGGAAGAGGCCGATAAAATCGAAGTCATTATGAATCAGGCTCACGTAAAGAAAGAGGACCGCATCGTTGTAGGTCACGCTCACAAACGCGCGGAGGAGACCGGCGCTGCCGCCACAGCCATTGAGCTCCCGGACGGCGCGATCGTCACCGGCAAGACCTCTGACCTGCTCGGACCGACATCTGCTGCCCTGCTCAATGCGCTCAAGGTACTTGCAGGCATTCCGCACTCTGTCAAGATTATCACACCGGAGGCCATCGCTCCTATCCAGAAGCTCAAGACGACCTATCTTGGCGGAAAGAACCCGAGGCTCCACACAGATGAGGTCCTTATCGCCCTCTCAACTTCGGCAGCTACAGATCCGAACGCGGCGTCCGCGCTCGAAGCTCTTCCGAAGCTCCGCGGCTGCCAGGCTCATTCATCTGTCATGCTCTCACAGGTCGATATCAGACTCATGAAGAGAATCGGCGTACAGATGACCTGTGAACCGGTCTACGAGAACAAGAAGATTTTCCACTAAAACACAAACGAGGAGGCTACGCCTCCTCGCAGTTCCGCATTAATGTGAACGTTACCCGCTCTGCCGGGTCAGAACAGAAAAGCTCCGGTGATTTTCACCGGAGCCTCTTTTTTTCTGATCTGAGCCGTGCTCGTCATTTCCGTGACATCACGAACAAAGCCCGCTTTGAGAATTAAAGGTTAGCCTTAAGGAATGCCTCAAGAGCTGCTGCGTTGGCTTCTTCTGCGCCGCCGGAAACCTGAACTTCGATTTCATTGCCCTGCTTTACGCCGAGGGACATGAGGTTCATGAGCTTCTTGCCGTCAGCTGACTTGCCATTTGCAAGAACCTTAACGTCGGAATCATATTTCTTGATTTCCTTAACAAGAGCGCCTGCCGGACGTGCATGGATACCAACGGGATCTGTGATAACATACTTAAAAGACTTCATTTTATAATCCTCCTAAAGTGTTTTGCCCATCTTGGGCTTGCTCACGTACAAGCTAGTAAATATTATACACCACTTTACTGGAATCGTCACTGATTTTTGGTGATTTTTTATTATAAAATCACGATTGTTATAGCAGTTCAGCCGAGCGCATTCGCAACATCCGCGACCAGATCCTCGGTGTTCTCAAGTCCGCAGGACATTCTGACAAGGTTGCCGGCTACGCCGCAGGCATCAAGCTCTTCATCGGTCAGCTGGCGGTGTGTGCTGCTTGCCGGGTGCAGACAGCAGGATCTCGCGTCGGCTACATGGGTCTCGATCGCGAATATTCTGAGCTTCTTCATGAACTCTTCCGCCGCAGCTCTTCCGCCTTTGACACCAAAGGATACAACGCCGCAGCTTCCGTTCGGCATGTACTTCATAGCCACGTCATAATACTTATCACCCGGAAGGGACGGATAATTCACGAATTCTGCCTTCGGGGAGGACTTGAGGAATTCAGCCAGAGCCATGGCGTTCGCGCAGTGCTGTTTCATGCGAACATGCAGGCTCTCAAGACCGAGGTTCAGATAATACGCGTTCTGCGGCGACTGGATCGATCCGAAATCACGCATGAGCTGAGCGGTCGCCTTTGTGATAAACGCGCCCTCCTTGCCGAATTTCTCCGCATATGTGATGCCGTGATAGCTGTCATCCGGAGTCGTGAGACCCGGGAACTTATCAGCGTGAGCCATCCAGTCAAATCTGCCGGAATCGACGATCGCGCCGCCGACTGCGGAGCCGTGGCCATCCATATACTTAGTCGTAGAATGTGTGATAATGTCGACTCCGAACTCGAACGGACGGCAGTTTACCGGTGTCGGGAATGTATTGTCAACTATGAACGGAACGCCGTGCGCGTGGGCTGCAGACGCGAACTTCTCAAAGTCAATTACGGTCAGGGCCGGGTTGGCAATGCTCTCGCCAAAGACAGCCTTTGTATTCGGTCTGAAGGCAGCTTCAAGCTCTTCCTCTGTGCAGTCCGGGGATACGAATGTAAATTCGATGCCCATCTTGCGCATTGTCACATTGAACAGGTTGAAAGTTCCGCCATAGATGGAGGAGCTGGAGATGATGTGGTCGCCTGCATTTGCAATATTGAAAATCGCGAAGAAGTTGGCGGCCTGGCCCGAGGATGTCAGCATGCCTGCAGTACCGCCCTCCATAGCGGCGATCTTGGCTGCGACAAGGTCATTCGTCGGGTTCTGCAGACGAGTGTAGAAATAGCCGCTCGCCTCAAGGTCAAAGAGCTTTGCCATATCCGCGCTGGTGTCGTACTTGAATGTCGTGCTCTGATAAATCGGGACCTCTCTCGGCTCACCGTTCTGAGGACGATAACCACTCTGAACACATTTTGTCTCAATATTCCATTTATCCATTACTGTCTCCTCTCTAACGCTAAAGCACCAATGATCCACCGGGCTTTTTTGTTTCACATGAGGGTCTTCGGACCCCACTAATTAGATATATTACCAGATGACAGTTTTATGGACAAGTACTCATTACGACTGTGGCATACATGCGGCTCGGTCTCGGTCCTTTAGCAGTTCTTTCCGACAAATCTTTCTTTTTGCGTGCCGGAGAGACCGAGCTATAAGTAAATGATCTGTTCCGGAGACGAGTTAAGGAGCAGCCTCATACAAATGCTCACTCCCAGTGATAGCGCCTGCGATTTTTCTTGTAGCGGAGCTCCCGGGAATACTTACCCTCATCAGGATCCGGAATCATTCTCTGTGGATCCGGGTCATCTTCGTAGCGCCAGATAAATCCACCGTCTGTTTTTCTCTCCCGCCGACACACACTGGATATGTGCGTAATATTATAAATGGCCTGCGGCTCTCTTATTGTCTTGTATCTCTGGATTTCCTCCATGTTTTGTGTGTACTGAACGACTCGCTTTTCTTTCATTCCTCTCTTCCTTTCTGTTGTGTATCTGAGTACAGGATCTTCCATTTAGAAGAATCCTCCACGTTTAGTTCAAGCTGGATATCCCCGCCACTTTTGAAGTAAGAATTCCCCCAATGAAATAAAAAAGGCACCTTACGGTGCCTAAGTCAGTCTGCCATCTCCCGCAGGGGGTCCGACAGCCATAATTAAAATGCGTTAAAGAGGGTGTGGAATCTCTTCCACACCCGAAGTATACTTCGCTTATTGCCGTGATGCAAATGTTTTTGCGTCCCGTCCCTAAATTCCATAATATTATGCCATTTTTAGGGTAATATCTTATTGTTAACCACCCAGTCTCTAAAGCCAGTAAGTTTCCGCCTGTGATAACAAAGAGGTTATTTATGAGAAAGTGATTGTGTAGGACGCCTCGAAGGTCTCCCCGGCAGCCAGGCACTGCTCATAGTCGCGCTCCGGCAGCTCGCCCTCGAAATAGGTCTTGTCTGCGCGGCCGTACCACGGCTCAAGGCACACGAACGGTGCCTCCGGTTTCGGGGACCAGACTCCGAACAGAGGAGCTGTAAAGTCCACTGTGACGAACGGAGCCTTCTTAGAATCAAGGAGTACCAGCTTGTGAGCCTGGTCCTTCTCCACGATCAGTGTATCGATGTCGAACAGGTCGTCTGTGATCCTTATCATCCCGTCATCCAGCTCATAGGGACGGATCTCATCTGTGAGGCCGCCAAGGACCAGGTCTTTGATTGATACGTCCAGAGTCTTCTTCGTGTCGAATCCGAGATAGCACTCGTTCTTTTTATCCCCGCTGCCCATGGCAGGTGTGTTGAAAGCAGGATGCGCGCCGATCTGGAAATACATATCCTGATCGCCCGTATTGAATACCTTCCAGATGACCTTGAGAGTCCTGCCCGATAGAGCATAGCCGACCTCAAGTCTGAACTTGAACGGATATACAGCGAGGGTGTCTGCGCTGTCGCAGAGCGCAAATCCAATGTCAGCACCTTCCACAGAAGCCTCTTCGAATTCGCTTCTCCTTGCAAATCCATGCTGCTTCATCTCATAGGTCTTTCCCGCATAGCGAAATTTGTCGTAAGCTACATTTCCTACGATCGGGAAGAGGACCGGTGAAGTCCATCCCCAGAAAGCAGGATCTGCCTGCCACATGTATTCGCGCCCGGTCTCATTATCGAGAACTGAACGAATCTCTGCACCGCGTGAGCTGATCTTCACAGCAAGTTCGTCATTTTTAAGAAAGAATTCTGCCATCGTGTTAACCTCCTTATGATTAAGGTCGGGCAGCCTCATTTCGGCTGCGCTCCAATATGTACAGTTCGTTCTAATGCGGATCATTCATCCTGATCCTGTCTCATCCTGACCTGACTCGTCTTTTTTCTGATCCTCTGAATCGCGTTGTCAATTGATTTCGGAGACCTGTCCATGATTTCCGCGATCTCCCTGTAGCTGTATCCGCGTAGCATCAGGTTAAAGACCACCTTTTCCGTGCGGCTCAGGGCATCGAGTATAAGGCTGATCGTCTCGTCAGCATTCTCCTGATCGAGGAAAATCTGCTCCGGATTTTCGTCTCCGGTCACAGAATACTTATCCAGTTCTTCCTCCTCGTAGGCCACCGCGTCATTCAGAGCAAATCTCTTCTGCCGCTGTGATGCCTCAATAGCCTTGTAGAGCTGACGGTCTATGCAGAGCTGTGCAAATGTGAAGAAAGAAGCCCCCTTTTCATTGGCAGGATCATAATCCCGCACGGCTTTATAAAGACCGATCATGCCCTCCTGAATGAGATCATCCGGGTCTCCGCCTTTCAGGAACTTTGTAGCCGCCCGGCTCTTGACAAGCGGTTTATATTTTTCGAGGAGATAGTCCATGTAGTCCGAGTGTCCGTCCCGGATCTCATAGACGAGCTCCTCATCGGACAGAGGCTTTTGGGGCATATCAGATACCTCTCTGTCTTACTATTTCATACATCAGAACACCCGCTGCCACCGACGCATTGAGGGAATCGATCGCACCCTTCATCGGAATGGCTGCGGTAAAGTCGCACTTCTCTTTAACAAGCCTTCCGGCTCCTTCTCCTTCGGAACCCACGACAAGACCGATTGGTCCCTTAAGGTCCAGGTCGTACATGACTTTTCCGCCCATATCGGCACAGACGAACCAGATGCCCTTTTCCTTAAGTTTGTCGATCGTCGCGCCTATGTTGACGACTCTGGCGACAGGCACATAGTTCACAGCGCCGGCCGACGCGCGGACCGCTACAGGTGTGAGACCGGCCGCCCTGCGCTTCTGGATAATGACCCCGTGTGCCCCCGCAAGGCAGGCTGTACGGATGATGGCGCCGAGATTATGCGGGTCCTGAATGCCGTCAAGCACGATGATAAACGGCGGCTCCCCGGCCTCCTCGGCCTTCTTCAATATATCCTCGACTTCCGCGTATTCAAATGCAGCCGCCTGCGCGATCACACCCTGATGATGTCCAGTCTCGGACATCTCGTTAAGTCTCTCTTTAGTCACATAATTAATGATAGTCCCGGCCTTTTTGGCTTCTCTCAGCACCGTGTTCACAGGACCGTCGTGAAGACCCTCCTGCACAAAAAGTTTATCAATCGTTCTACCTGACCGATAAGCCTCGATGACGCTGTTCCTTCCCTCGATCCTTGCGTCCGGGATGTAATCCGGATCGTTCTTTGCTTCTTTCCTGCCCATATGGTTATCTGTTCTCCCGTTCATATGTAATTCCGATGCGTACGATTTCGACAAGCCTTCTCATCTGTCCGGACAGGTACAGATACCCGACTAAGGCTTCAAAGCCGGTAGCCCGGCGGTAATCTGCCACAGTCGCGTTCTTGGCCATCGTATGAGATTTTGCGTTCCTGCCTCTGCGGTAGATATCGTCCTCCTCCTTAGTGAGGCACGGTTCAATTGCTTCCATAGCGTCCGACTGGGACTTAGCTCTGGCAAGGGCGGACGATGCACGATTTAGCTCATTCGGTCTCCTCTCGGCTTCTTGGACCAGCATGGTCCGAACGAGCAGCTCGTAGACCGCGTCACCGACAAATGCAAGCGTGAGCGGTGCGTAGGCGGCAGCCTCGGCACATTTCATTCCCGGAAGCAGGGGCAAAGTTCCCTCCGCCATCCGCATCTCTTCATCTATAAATAAAATATCCGTCTTGTCTTCCGGATTCATAAACTCCAATTCCTCACACCAATCAGACTGCGGGCGAATATCAGATATAATCCGCAAATACGCAGTCGTCTATTTCTTCATAATCCCGCTCGGCTTCAGGCTGAATCTTTATAGTCTTCTTCTCTCTGAGATAATCGGACTCACAGAAGCGCTCATCACCCGGCATGGCACCTCTTTTCTCAGTCGCAAGCCGCCTGATTTCCTCCTCAACTGCCAGCATGCGGTTGATGAGTTCGGTGTTGACTCGTTCGAGCACCTTCATATCCTGCAGGATCGGGTCCGGGAGGTGAATCTGATCAATATCATCCCTCGGTACGACCTGATTCTTCATGCGGACAACACGTCCCGGCACACCTACTACCGTGCAGTTTGGCGGGACGGACTTCAGTACGACGGAACCCGCTCCGATCTTAGAGTTCGCACCAATTGTGATAGACCCGAGTACTTTTGCTCCCGCAGACACCATCACACCGTCTTCCAGCGTTGGATGGCGCTTGCCCTGTTCCTTACCGGTGCCGCCGAGAGTGACACCCTGATATAAAGTGCAGTTATCCCCTATGATCGTCGTCTCACCGATGACGACTCCGGTCCCATGGTCGATGAACAGGCCTTTGCCTATTGTCGCGCCGGGGTGGATCTCTATACCGGTCTTCCTGGCCGCGCGCTGTGATATCAGTCTTGCGCTCCAGTGATGACCTGCGTTCCACAGCTTATTCGCTTTTCTGTACGATCTCAGGGCATGGTAACAGGGGTACAGAAGGACATCCCAGTAGGTCCTGATCGCAGGATCCCGCTCTCTGTAGATCACATATGTCTCTTTCAATTCTTTGTACCAGCCCATACTATATCCTCCCCGAACTATATTTATCTCAGTGGGGGTAGCCCCCACTTCCGCAAGGTGGTTAAATCAATTTCCTGTTCGTATCAGCGTCAAGTCACAATCCCACTAACGCTGACCCGAATTCCGCGCCAAGTCTCGCGAGAGAGACTTGAATCATGGTCAGCCGTCAACCAAAGCGACCGCCTGAGCAGAAATACCCAGCCCCTCGCCGGTAAAACCGAGCTTTTCCTCAGTCGTGGCCTTAACGTTCACGCACTGGACAGGGATTTCCAGCGCATCGGCAATATTTTTCCGCATCATATCAATATGCGGCCTCATTTTCGGAGCCTGGGCGATGACCGTCGCATCCACGTTGTGGATGGTGAAACCGCCGTCGGCAAGTTTTGCCCTCACTGCGCGGAGCAGCATGAGCGAATCCGCGCCCTCATATTCTTTGGCGGTGTCCGGGAAATGAAGACCGATATCCCCCATGGCCGCCGCTCCGAGCAGCGCGTCCATGATCGCATGGAGCAGAACGTCAGCGTCGGAATGTCCGAGCAGCCCCTTCTCATAGGGAATATCTACACCTCCTATGATAAGCTTTCTCCCCTCAACAAGTCTGTGAACATCATATCCGCTTCCGACTCTGATCATTTGCTCCTCCTTCAGGCGCGCTTTGGCACGCTTCCCGTTATCCTGCGTTTGATAAGACAGTTCTTTGCACATTATATCAGAATCAGCTTCTGAAATATAGTTCAACCGGTAAAATCCGAGAGCTTCTTTTCCACAGCGGCCTTGATAGACGGCTGTACGGAGTATACAGTGTCCGGCTCCCCCTCATATATAGCGTAGACCGAACCGGCAGTCTCGTTATTGTCGCCGATAAGGACGGTGGTCGTGGTTCCGTCCCGGTCAGTCACCGATATTTTATAGACCGGCGCATCAAGCCCGTAGGGAGCAAGGTCCGTGACATCAGGGATCACCTGATATACCGAGACACCTGTCATTCCCGACGCCAGAAGATTGGCTTTCTCCTGGTCTACTTTAAGCGCCTCATCATACTCGTACTTCCACTCTCCGCCCTCTCTTGCAAATGCGAGCTTCTCCCCATCAGAGGTCTCCCACTCGATCCGCGCAATTTTGTTCGCCGTCAGATCAATCAATGTGTCATAGCTTACTTTCTGCTCTTCCTCATAGGCCGCCGAGCGGCTTTTCACAAGAAAGAATACTCCTGTAAGAACGCATAGAACGCCGAGCGCAAAGAGGAGTACCGTCATTTTTTTCTTCATCATTGTTCCTCCATAAAAGATAACACGCAGTCTCTGCCGCGTGTTATCAAAATCTTATCTTCTGCGTCTCCTGACTGTCACCGCGATTCCCGCAATAAGGACCGCAGCCGGGAGGCCGAACATAAGCGCGTTGCCGATCAGCGTCTCTTTGCCTTCTGAGACAGTCAACGTCGGCTCATCCATCGACTTTGCTTCAATCGATACTGTCATTTCCTTATCCGTGAGGTAGGTGACAGAGTCGGCAAAAAGCTTCATGTTGCCGGCAGGCATCTCCGCGTACATCTGAAGCAGGGAGGACAGGGCATCCGAGCTGAAAAGGCACGGAGATGTATAGTATAGAATCTTGGTGAGCCCGCTCCCCTCTGTCTTTTCTTCTTTATCGTCACCCTCGAGATCAATATCAGCCTCCCCGAAAGATCCTTCAGAGCGGTTCTCCTCGATCTGGACTGCCAATGTGAACGGTCCCTCCGGATCTCCGCTCTCTTTTTCCATCGTCTGTGACATCAGGGATTTACTGAAAGCTTTGGCAGACGTCGTAAAGAGAGGCGTCGCGACGACATTCAGGTCATCGCTCTCTACAGTCTCTATGCCCTGGGCAAATCCATACAGCAGATTGTTCCCCTTGACAGACGCGGTCACCTGCGACGCGGTCGATGCCACC
>ODAI014423627.1_pt1 | contig 10318 bp, 9 predicted proteins | sample 1539321 | NCBI WGS metagenome assembly ODAI01 (sample SAMN02144231, study PRJEB22623) | gut metagenome | biome: sheep rumen | host: Ovis aries | place: New Zealand | reverse complement strand
GGTTACGACCCCGTTCCCGAGAAAAAGACATAATGAGGTAGATTAATGTTAGGTATTTTCGGTTTTTTAGGAAGCATTCTGGGCTATGTACTCTGGGCGGCTTACTATGTATTTCAAAATTTTGGAATTGCTATTATTGTTTTTACAATCATAGTAAAGGCGGTGCTGCTTCCGTTTTCTGTTAAGCAGCAAAAATCTATGGCGGGAAGCTCAAGGCTTGCGAAAAAGCAAAAGGAGCTGAGAGAAAAATACGGCAACAACCGCCAAAAGCTTCAGGAAGAAATGAATAAGCTTTACGAAAAGGAAAACGTAAAGCCAATGGGAGGATGTCTTACTTCAATTATTCCGATGATTGTAATTCTCGGAATTTTCTACGCTGTTGCCTATCCTCTTACAAACACACTTCACCTCAGCGAACAAAGCGTAAACAACGCTTTGGCGTATGTAAACAGCATTCCCGGCTACAATTCGGGAACAACAATGACTACTTATCAGCAGGTAACACTGCTTAAGGTATTTCCGAATATTGCGAATACCGCGGAAATTCAGGCTATTTTTTCACAGGCGGACATTGATAAGATTTTAAATTTTGCAAGCGGCTTTAATCTTTTCGGAGTGGTGGACTTGCTTGTAATTCCCAGCACGTTGGGATTGTTCTCTCCGTATATTTTGTTCCCTGTATTCTGTTTCCTTTCAAACGTCGGTTCACAGTTTATTATGACAAAAGTGAACACTCAGATGCAGCAGCAACAGGGCTGTATGAAATTTATGCTTTACGCGCTGCCGCTGTTTTCGGCATGGATTGCCTACAGCGTACCCTGCGCGGTTGCTTTCTACTGGATTATTTCTTCGCTCATCAGTCTTGTGCAGTCAATTGTTTTGGCAAAGGTATTCAGTCCCGCAAAGCTGAACGCAAACGCCGAGGCAAGACACGTTGCTCTTTTGTTTGAAAACGAAGCAAAGGTTCCTTATGTTTACGTTCCTCAGGAAACTGAAAAAATTCCCGAAAAAAGTCAGAATAAAAACAATTCCGGCAACAAGAAAAAGAAAAAGAAGTAATTGAAATTAGGAGAATATAATGTTAAGAGAAGCTATTTGTGAGGGTACCGACGTAGAGGAAGCCCTCAGCAACGCTAAAAAAGAGCTTGGCGTAACAGATACCGACGACTATGATTTTGAGGTCGTTCAGCGTGAAGAAAGAAAAATGTTCGGACTTTTCGGTGGACGTCCCGCAAAGGTAAGAGTTTTCATTAATGAAAAAGAAAACCCCGAGGATAAGGCGGAAACCTTCCTCAGAAACGTTCTTGATAAAATGCAGCTTTCCCAAATTGTAATTGAAAAAAAGGAAGAGGAAGGCGCTCTTGTGTTTGACCTTTCCGGTGAGGAAGAAGGCTTTGTTATCGGCAGACGCGGCGAAACGCTTGACGCTTTGCAGTATCTTACAAGCCTTGTTGCCAATCACAATAATGAAGAAGGCTACATCAAGGTTACCGTTAACGTAGGTAACTATCGTGACAAAAGGGAAAAAACTCTTGAGATTTTGGGCAGAAAGCTTGCGTTTAAGGCAATTAAAACAGGCAAAAAGCAAAGTCTTGAGCCTATGAATCCCTATGAAAGAAGAATTATTCATACTTCTGTTCAGAAGGTCAACGGGGCAATTTCATGGAGCGAGGGCGAAAACGCCGCGCGTCATGTTGTAATCGGTCCCGACCCGAAAAGCAGTCATAACCGCAAAGGCGGCTATAATAACCGCAGAGGCGGCAGACGTTCGTACAATAACGGCGGACGCAAATCGAGTCCTGCTCCTGTTAATCCCGACAGAGTACCGCTCAATGAAGGCGGCGAAACAGGTCTTTACGGCAGAATAGATAAGTAATTAAAGGGCGGATTTATTCCGCTCTTTTATTTTACTTTATTACTCTTTATTTTATAATCAGGAATGATATTATGGATAATAATACAATAGCCGCGATAAGCACCGCGCAGGGCGAAGGCGGAATAGGTGTAATCCGTATTTCCGGAAGTGAGGCGCAAAGCATTGCCGACAGGGTATTCAGAAATGTCAATGGCAAAAAGCTTTGCGATATGAAGGGTTACACAGCGGCATACGGAAGTATTTTTCAGGATGGGGAAAAGCTTGATGAGGCTGTTGCGCTTGTTTTCAGAGCGCCAAACAGTTATACGGGAGAAAATGTTGTGGAGCTTTCCTGTCACGGCGGAATTTATATTACAAAGCAGGTTTTAAGAGCTGTTCTTGACGCGGGCGCTGTTCCCGCACAGGCAGGCGAGTTTACAAAACGCGCGTTTATAAACGGCAAGCTTGACCTGACCGAAGCCGAATCCGTTATGGATATAATAGGAGCAAAAAGCAAAAGCGCGGCAAGGACTGCCATGTATGTCAGAGACGGCGTGCTCAGAAAACGTATAAACGCGGTCAAAGATGAGTTGTTGACACTGACGGCGCATTTAAGCGCATGGGCGGATTATCCCGAGGAAGATATTGCTGAGGTTGACGACGAAATGATTTTTTCCGTATGCGGCAAAGCCGAAAACGAGCTTAAAAATATGCTGTCAACCTACGACAGCGGTCAGGCGATAAAAGAGGGAATAGACACCGTTATTGCCGGCAGACCGAACGTCGGAAAAAGCACGCTTATGAACCTGCTTTCGGGATATGATAAAAGTATAGTAACCGATATTCCCGGCACAACGCGAGATATTGTTGAGGACACTGTTGTTGCGGGAAATGTAATACTAAGATTAAGCGATACGGCAGGCTTGAGAAATACGGACGACAAGGTTGAAAAGATAGGCGTTGATAGGGCAAAGAAAAGGCTTGAGCAATGCGGACTTTTGCTTGCGGTATTCGATTACGGCAGAGAATTAAGCAACGACGATGTTGAATTGATTGAAGCAGCGTCAAATGTGCCTTCTATTGCCGTAATTAATAAAAAGGAACTTGATAATAAATTAGATATTAGCAAGATAGAATCAAAATTTAGCAATATAGTATATATATCTGCCGCGATCGGAGACGGTAAAGAAGAACTGATAAAGAAAATCGAGGAGATTTCAGGAACGCGAAACTTTAATCCCGCCGAGGGTATTTTGGCAAACGAAAGACAGAGATTAAATGTAAGCAACGCTTTGAAATCTGTTATTGAAGCAAAGGAAGCACTGAGCACGGGCATGACCTACGACGCGGTTACGGTGTCGCTTGAGGACGCGATTTCCGAGCTGCTTGAAATGACGGGCGAAAAAACAAGCGACGAGGTTATTGACAGAGTTTTCCAAAACTTCTGTGTAGGAAAGTAATACTAATTTCAAAGGTTTTAGTTTAGGAACAGTATAAGATAAGAAGGAATTTTTATGAATTATTTTGCAGGCGAATACGACGTAGCTGTAATCGGCGCCGGACACGCCGGAATTGAAGCCGCGCTTGCCGCCGCCAGACTTGGCTGTAAGACAGCTGTATTTACCATTAATATGGACGCTGTGGGCAACTGTCCCTGCAATCCGTCAATCGGCGGAACGGCAAAAGGACATTTGGTGAGGGAAATTGACGCTTTGGGCGGCGAAATGGGAAAGACCGCCGACGAATGTTTTTTGCAGTCGCGTATGCTGAATAGAGGAAAGGGACCTGCGGTTCATTCGCTCAGAGCGCAGATTGACCGCAGAAAATACTCAGACACAATGAAGCATAAGCTTGAGCTTCAGGAAAATCTTGAGCTCAGACAGGCTGAAATTACGGACATTGAAGCAATTGAAGGCGGATATAAAATTACAACTCAAATGCTTGCCGAATATAATTGCAGGACTGTTGTTATTGCGACAGGTACTTTTTTGGGCGGAAAAATATTTGTAGGAGAGGTAAGCTACGAAAGCGGACCCGACGGAATGTTTCCTGCCGCAAAATTTGCCGAATCGCTTAAAAAGCTCGGACTTCCTCTCAGAAGATTTAAAACGGGAACGCCGGCAAGAGTGCTGCGCCGTTCAATTGATTTTTCCGAGTTAGAGGTTCAAAAGGGCGACGAACCTCCTCAGCCGTTTTCATATGAAACCAAAGACCTCGGCGAAAACAAGGTGGATTGCCACATAAGCTGGACAAATGATGATACAAAGAAGGTAATTCTTGAAAATATACACCGTTCTCCGCTTTACGCCGGAAAAATTGAGGGAGTAGGACCACGCTACTGTCCCAGCTTTGAGGATAAAATCATGCGTTTCAAGGACAAGCCGCGACATCAGCTTTTTATCGAGCCGTGCGGTGAAAATACCGAGGAGATGTATTTGCAGGGCATGAGCAGTTCCTTGCCCGAGGAAGTACAGCTTAAGTTTTATAAGACAATCAAGGGATTGGAAAACTGCGTAATTATGCGTCCTGCCTACGCGATTGAATACGACTGCGTAGATCCTACCGCTATGAACGCGACGCTTGAGTTTAAAGATTTGCCCGGCCTTTTCGGCGCAGGACAGTTTAACGGAAGCTCAGGCTATGAGGAAGCCGCCGCTCAGGGCTTTGTTGCCGGTGTAAACGCGGCATTAAAGGTTTTGAATAAAGAACCCATGGTGCTGACAAGAGCAAATTCTTACATAGGAACGCTAATTGACGACCTTGTTACCAAGGGCGCGAACGAACCATACCGTATGATGACTTCAAGGAGTGAATACCGGCTTGTATTAAGACAGGATAACGCCGACGAAAGACTTACTCCTATCGGTTATGAGCTTGGTTTGATAAGCGAAGAACGCTACCAAAGATTTTTGGATAAAGAGGAAAAGAAAAAAGCGGAAATAAAACGTCTTAAAAATACCACAATTGCTCCGAAAGACGAGCTGAACAGCATACTTGTTTCACGTGAAACAGCTCCGCTTACAACAGGAATAAGAGAATATACCCTTTTGAAGCGACCTCAGCTTGATTATTCAATCATAAAACAGTTTGATGAAAACGCTCCGGATTTGCCACAGAGTATTGTTGAGCAGATTGAAATTGAAATAAAGTATGAAGGATATATTCAAAAACAGTTAAAGCAGGTTGAGCAGGTAAAAAAGCTTGAGCTTAAAACTTTGCCCACAGACTTTGACTATAAAGAAATCACGGGCTTGCGGCTTGAAGCACAGGAAAAGCTGAATAAAATAAAACCGCTTAACATAGGTCAGGCGGCAAGAATATCGGGAGTTTCGCCTGCCGACATCAGCGTACTGCTGATTTGGCTGGCTGCTCAAAGAGGATAAAAATGAAGAAAATACTTGAAAAAGCTCTTGCGGATTACAGTTTAAAGTTAACGCCTCAAATGTATTCTAAGTTTGAGCTTTACTATAAGCTTTTAACAGAATGGAATGAAAAAATTAATCTGACCGCCATAACCGACCCCGAGGGTGTGGCTGTAAAGCATTTTGCCGACAGCCTTGCGTTCTTTAATTATTTTACCCTGAACAAAGAGGGAGCAAAAGTAATTGATATAGGCACGGGTGCGGGTTTTCCGGGCGTCGCGTTGAAAATAGTACGTCCCGACATAAAGCTTACCTTACTTGACAGCCTGAACAAGCGATTTTTGTTCTTAAAGGAGCTGCTTTCACAGCTTGGTTTAGAAGCTGAGTTTGTTCAGGGAAGGGCAGAGGAGTACGGTCAGAATATTGACCTGCGCGAGAGCTATGATTTCGCGGTGTCGCGCGCCGTAGCAAGGCTCAATATACTAAGCGAATACTGCATGCCGTTTGTAAGACTGTCGGGAAGCTTTATTGCGTTTAAGGGAGGCGACAGCGAACAGGAAATTTCGCAGGCAAATCACGCTGTTCAAACCTTGGGAGGTAAAATCAAGGCTGTTCACGGTTTTGAGCTCCCAATGAACGGCGGAGCAAGAACATTAGTACAAATTGAAAAAGTACAGCCTACTCCCGAAAAATATCCGAGGCACAACGGACAGATTAAAAAGAAACCGTTATAATTCGACTTTATACAACCTAAAACTTCAAAACAAAATTAAATAATCGCGCACGCTTTGACAAAAACCGCGTCGCCTATGTGATATCATAATAGCACAGGGACAAGCCCTGAGGATATACATTGGGTGATGCGGTTGAATTTTTTGGTAAAAAGTGAAAACACAATTTGTGATATTCCCGTAATAAAAATAAGACCAAACAAAGCCCAGCCGCGCAAGCATTTTTCCGAGGACGAGCTCAGCGCCCTTTCACGTTCAATAGCCGAAAACGGCATACTTCAGCCGTTAACGGTGCGCAAAGCAAGCTCTGCGGAATTTGAGCTTGTCGCGGGCGAGCGAAGACTTCGCGCCGCGATAATGTCGGGACTGCGTAAAGTACCCTGCATTATAGTTAAGTGTTCCGAAAAAGAGTCTGCCGTATACGCTCTCCTTGAAAATCTGCAGCGAGCCGACCTCGGTGTTTTTGAGGAGGCTCGCGGGATTTCAAGATTAATTCGACGTTACGGGCTTACTCAGGAACAGGCGGCAAGAAAGCTCGGAAAAACCCAGTCCACCATAGCCAACAAGCTCAGGCTGTTAAGACTCAGCCCCGACGAGCAGGAGTGGATTGAAAACGCGGGACTTTCGGAACGGCACGCCAGAGCGCTTTTACGGCTTGAAAGCGAAAGCGTAAGGCGCGAAGCTTTGTCCAAAATTATCTCCGGTAATTTAAATGTAAAACAAACCGAGGAGCTTGTCACAAACCTGATAAATTCTGCTTTGATTCAATCAAAGAGAAGAAACAGTAAAGCGGTGATAAAAGACTTTAGAATTTTTGTAAACACTATCAATAAGGCTGTAAACACCATGCGCCTTGCGGGAATCAACGCTCAGACACAACAAACAGAACATAACGATTTTATCGAATACACAATCAGGATTCCCAAGGCAGAGGTGATTAAGCAAGAAGATAGCGCGTAATCAAATTACAACGTGAAAAACATTGATTATTAATTTACTTTCCAACGGATGCTATGCATCCATTCCACTCATACCCATTTCCTTATCTAACCCCTTGCGAAAAGCCGTGTAGAAATACACGGCTTTTTGCTTTGTTTCACGTGAAACAAAAATAAATATAAAAATAATGTAAAATCACTTCAAAAACGCTTTGAAATATGATATACTATTAAAGTATTAATTTAAAATGTAAGGATTTGAAGAAAGTGGCAAAAATTATTGCAATCTCAAACCAAAAGGGCGGCGTGGGTAAAACAACCACCGCCGTTAATCTTGCCGCTTGTCTGGGAGCATTGGGTAAAAAAATTCTGCTTGTTGACGCCGACCCTCAGGGAAACGCCACAAGCGGCGTTGCAATTGACAAAAGCAAGGTCGGGCTTTCAACCTACAACATCTTGGTTGACGGCGTAAAGGCGGAGGAATGTGTGATTACAACTCCGTACAAAAATTTGCACCTTCTGCCGTCAAGCATAAATCTTGCCGCGTCCGAGCTTGAAATTGCCGACAAATCTCACCGCGAGGCTTTGCTTAAAAACTCAATTCTGCCAATCAAGCAGTATTATGACTACATAATTATTGATTGTCCGCCTTCGCTCGGGCTTATCACCGCAAACGCACTGACCGTTGCGGATACATTTATCGTTCCGATTCAGTGCGAATATTACGCGCTTGAAGGCTTGTCTCAGCTTATGAGCACCGTGCGCAGAATAAAACGCCAGTACAATTACTCAATTGAGCTTGAAGGCGTGCTGCTTACCATGTACGACGGCAGATTAAATCTTACTCAGCAGGTGGTTGAGGAAGTTAAAAAATTCTTTCCGGGTAAGGTGTTCCACACCGTAATCTCACGCGGAGTAAGGCTTTCGGAAGCGCCGAGCTTTGGTATGCCCGTGATTTATTATGACAAAAACTGCAAGGGCAGCGTTGCTTACACTGAGCTTGCAAAGGAAATAATCGCAAAGGAGAAACGCTGATGGCAAAAAAACTCGGCGGACTCGGCAAGGGTCTTAACGCCATTTTTATTGAAAACGATTCTGAAGACAGCACAAGCGGCGTAACTCTGAAAATATCGGAAATTGAACCAAACCGCAGTCAGCCACGTAAAGAGTTTGACGAAAAAGCGCTAAGCGAGCTTGCGGAAAGCATTTCCGAACACGGTCTTTTACAGCCGATTTTGGTCAGACCGCTCACACTCGGCGGATACGAAATTGTAGCCGGCGAAAGACGTTACCGCGCATGCAGAATGGCGGGTTTAACGGAGGTTCCGGTTATAATACGTGAATTAAGCGAAGCCGAAACAATGGAGCTCGCGCTTATTGAAAACCTGCAGCGCGAGGATTTAAACGTGATTGAGGAAGCCATGGGCTACGAGGTTTTGATGAACGAGCACGGCTTTACTCAGGATGAGGTCGCAAGGTCTGTGGGCAAATCGCGTCCCGCTGTTGCCAACGCCCTAAGGCTTTTGAAGCTTCCCGAAAGCGTTAAGGAGCTTTTAAAGGACGGAAAAATCAGCGCGGGTCACGCAAGAGCTCTGCTGACTCTTGAAAACGAGGGCGATATGCTTGAAATCGCTCAGCTTATTATTAACAGGGATTTGTCGGTAAGACAAACTGAAAAGCTTTGCAAAAACGCCTCAAAGGAAAAGAAACAGGAAACAATCGAGAAAAAACCTTCGTTTTACAGCATGGTTGAGCTTGCGTTAAACGAGGCTCTGGGCAGAAAAATTAACATTACAAAAAATAAAGGCAAGCAGGGTGGAGTGCTTCAAATCGAGTTCTACTCCGACGAGGAGCTTACCGAGCTTTCAAATAAATTAAAATAGGTTTCACGTGAAACATTAAAGGAGAAATAAAGATGATTGATATTAAATTTTTAAGAGAAAATCCCGACGCGGTTAAGGAAAATATAAAAAAGAAGTTTCAGGAGCACAAGCTGGAGCTTGTTGATAAGGTAATTGAGCTTGACGCAAAAAACAGAGCCGTTAAGCAGCAGGCTGACGACCTCAGAGCAAACCGTAACAAGATTTCCAAGCAAATCGGCATGCTTATGGCTCAGGGTAAAAGGGAAGAGGGCATGGCTCTTAAAGATGAAGTTACCAAACAGGCAAAGCAGCTTGAGGAGCTTGAAGCTCAGGAAGGCGAGCTTAATTCTCAGGTTACGGAAATCATGATGCAGATTCCTCAAATTATCGACCCGTCGGTGCCAATCGGTAAGGACGACACGCAAAACGTTGAAATCGAACGCTTCGGCGAACCCGCTGTGCCTGATTTTGAAGTTCCTTATCATACCGATATCATGGAAAAGCTGAACGGTATTGACCTTGACTCGGCACGCAAGGTGGCAGGCAACGGATTTTATTATCTTATGGGCGACATTGCAAGACTTCACAGCGCGGTTATTGCCTACGCGCGTGATTTTATGATTGACCGCGGCTTTACTTACTGCGTTCCTCCCTTCATGATCAGAAGCAACGTTGTTACGGGCGTAATGAGCTTTGCCGAAATGGATTCAATGATGTACAAGATTGAAGGGGAAGACCTTTACTTAATAGGCACAAGCGAACATTCAATGATCGGCAAGTTTATTGACACAATCAATAAGGAAGCCGACCTTCCTTACACCCTCACAAGCTATTCTCCCTGTTTCCGCAAGGAAAAAGGAGCGCACGGCATTGAGGAACGCGGCGTTTACAGAATTCACCAGTTTGAAAAGCAGGAAATGATTGTTGTCTGCAAGCCCGAGGAAAGCAAGATGTGGTTTGACAAGCTTTGGCAGAATACGGTTGATTTGTTCCGTTCAATGGATATTCCCGTGCGCACGCTTGAATGTTGCTCAGGCGACCTTGCGGACTTAAAGGTGCGCTCGCTTGACGTTGAAGCGTGGTCGCCCCGACAGAAAAAATACTTTGAGGTTGGTTCTTGTTCTAACCTCGGCGACGCCCAGGCGCGCCGCTTAAAAATCAGAGTATCCGGCGAAGGCGGCAAAAAGTATTTTGCCCACACCCTAAACAACACCGTTGTTGCTCCGCCCAGAATGTTGATTGCGTTCCTTGAGAATAATCTCAACGCCGACGGTTCAATTAACATTCCGGTTGCCCTCAGACCGTACATGGGCGGCAAGGAAGTAATAGGTAAAAACTGATAATAAGTTAACATAAATAAAACAGGGCTCGGTTTTTGACCGAACCCTATTTTTTTAATAACCAAATTTATTCAGCGTATTTTGAACGGTGTAATACTAATTCCTGATAGAAAGTAGACTTATATTTTGCGAGGATATTTTTCGCAAGACAAGGCGGAGGACGCGGCAAGGCTTGAGGTGCGGTCAAAATCTTTGATTTTGGGCACCGCACCCATACAACGGAGGCGCCT
>ODAI012087819.1_pt1 | contig 10318 bp, 5 predicted proteins | sample 1539321 | NCBI WGS metagenome assembly ODAI01 (sample SAMN02144231, study PRJEB22623) | gut metagenome | biome: sheep rumen | host: Ovis aries | place: New Zealand | reverse complement strand
ACTGCGTCCGACGTCGTCTTGATCGTAAACTCCTGCGATGACCCGGCCGCTATGGTACCGTATTTCCCGTTCGCACTGATCACGCCCATGCTCTCTACGGTAAATGGTACAGTCAGGCTGTTCGAAACTGCGGTTGTGTTCGTTGTTCCGCCTTTGAACACCAGCTTCCGGTTTCCTGTTCCTCCAATGGCATGGCTCACCGTCCATGTCCGAATCCCGTTGCTCACCGTGCTGTTCTCGCTTGCTGCCCAGCTCTTCACCAGCGTCGTTCCGTTTTCCGCGTACAGCATCAAATGCTGAAGGTCGCTGGTGCTTACTACTGTAAACTCCTGTGTCGCACCCTTCGCGATGGTTTCATACTTCCCGACGGCGCTTACCAGCTTCTTTTCCGCCACCGAGAAGTTAACTACGCGCTCTGCTTTCGTCGGGCTCATCGTTTTACCCGCCTTAAAGATCAAAGCCCGCTCTCCCACGCTGCTGATCTTCTGGCTCACGATCCAGGTTCTCAAGTTCCCGCTCACTGTACTGCTGTCGCCCGCTGCCCAGCTCTTTACCAGTGTTGTCCCATTTTCCGCGTACAACATCAGATAGTTCGCATTCGTGGTCGTCGTGACCGTAAACGTTTCCATTCCGCCCTTTGCAATTGTATCTTCTTTCACTGCCGCGCTGATGACACCGGTTGCTTCAACTTCAAATGCGACCGCACGCTCGCTGGCTGTCGGCGCAGTGGTCTTACCTGCCTTAAAGGACAATTCCCGGCTGCCCGCGGAACTTATCTTATAATTGATATTCCAGGTGCGCACGCTTCCGCTGACCGTGCTGTTCCCTTCCGCGTTCCACGTCTTCAGCAGTCCCCCATTCTCCATGTAAACCATCAGGTAGACTGCGTCCGATGTCGTCTTGATCGTAAACTCCTGTGATGCTCCTGCTGCTATCGTGCCGTATTTCCCGGCTGCGCTGATCACGCCCGTACCCACTACGGTAAATGGCACAGTCAGGCTGTTCGACACCACGGTTGTATTCGTTGTTCCGCCTTTGAACACCAGCTTCCTGTTTCCTGTTCCTCCAATGGCATGGCTCACCATCCATGTCCGGATCCCGTTGCTCACCGTGCTGTTCCCGCTCGCCGCCCAGCTCTTCACCAGCGTCGTCCCGTTTTCCGCGTACAGCATCAGATGCTGAAGATCACTGGTGGTTACTACCGTAAACTCCTGTGCCGAGCCCTTCGCGATGGTCTCATACTTCCCGGCGGCGCTTACCAGCTTCTTTTCCGCCACCGTGAAGTAAACTACGCGCTCTGCTTTTGTCGGGCTCGTCATTTTACCCGCCTTAAAGATCAAGGCCCGCTCTCCCGCGCTGCTGATCTTCTGGCTCACATTCCAGGTTCTCACGTTCCCGCTCACTGTGCTGTTGCCGCTCGCTGCCCAGCTCTTTACCAGTGTTGTCCCGTTTTCGGCGTACAGCATCAGATAGTTTGCATCCGCGGTCGTCGTTACCGTAAATGTTTCCGTTCCGCCCTTTGTAATCGTATCTTCTTTTACTGCCGCGCTGATGACACCGGTAGTTTCTACAGAAAAAACTGCAGTACATTCGGCCTTTGTTTCCGCATTTGCTATCGTACCGCGAAATGTAAACGTCCGATTTCCTGGAGTGCTGATCTTGCAACCAATATTCCAGATTCTGTCTGTTCCACTAACCGTACTGTATTGATCCGAATCCCAGCTTTTTAACAGATTCCCATTTTCTATATACGCATTTAACCTCTGTATATCTATTGTAGTTTTTACTGTTATCTCTTCCGTTGCACCAGCAGAAATCACATTATATTTGACAGAGGCGCTGATAACGCCAGATTTTTCAACTGTAAATGGTACTGTAAGACTATTTGAAACCGCCGTTGTATCTTTTGTTCCTCCTTTAAACACCAGATTGCGATTGCCTGCACTGCCAATAATAGATCTGACCATCCATTCCCGCTTGTCATCGATAATGATACTGTTCCCCTTTGCATTCCAACTTTTCACCAGGGTTTTTCCATCCTCAGCGTACATCATCAGATAATTCAGATCTCTGGTTGTAACTATTGTGAATTCCTGTTCTCCCCGCTTTGTAATAACCTCATAAATAGCTTCTGCGCTGATAATTTTCTTTTCGGGAATATAATTATTGTCTCCGCGTGTCATTAACCCACTGTTATATATGCCGTTTATCAGGTCATAGTGATTTCCTTGAATGGTCCCTTCGCACGAAATTACATTATTATCATTATCTGCTTTTTTTAATGTTGCAATATTGTATCTGCCACAAGCCGTAACAATATTGTTCATTATATTCCCTTTATGTGCGATTACATAGATTCCGGAATCTCCCACTTCATTAATTGTGTTATTATCTATCAGCCCACAACTCATGTAGCAGCTAATTCCTTTATCGGAGGAATTCGATAATTCGTTTCCTTTAATATCAGCAACAGAATTGGATACATAGATCGACCGATTAAATCCACTGATATGATTAGAATCTGAAATGAGAAATTTGTCGGAATTATGTATTTCAATTCCCTCTCTGGCTGAAACCTTTGTTCCATCATTATTTACAACGTTCTGCCTGACATTGATTATTCCAGAGTTGTTATATGCCAGAATAAAACGTTGTACATCAATTGCTGTATTCCCCAATATGGATGCGTTATCAAACCCATAAAGGTTTATACAAGAATGGCTTATATTTTGGAATGTGTTGCTAGATATTGTTACATCCAAAGACAGTACCTCAGGATGGTGATTACCAACCCCATTTAGGCAATTAATAAAACTGCAGTCCTTTATCGTAATATTGCTGCACCGTGTACCGTCGTATGGAATTGCTCCCGCCGAATTCTGCTCGCCCGCATAATCGAGCTGAACAGCTTCTGACGAAGCATCAGTAGAGCCCTCCCGTCCGTTCACTATAAACTGATTCTGAAAGCTGCACTTCTGTATGCTGCTGTCTCTGACTCCAGCGAACTCAATAAAGTGGTTTTGGCAGCAATTCTTGAACGTTGCTCCGGAAAAGTGAATATTTTGAGCATGAAAAAAATATACTAGGTTGCTTTCAACAGCACCTTCAGCATTTCCATCCCAAACTCCACCTTGCACTGTAATATTATTTGAACGGCCATAACCTCTCTGCGGACTTTCGACAAGCGTACCGTTTACCAGCATTTGCTTAGTCTCATCCATTCTAACAAAAGTTGCAGAGTTGTTTATTATCAGTTTTGTATCTGAATAAATAATCAATTGGTTCCCAAGATAATATGTTCCCGCCGGAACAGTCACAGTTATTTCTTTATCTGTTTCTTTGGCGAAATTCAATGCCTTCTGTATTGCTTCTCTGTCATCTTCTTCGTCCGCACCGTTTGCGCTAAAGAAGGCGTCTGTAACATCAATGGTCGTACTGATCCAATATGCATACAGATGAAGATTACCTGACCTTATCGTATTAGAAAGAGCCCGTCCTTCTTCGAGGAAATAAAATATCTCATTTTCACTCAGCAAATCGTTCTCTTTCCATACAAGGTTGCCGGTCGCTCCCTTTACCAGCCACGAATTGCTGTCTTCACGATAAACCTTCCACCCATAGAATATCTTTTCTGTTTCATCAAATCCCAATCTTTCTATTGTCTCCGTGCTGGTCGGAACACCATATATGACATGTGTCTGTGTCTCAGAAGCCTCTCCGCCTTCGCATTCATGATACAGAACTGTAAACCCATCTGTATTCCATTGCGCATACAAATGTACATTCCCATGGGTTGCCGCAGCCTTCAGTCTGCTTCCATTGCCATAAAGTTTGTACTCATATCCCGCTGGTAACTCTCCATCCTCCAGCGCTACCCAGCCTTCTTCTGTCAGCCACTTGTCATCCGCTTCCCGATAAAGCTTCCAGCCAGAAAAAGCTCGACCGGTTTCTGGATAGCCCAATTCGCTAATCTCTTTTATTGCGGTCTCAACATTATAGGAAATAACAGTCGTTATATCATTCGCCGGAGCATTATCTGTTTCATGATATATGACTGTAAAGCTGGCTGGATTAATCCATTGTCCATAAAAATGCACAGCGCTTCCCGCTATTGCCGGATTCTTAAGCGTCTGTCCGTTCTTAAACAGGTAATATGTATACCCTTCCGGAAGCGCTCCGTTTGTCAGTTCAAGCCATGTCCCTATCCCGGAAGGATTGCTGACGAACCATTTCTGATCCTGTTCACGATAAAGCCGCCATCCCAGAAAAGCCCGACCTGTTTCTGAACACCCAAGTTCCTGAAGCGTATATGTATGCGTCGCAACGTTGCACGGGAGAATGCTGAATACATCATATGCATCAGCGGAATTGGTTTCATGGTAAAACAATGTGTATGTATTCTCTTCGCTTCCAGAGGCTGTAAACAGCATTGAATTTCGGATCTGAATGCTTTCTGAATAAAGAACAAACTCTTCACCTTTAGCAAAACATAATAATATAAAAAGAGTCATCATCAAGAAAAAAGAAACCAGCTTTTTTTTCATTGCTTTTTCCCTCTTAACATTAACTCATGCACCTGTTATGTATGGAGGCATAGTTTCGGAGGCCGTAGATATTTTTGTCAGAAATCCTATCCTCAATCCAGGTACATACACTGTCATTTCTTCTGGTTTTTCCTTCCTGGCAATATATGAATCAAGTCTCTCATTTCAGTTTTTATATTTGTTCCAAGTAAACGATCAAAAAATGGAATCGCCACAAGAAGAGCAATACAATAAACAACTCCACTTGCTACAATTTTTATTAACAGATCCGGAATTTCTCCCATAAGAAGCACGTCAACATGGATTCCTGTAATATACATGATCAGACCAGCCGTTACGAAAGGTGCTGTTATTTTGATGTACTCTTTTATAGGGATTCCTCTCCACGCAATAATCGCTATTACAATGCAGACTCCCATTTCCGCAAGCAAAGTTCCTAAAGCAGCACCGACTGAAGCCTGTGATGGAATCAGCAAAGCGTTTGCTATCAAATTAATTGCAGCACCTGTAAACAAAGCAATCATATATTCCTTGTCTTTTTGATTTGGCAACAGATACTGCGATTTTATGACATTAGTAAAGGAAAGAAACATACAGCTAGGCAAAAGAATCTTGAATAGAACAACACATTTCTCAAAGCCTTTAGAATAAAAAATAGGTACAAATTCCTTTGCTACAGACATAATCCCAAATCCTAGCAATGTAGAGAAAAAGACAGCGACAAGCGTGGACTTCTTTATCATTTCATACAGTTTTGAGCTAATCGTATGATTTGATACCAGGTTAGACATTCTAGGCTGCATTACCGCTCCAAGTGACTCAATAATAGCCATGGGAATTTTTATGATTTTTTCACTGCTTTCATAAAAGCCAACTTCCACCTTTGTCGACATCAACCCCAGCATAATTTTATCCATAATTTTATACAGGCTGACGGCAATTGCAGGTAAAAACAAAAGCAGGTTTGGTTTGATATGCTTGATTACCTCTGTCTTCGTTGGCTTTACAAAATCAATATATTTTCGTAATAGAGGCCATACAAAAACCTGTCCCCCAAGGAAACCAATACTCAATATCAGTGTGTAAATTCCTACATCCTGTTCTCTTTTTACAAATAGGAAAATTGCAATTGTAGACAGTATCTTAATAGCAAAGCTTCTTGTAACAGTTGTTCTGAATTCTTCCAAGCCCCAGAAAAACCAAGTAATATCAATCCCAGAAGAGATCACAAACAGAACAAGATAAATGCTGACTTCCTTATTTTCCGCAAATAAAAAGCAATAACCTAAATATATTAGTGTAATAATGATCCCAAGAATAAACTGAAAGCAATATATGTTCCAAAATTCAGAGGACATCTTTTGCTTATTATCTCGGTTATAAGCAATCACGCGGTTTCCGTAATTATTTAATCCAAGCTTGATAAACAACGAAAAATAATTAGCAATCGAATATGCAAAGCTGTAGTCTCCGATGCCAGCCGCCCCAAGACGTCTTGAAATGTATGGTGTTGTAATAAGAGGTACAATTATCAGGAAAATATGATAGGCTACATTATATATAAAATTGGCTTTTACTTTACTGGTCTTCATTCATATTCCTCTTCCAACACGTTATAATCAACCCGGCTTTCTAAATTGGGCACACTTTTTTACACAGATCACAATGAATACATTTTGTGTCTTCCACATATGGATAAAGAAAGCCTTCTATATCCGCCTGCATTGAAATCGCCTTCGCAGGGCAAATCTCAAAGCAGGCACAACAGCCACAGCATTTTTCTTTTTCCTCATGCAGCAGGTGCTTTCCCATCATCGGCTTCCATTCCATCTTTTATTTTCCTCTTACTTTATCCTTGATAGCATTAATCCTTTGTATGTTATTATAACCAATCAAATATTTTATCCGATTTTTTATCCATTTCTTTTTGTATATTAATCGAGTACTTTTTATAAAATCCATTGAACCCAACTCGGAAAAAAACCGTTCTCTATTTTTATTTTTTCTGGAAGGGCGAATCAATGCGCTGTTTCTCTCAATTGCCGCGCTTAGATCTGATTCTGTTGCCTTCACCGCTTGTGAATCTATAAGTTCCCGCCATACAGCTTCCCCGCTCTCTGTATTAGTCAATACCAAACCTACACCTTTTTGCAACTGTCTCCTATCATTAATTAATTTTTCCGCCCCCCAAAAATCTCCAAGGATAATATCTCCTTTCCTTTCTTCCTTCTGTGCAAAAGGACAAGCATAACATGAAGGACGTAATATAAGATTGTTTACATAAGCAATATAAAACGGGTCGATCAGATTATCTCGGACTTCTTTCTTACCATTTTCGTATACCAATTTCATGCTCGATCCATAATACCATGGCCTGTCCTTTGTTCTGAATGAAAGCTCCCTTATTTTCTGATGATTTTGCTTTTCTTTACTCTTTATGTATTCTCTGACTACTTTTGTGCTTGTAACCCCATGGCATAAAATTTCCACACAAAAAAGCCTATTCACCGGAACTTTTTTTATTTTGAGATAATTCTGCAAAGCTGCCACCCGACATGGTGTGCCCGAAAATAATACCATTATGTTCTCTGTCAGCAGATGCACAATTTCAGAATATACTCCCATCATGCTGCTCTGCTGATATTTTGATCCTCGTAGGCAACATAGTTCATTCGAGTTTTCTGCTCTGATATGCTGGACCTCATAAGATTTCTGATCAACGCAGGCCCCATAAACAACGCCATTCTGCCTGAATATATACTCTGCCAACGCCGTAAATATTCCGCCGGATGAACTGGTCATAAGGATGTCATCATTGTTATTCCAGCCAAAGTAGCTTTTCATTGTTATATACCCGTCCCGTACAGGAAATCTCCTGAATCTTAATATAGCAACTCTGCTTCAAAATAGCCAGTAATTGTTTATTCTGAAAAAATATGATGATATTTATTGATAAATTGAAGGCTCCTTTTCCCGACAAGTGTCCTATAGCGTGAAAACACCAATATTCCTGCAGCGAACCAAAAAGTATTATAGTGTAAATACATATACAGATTATCTATCATAAAATGAACAGCAAGGAGACTAAAAATTAAAAGAAGGTAGATATCATTTTGTTTGTAACTCCTATATGCCGCATATGTAAGGAACAACAGAACAACGGCAAGGAAAAAAATTCCAAACCGTTGCATCATCTGTATATAATAATTATCCACATACAGATAAGTCTCGTTGCTCCTCTCTCCATACATATTCAGACTGTTTCCTGTCCATTGAATTCCCTTAATTCCAAATAGCCTTACTCCAAATTCATCCAGTGATTCCTGGCCTAAAGCAAGGCGGCGGCCTAACATACTGTTCAACTGATTCATCCATCGTACAGATGGATTATAATTTATCGTTACTGCAAATGATATTAAGAATGTCAATATAAAGGATAATATCATTAACGAGCATAAAAACTTGCACTTTTTTATATGCTCCTTATTGTATTTTAAAAAAATACCAATTGCCAGCATAAGAATTGTCAGATAAAAGCAAAGCCTAGAATCCGTTTTTTGATATAATAGATAATTTCCAAGAGCAAATAATACTATTCCGCTGACAGTTATCTTTTCTTTTTTGCAATAGATCCATAATAAAGTAATATTAGAAAAAAGTGATGACGCATAAAGAGGGTATAGAAAGCCCAGGCATTCTCTTATACGTTTGCCCGATCCTGTAAAAACATAATTTCTGATAATGCCGCTATATGCGCTGCCTATAATAAATATTAATAATGCTAATGAAATAATCCCGGTATAAATAGCTATTGTCCTAAAGGACATACGTCTTGAACAGAATAAATATAGAATAGTCCATGCAACCGAAGCCTGTGCATACCCGCCGGCAATTCTAAGCAGGATAACGAACACGCTAAAAACACCCAAGAGTTGAAACAGGCTCTTCAGTGATATTTCATTGCTCATAATTTCATGCACGAAAAGAAGAACAAGGCAGCCAAAGAAAACAGGCTTCCAAAATTTGTTTATGTATTGCAGATAAAATGTATTTGTAAGCGTCATATAGGTAAGGAATATAAAATATGATAAAAAAAAGAATACTTCGTTCCCTTTAATTATCGGGATTTCTATTCTCTTTTTCTTAATCGATGTTTTCATTCTCCATTCCTCGGATGAGTTGTTTCTGTCTGCTTTCCACAGGCTATAAGTGTCTTCCGTAAAAAGTCGAGCGATCTATTCCTATCCTCCAACATTTGTTTGTCAAAAAAGCTGAAATCAATATCCGGCACTCGAACAAAGCTATCTTCTTTTTCTATCATTCTACTATTCATTTGATACCGGCCCAACAGGTCGGCATATTTATCTTCTTCTGATTTTCTGCTTCGTCTAAGCACATAAAACTCTTTATGATAAATCATTGACATAACGCACGCGTGAAAAGAATCAGTACATATAAAATGCGCATTCTTTATCAGCCATACAAACTCTGCAGCCGTAGCGTCATTTACAATATTATAAGGTTGCTGTTCATCCTGATGGTTCATAGGAAGAACAACAATCTGTTTTTTACAGCAATCAGCTATTCCCTTTACATATCGCCAGTATCTCGGGTCATTCATCACAAAATAGCAGAGAATATATTCAGATTGCTGAATCTTTTCTGAAACATGGGCCTCTGCTGCTATCTCATCCCAATCCTGTTGCGTTAACAGCATGGACGGATCCACTACTTTTGTTGGCTTTTTCCCGATAATAGGTTCCAGCATGTCAGCAACTGCCTGCTCTCTGACCCCCACCTCTAACATACTCCCCAAGTATCTTTTATATGCAGGATAATATTTCTTGGGGAGGACAGTTGCACCAACGCTGGAGCCATAAGAGAACCGGGGCAGTTTTGCATAATAAGCAAAATCCAGAAACATAGTTGATGGATAACCTCTTGATGGATTCCAGATGATATCGCTACCTGAAACAAAAATAGAATGATCCTGAATGGTCTTCTTCCAGTCATCATAATTTACAAACGAATGAACTTTGAAATGACTTGCACGAAAGGATTTGATTCTTTCAAGCTGTTTTTCTGAAATCCTGTATGCATCCGGTTGGAAAAATTGATTCTTTTTCCGTGAACCAATTTTGTTGTCAATTCTGGCATATGCTAAAACAGGATGCATGAACATGAATCTTTTTACCCTGAAAGAATCAAGCATGGATACTTCATATCCAAAGCCTTTTATCGTCCTAAAAAGTCCAATTGCTTGTATATTGCTTCCAAAATTATGCGACTTGAAAAAAGTCACTATATATACTTTCTGTCTGGGTTCCATTCTCTAATCCCCCGCCGAAGCAAAATCAGGAATCTCCCTGTTCCTCTTTTCGCAATCTTTTCAGGAATACGTAGCGTAGAATTGCAGCTTAACAGTTTCCCTTCATACTAAACAAAATAGAATGCCCCGCTTTTCAGGAAACCGCAAGCAACTCTGTTTATGAGCGACCACGTTTTCGGTGTACCTGTTCAAATCCAGTTGAGTCTTTCCTTTGGAATAAATTTCAGCAACCAGTAAGCTCTATAATTCGACTTCCTTAACACACTTACTAATTTCCCCATTGCGCCAGTCTTAAGAACCTCATAATAAACATCCATTGAAATCTTTCTAATTTCTGTTTCATATTCCTTGATGCGCTTTAAAGAGTTCTTACAAATCGGCAAGAGAAGCAATGTACGCAAAGCGGCACAATAATAGGCTGCTACACGAAATTTTATCATCTGGT
>ODAI011087961.1_pt1 | contig 10318 bp, 12 predicted proteins | sample 1539321 | NCBI WGS metagenome assembly ODAI01 (sample SAMN02144231, study PRJEB22623) | gut metagenome | biome: sheep rumen | host: Ovis aries | place: New Zealand | reverse complement strand
TTGAGCCATACAATGTATTTAATAGTCCTCGCTTATTATTGGCGTGCACCAAATATCTCAATGCCTGTTCCGATGAAGCATTGGAACAGTTACAGAGGTTTCAAAACAGGCTTGACGAACTCTGTAAGCAAGCAGGAGAGAGAGCAAAAATGCTAGAGCAAGACTATATACAGACAACAAATATGCATAATGCTCCAAATAGAATTCTCCAACAAATGGATAATATGGCAATATCCTCTACCATAGAAAATGATGACCAAGTCTTAAATACCCTCCATCATATTACAGGAGCAAATGACATCCATAATGCTGAAACAATGACAAAGCCAAATACTGATGAAAGTCCATTAGAAAAAGCAACGAAAAGGTTGAAGGAATTGGGGTTTGAGAAACTAAGAACTGTCAAAATTTATAGGGAAGCGAACAAGTTTGAAAAGAACGATCTCCCCAAAAATCATAAAATATACATAGAAGAAGAATCGACTATTTTCTATAAAACAAATGGCAATAAAACAGATTATTGCATTTGTGATAGGTTTGGAAGTGATTTTTCATTTGAAAAATTTAAAGACGGTTACATTTGGGAATTCTCGCAGGGTTATTCTAGTGGGTATAAGATACACGTAAACGCTTGGTACAAGGATTATTGTTTGGGAAATATATATTTCTATTTTCCAAATTTTGGTGATTAATGTTTTATATAGATTACACATTATACTGTTTGTATAAGAGGATTCTGAAACGCTTGAAAGGGAGTAGGATTAATAATAAAGGATACTATTATGACTTATTATGTTAAAGGAAGAGCATTGAATGGAGAGTGTAGCGGAACTTACTATGCCAATAGTGTTCAAGAAGCAATTAACAAGTGGAAAGAAGAAACATATTGTCCAGAACATGTTATTGAAGTTCGTGAATTTAACATTAACGGGAAAAAGGTGTATGGATAAAGAATAACTAAAGAAGAACAAAATTATTATGAGTGATTACTTGAAAGTAACCTTTAGAGGAGAAGGCTATCGAGGTAACAACAGAGTAACGCTTTGGGATGTTTCTGGGAAAACCATTGAAACTCTTGAAATAGATTCAACCAGATGGCACAGGTTGGAAAATAGAGATCGTGAAAGAGTTATGTTTGAGGTATTATCAAGAAAGTATCCAGAAGTTGATTGGAAATACGCTAATATAATAGAAGTAACGAAAGCATAGGCAACCTTGGTATAAACAAGTACTATATCTGTTCACAACATATAAAAGTTTGTTTATACCAAGGAGAAGCTAAATGGTTTCAAATTGATCTAAAAAGTTGGCATGGGTCGTGTATAGTTTTTAACTTTGCAGGAGAACAAGAATATAGTATATGAGCAATAATGTCATCTTCATCAAAGACGGTAGCAAAAGCTATTGGATTAACGTAACAGAAGTTCTCTATGTAAAGGCTTCTGGTAATTACTGTGACATATTTCTAAAGTCTGTAAACTACAAAACAGTTCGTATTCAGATCGGGCAGTTTTTTAGCAAAGTTGAAGAACTTCAGGTTCCACACAACTTAGTAAGAATAGACCGTTCCACTATATTGAATATCAAGCTTGTAGAGTTCGTCAATCCGAAGAAGAACACAATCACTCTTAGGCATGAGAATAATGTCGTCATTCTGCAAGTTGCGAAAACAGCCATTGCCCCGCTCAAAGAAAAGCTTTCCGAGTTATTTGCTGAAGAATCAAAGTCTGATGAAGTTTCTGTCGTGAACCGACATGTGAAGGAATCTCAAAAGCAAAAGTACGAAACACATAATGGCTACGAATATGTAGATTTGGAACTTCCGAGCGGCACCCTATGGGCAGCAAACGATATGATTGGAAGTACCCCCTTTGAATTTGCTCTCCTTGACAGACCTTATCTTGAAGTTGAAAACAATGCCGAAGAAGGTAGTTTCGAAAGTTTCCTTCAAATCGAAGATGATGCAGCCAGAGTTAAACTTGGTGGCAACTGGCGAATCCCCACAACAAATGAGTGGAAAGAGCTCTTTAATGAGTGCAAGGCAGAATGGATGGTGTCTGAAGACTTTGAAGATTTACTGTGCGTACTGACTGGCAAGAACGGCAAACAGATAATTCTCTCATCAATCCTGAGACAGAGAGGATTCTGTGCTTATTGGACATCTGAGATTCTCTCAGTTGATGACATCTTAAATTATGTACCCCAAAACTCTTTAATTGAGATAATGGAGCCTTATGGCGACGAGCCAATGTTCCATTTCGTCTCAAGTTACGATTATCCCAGGGGCAATATCCACGCTGTCATTTCAGCGCAAGACATAACAAAAGAGTAGCTAATGTCATTCCCAAAGCACATAGGCATATCGAAATCCCGATATACTTTGTTCCGGCAATGTCCCAAAGCATTGTGGTTAAAAACTTATAAGCCAGAACTATGTATTATCAGCGATGCACTTCAGCAGCGTTTTCACTTGGGAAGTGCTGTCGGTGACTTGGCAAAGGGATTATTTGGTAAGTTCGTTGACGTAACTTCATATTCTGATAAGGGAATGCTCGAACTTGGTATGATGATTGCAGACACTCGTAAGTTCATCGATTCAGAAACAGATGTTATATGTGAAGCGGCATTCAAATATGATGAGAACTACTGCGCAGTTGACATACTAAAGAAAGAAGGTTATGGGTATGCCATTTACGAGGTTAAGAGCAGTACTGATGCTGATATCGAAGTATATGCTCAAGATATAGCATATCAGAAGTTTATTCTTACCCATAGCGGAATCAATGTAACAGGAACTTACCTTGTTTGCATTAACTCGGACTATGTACTTGATGGTGAACTCGATGTACATCGTCTTTTCCAAATTCAGGATATTAGTGAAGTTGTCGCACAGGAATATGCGATAGTGCATGTTCAAATTGCTAAAGCAAAAAAGATGCTGGCACGGAAAGATACTGAACCGGATGAAGATATAGACATCCACTGTCACAAACCTTACGACTGTGCATTCTGGAAGTACTGTTCAGAGCATCTTCCTGAGGAATCAGTCTTCAACTTATATCGGATGAACTTCAGCAAGAAGATAGAGTATTATCAACATGGGGTAGTATCATTTGAGCAACTTAATAATGAGACACTAAACGAGAAGCAGCAGATGCAAGTCAACTGTACGCTAAACGACACTATATATATTAATAAGGTAGAGATTGCGAAGTTTCTATCTACTCTCTCCTATCCGCTGTACTTTCTCGACTTCGAAACTATGCAGCCGGTTGTTCCTGAATACCAGGGAACACATCCCTATCAGCAGATTCCTTTTCAATACTCGCTTCACTATATCGAAGAAGAAGGTGGAGAACTGATGCACAAAGAATTCTTGGGCGTTTCCGGTGAAGACCCACGAAGATCGATTGCTGAGAGTTTGTGCCGAGATATTCCAATGGATGTTTGCTCAACGGCTTATAATAAAGCATTCGAATGTACGCGTCTGACTGAACTTGCAGAGTCTTTCCCGGATTTGGCAGAGCATCTGCTTAACATACGCGACCATATCATTGATTTGCTGGTGCCGTTTCAATCCGGCTGGTACTATGTACCCGCTATGGGTGGTTCGTTCAGCATCAAGAGTGTGCTTCCAGCTCTGTTCCCAGAAGACCCAGAACTAGACTATCACAACTTAGCCGGTTCAGTTCACAATGGTGGTGAAGCAATGAGCATCTTCCCTAAGATTAAAGATATGAATCCGGAACAACAACAAGCAGCACGGAAATCTTTGCTTGATTACTGCTGTTTGGATACGCTTGCAATGGTTAAGGTCTGGCAGAAGTTGAGAGAAGTATCTCAATCATAGAATAGACAATCATTTTATACCATCTGGGCGAGGACTTGTACCTCGCTCTATTTGTTTTTGTGTTAGTTCAAGAAATATGACTACCTTTGCGTCTATAGATAACGACTGTATATGAAAATAAAAGAAGTAAATTTTTCCTATGTAGACCGAAGCTTTCCTATAGGAACTTATCTCGGCTCCTGCAAAGAACTTGAAGTGATGAGTGACAGTTACGATGACATCGTAGATGCACTCGAGAGAACTTACCCAGATTATGACGACGTGAAATTAATGAGCTTTCGAAAAAGTTATGAGAGGAAAAAGTAAATTGCCCCTGGAACAGAAGAATCAGAGATTAAAAGCACTTCTCGGAGACGAGAATGTTCCAAATCTCGAGAACTTGACCAAAGACCAGTTCAGCAAACTTGTCATAGAGCACCGTGAAGTTATTGAACGGAATCTATATAGAATTAACGTTCTAAATGAAGTGGAAGAAGTATTTCATACCAAGGAATCCATTACTCCTACCAACTTACAACATATCCATTAAGCATTCAATAATAGTTCGTATATTTGCATCAGAAAAAGCCGATTCGCTTAAAAGGAAGTAGGCATCATAAAAAAGTATAGTTATGTTTTGGCTTGGTCTCAGTTTGTTGATTTTTGGTGCGGTTTTGATATGGGCTGCATTCTCAGTTGTTTCTATGATTTTGAGCGTAATATTTGAGTTCTTCCAGGAAATTTTATTTGGCTGATGAAGATAGCAAAGGACGAGAATTTAGTTCTGTATCATGAACTCTTCGTAAATGAAACGAACTACAACAAGTTCGCTCCACACATTTCAGAGTTCATTCGAGAGTATGCTGAGAAGGTAAACGGATTACCGGCAACACTTTGGCCAAGCGGACTTGCGGTCAACGATTCTCTTGTATCGGAGTTTGAACTTTGGCTGAAGAGTAAAGGTGTAGTAGTTCAACTAACTTGAAGATAGTGCTGAGATGATTACGAAGCGATATCGCCATATATACATTTGGCTGTTTGATAAGCATACATCATTCCTGAAGGAACTGGTTAGGTCCAATTATGATGAAGTTTCTACATTGGAGAGTTTGGATTCGAATTTACTACAAGATAATACTGATTCTTTACTTTTGACATTCAACATCCTGTCGGATGATGACTTGACAGATATTTGTATCAGATATAATAGAGAGCAAAAACCGACGGACTTTATTATTGACCTTACAGGGCAGTTGTTCATAAAACAAGGATATTATGTCCATATGACAACATCTGATACTTCGTTGGATGTTAGCATTGATTGCCTTGAGATTGGTCTCAATTCAAGTTATCTACAGATGGACTATCGTGATGAGGAATTGGTAAAGTTCAATGCTGATTTGAATTCGTATTATAGTCTATTATTAAGATATGCTGAAGAATACGAATCTGAGTGATGGACAGAGATGCCTGAACCGAACAAGCATAAAAGAACGGCTTATAGCTCTATGTGCACCTAATCGTGTATGGGCATTTAATAATAAGAAGAATGAACTTCTTTACATTCTGTATTCAATTTTTCACCTTCGACCCTGGCAAGTTAGAACATCTTCTTTTGAAGAGTATGGGAAAAGTTCAGCGGATAGCAATGATGACATCATAATTATCTTCTCTTGTAATAGTAATAGTGTCTATATAAACGAACAGATTTGCAACGTTTCTGACTTCTTACGATGGTACCGCTATTATGAAGTTGATTCCGCAATTATCAATGACAATGTTCACTTAAATTGGAAAGTAGTATATTACTCTAGAAGCAATTTTATTCCTCAAAACGTGTAATATTTCAATGAAAAATGGAAAAAAGATATTATGCGTTATATTTTCTATAATATCATAATTGCAACATGTCAAATCCTTTAAAAAGCAGAAGATATGGAAGTACTTGATGGTAATGGTGACTTAATCACGTGGTTGTCAGACAATCCTGATGACTGGAATACTTTTTCTGACTACGAAAGACAGATACGAAGATTGGTCCTAGAACTAAATGAAGAACTATTCTGTTCAGGAGAGCACTTGCTCGGATACAACGGAACTAATGCTTTAGAATATATTAAGTTGCTAGGAAACATTAACCCAAATTATACTTCTGACCAAAACCTTCAAGAGAAACTTCATGAGATTCGGAGATGGGCGAACTATCGTCTTACCAGTTGCCACCCTGATAATGAAGACAGACTATTTCAAGAAGTTCAAATAGCAAATAAAAGTTATCAAATGGCAAGGAATTGTTGGAACTCCGGTCGTATTGAAGAAGCAATTAAGAACTTCGAGAAAGCAGGCCTGTTTGAGCATCCATCCGGATATAGAATGCTGGGGGATATCTATATGGGCGGGTTAGGTGGAGTACAGAGGGACATTAGAAAAGCAGTAGAATACTACGAAATTGGTGCTGAAGATGAGATTGGCGACTGCGCTTTTATTCTCGGAATTCTCTATCGTGATGGTACTGAAGGACTGTCTCCCGATATGGAGTTGGCATACAAGTGGATTCGAAAAGCAGCTCTACTAGGAACTTGTAATGCCGGAAATGCTCTGGGCCAACTGTTTGAAAATGGATGGGGATGCGAGAAGAATCTCAGAAAAGCATTATACTGGTACGATGTAAGTTTGACTGGTATAGATAACGGGAATCAACTAAGAAAAGTTATGGAAGGCACAGGACTCACCCTCAGGCTTGATGGTTTCGACTATGGGTACTTCCACTATATAGAAGATGTCGAATGGTGGCGGAACTATTATGTAAAGAACGGTATGCTCCTAGAAAAATAGTTCAACTATTGTGGAGACGTAACGGCTCCCGTTAAGTCAGACCACGATTCACGCTGAAAGGATTCTACAAGCCGTTGAACTTGATGTGCTCTCCAGATACCACCTTTCGCAGTATGAAATCCGTTACAATTCAAGTAGCGGGCTTTCTCACTATAGTTTCCGTCCATTACGCTAACTACTGCATATGCTCGTTTGTTCGCATCACTTGAGATAGTGTTGTGATGTCTCTTGTTTAGAGACTTATCTCTCATTGCATCCGTGAAAGTGGCATTAGGTGCTCCAAGTTTAACACCACGCTTTTTCAATTCGGCAAGAGCTTGTTTCGTACGGACGGAAATGTACTCACGCTCTTGCTGAGCCATTCCAAAATAGATACTCTGTTCAAGTGTACCCATATCTGGATGGTCGCAGAAGATGATACGATACTTCTCACATAGTTGCAGACCAAAGTAGGCAACACGTGTTAGACGGTCTATCTTCGCTACAATAAGGTAGGCATTGTTCTTCACGGATTCAGCCAAAGCCAATGTTAGTTGTTGACGTTCGTTCTTTTTCCCGGATTCATGCTCTTCGTATTCGGAAATAATTTCCGCAGAATTAAACTCACAGTATCTCCGTACAATTTCCTTTTGTGCGGAAATTCCTAGATGCTGATCATCCGTGGAAACTCGATAATATGCGACTACTTTTTTCATTTTAATAAAATTAACCAGTACAAAGTTAATATACTTTTATGTCAATCGCACATTTCTCAAATGGATATTAGGTTAATACAGGATAAATCACGTTAGATTAACGGTCGTTAGCTTCCTGTAAGGAAACTGCAAGAGATAAATATAGCGATTCAATTAGTAATCATTTTTTGTAAGATGTATATTTTGAGTGTGACGATTGAAGTTGCACTCTTTTTGACGGATATCGGTGGGAGAGGTTGAAGCTTTGAGTAGGATGGGTGAAATCTGACGCCACACAGCCCACCATACAAGTGGGCTGTGATGTGGCGGAAGATTTTTCTAATTTGAATAGGTGCCCCTCTTGGGGGGCACTTTCAAATTATCTTAAGATATTAAGACAATTTAATTTGGCCACATTGCTTGGCCACATTACTGGCCACATTTTTTGCCACATATGGAGAAAATGGAAAACTTTATTTGAAAACGCAGATATATATATTAGAAGTCCAATATTAACGGACTATTTAAAATATACATCAGATAAAAGAAATGATTATTAAGGATTTATTACTGAAATGTCTGAAAGGACGAAGCGAGCGAGCATCAATAACGAACCGCGAACAGATGAACTTATTCGTTCTGGATATGTTAGATGCGTAGAAAAAACCAAAGGAAATTTATCATAAATGGTGGCACCGTGATGATAGAGAGTTTGGAAAAGATTCCCTTATGTCGATGATAGACAAGTCACTCATTGAAGATTACCCAGTCGTTATTCACAACGGATTTAATCGAGCAAGTCACTTTCATCTCACGTCCGCTAAAAGTATCACATTAGCCGATATTATTCAGAATGCAACTCATCAATCATTTGTTTTAGGCAAAAACCATCTGCAATATTAGTTACAGCGTTTCAATATCATCAATGACATCATACTTGCAATGCTATTTGCAAAATATGATGTTAGCTCCTTAACTTAGGAACATATTATTTTCAGCTGCTTGCATACTATGTTTTTCTATTTCCGCGCTTATGAATGTGAAAACTGGCTTATACAGATTAAAGACTTATGGTAGATATTACCAAGAATCTATGAGATAGATATCTCATACTTTGAACAGATTGGTGTGCAATACGGCTTCGCTTATTGTCCCGAAATCAAGCGAACACGGCAGTCAACTAAGAAAAAGCCAGAGTGTGCTGATGACCTTATCAAATGCTTTGATGATGACATGACACAGGCCGAGAAAAAGGAAGCAATAATGAAGTGGTGGCGATGTAGTAAACGTTCTGCGAGAAGATATATGTCTGAGTTTGGTTTAACTGATTATAAGTACACCCGGAGTGATTACAAAGAATCGTACCAGCACGTTAATGACACTGTTGAAGATATTACTAACAATATTAAACAATCATCAAATGTCATTACGCAAGCACATGATGTGACTGAGCATATAGATGCATGGGCTGAGGGAATGTCACAAATAGATAAAATAAAAGTTGACAGGCTAATAGCAAAAATTAATTTCAATAATCACGTTTCCAATAGTAAACTTGACGAACAGTTTGAATCTATCAGTAAAGTTCTAAACGGCATGACTGCAAAAATGATATAGACCACTCCCATTCCAAATACCAATGATAATGGAGAATTAGATTCAGTTGATTCATAAAGTTAATCATATATGACACTTAATATATGATTCTCTTCTATATAATAATGAAACGGACGTACGAAGAAAATACGTCCGAAAAACTATTTTTATCGATATTATTATAACTGATATTCAAATGTGCAGAATAATAGGCATATCAGTGCCTGCCCAGAGATATATGCATCTGTGAGCAACAACATGACACAATAAAATAGCTACTATATTATCGATATTAGTAGATTAAAACCACCAGGTGGAGAGTTCCCAGTGAACGTATAACGCCAACGGTATGTTTTAGTCTCACCCCATTTTGTTTTTACAAATGAACCCGACAGGGCGTTTTTCTGATACTCTGTCATATAATTAGAATAATTAAGTGAAATACACCAATTTCCATTCAACAGTATTATTGCAGTTCCGTCAATACATGAATAATTGACTTTTTTGATTACAGTTGGCAGGCCGCATTTACTCTTACTTTTAGAAATACGCTCTTCGTTGAGTTCATTATTTGGAACCGCATTATTGTATTCGGTTAGGATCTCGGTAAAAAAGGCTTCGGGGATACTCTCAACTTGTTGTTCTGTATCTATCTCCCGTCGCTTCTCATTACTTAGTATATCCCCAAGTGCAGATAGCATATTTGTTAATGTTACCTCTACGTTACCAATATCAACTTTTTCTTCTATTATACTTGTGTTAACAAGCCCATCTAAAATACTGTCAAGGCTATCTCCATCCTCGTCATTTGATATAAGCTGCTGGTGGAGCCTGTTCTTACCACACAATAAATGCTCGCGGTTGATTATTTTAAGCACATGAGGATTAAAACGCTCAAAACAACAATATTCTGAGTTGGTAGAATTATATTCGAGATTAACCCTCATTGGCCCGTATGCTGGTACGTAAATACTCTCCACAGAAATGACATTAGGGAACAAATCCTCTATTGCACAGTTCAAACAATCCACGCCCCCCTCCGAGACAAATGATAATATCACCGCTTCACATTTTTCGTAATCTTTGATGCTAGATATGCCCTTCTTATAAAAAACGGCTAAGCAATAGGTCTCAAGATTATTAGATTCAGACCACATGTACCACGGACATTTAATCAGCCTTTGGTGAAGTCTACATAATAACTTATTAGCACTTTTTACTCGGCTAATGTTAATTCTAACACCACTAGTGTCCACTAAAAATGGACGAGTTTAAAAATTAAATAAATTAGGTTCACTTGAACCGCTTCGGTCTTTGTCATTTTTGAATATAGTTTTGTCGAAGAGATCTCTGAGATGCGTTGTGTCAGTGAGTGACATGCTAA
>ODAI010186806.1_pt1 | contig 10318 bp, 9 predicted proteins | sample 1539321 | NCBI WGS metagenome assembly ODAI01 (sample SAMN02144231, study PRJEB22623) | gut metagenome | biome: sheep rumen | host: Ovis aries | place: New Zealand | reverse complement strand
CTATTATCTGGCTGGCACTTGTGACGGATATAACGAAGATCATCTTCCTGTAAACAGCTTTATAACTCTGGAATCGGGAGATAAGATACAGTTGGCAGAAGAAATAACGTTGAGCGGCGGAACCTCCGCGATAAACTACGGTGAAGAATTCGTTCTGGAATACGACAAAAACGATGAAAATGACAATGAGTGTATGGTCAATGCCGTTCTTGACGGACAGTCATATCAATATGTGTTTGTTGTGACGGATATTTTCGGCAACACCTACTTTTCAGATACAGCAACTTTTGAGAAACATGGCGATGACTTCAAGGCTGTAAAGACTGAGCCGACTATATACCAGTATGAATTGCCATAACAAAAGGCTCAGTTTTATAACTGAGCCTTTTTCATCATTTAATTATAAGACCGTATGTATTCTGGGAACGGTTATTACTTTTTCTTATCAAGAATAGCATTGACTTTTTCTGCAATATCTCCCATACGGCTGTACAGATAGTCTCCTGGACACTGTTTGTTTGCAAAATCACGGTGAACCGTCATATTGGCGCCGTTAAGGTGATTAACGCGTTCGTTTTTGTCGTTACTCCACACAAGCTTTTCGATACCGTTTCTCTTGCATATATCAGCCACGAGCCTGATAGTTGCTTCATAAGCCTTATCGCTTACTGCATATGGCGCATAAGAATTAGATGCTACCTCGATCGTAACAGCACGATTGTCGTTCGCCCTGTTGGAGCTGCACCATGACCTGTCTTTTTCCTCAACGTACAATCCTACTCTTCCGTCCTTGTCAACGCCGTAATTAGAACTTGCCTGAGCTTTACTTGGCTCAAACACTTTGCCGCAGGTCTCTAAACTAAGCTGTCCAGCCATACAATGAATGGTTATAGTGTCTATCTTGTGATTTCTTGGAGATGACCTGTTCGGTGATATTCTTGTGTATTCGGTAAGTCTGCTGTTGCCGTTACCTGCTGGATTTGCTCGCGACATATCGTCCTCGCCTTCGATAGGAACCGCATCGGCGTCATTTTCAGGATCAAGTCCAGAATCAAGTGCTGCCATATATGCGTCAAGGTCAATGTCGTCTCCCTCAGCTGCTTCAACTGTTGTATCAGCTTCTGCCTTAGATGCAGAATCAGAATCAGAACTCTTTGAACCGCAGCTTACAAGCGTTCCGCTCAGCATACAGAAACAAAGAAGTAAACCTACCGTTCTTTTTAACATATTCTTATTAGTCATATTCCATGCCCCTTTCTGGATTACCAGTTATATTTACGATTATTATGCGTCATTGCTTTATTGGTAACTATCAGCTGTGCAATAATAATTATATCGTATGGCTAATTATAACATATTTTTCGAGGAAAGTGGTTAATATTTTGTAAACAAATTGTAGGCACGGTATATTGCCAGAAATTCTATACTTTGTGTATTCACATAATATTCTGCTGCACAGCGAGCTGATGCACGCTTGCTTTTATCTTTGCAGCTTAACTGTAACGCAAATTTATGGTGTTACACACCTATTGTGCTCCTAAATGTTTTGGAAAATGTGTTCAAAAAATACTTGACAAACACTTCCGCATGTGCTACAATATTATAGCAATGCGGATATGGCGGAATTGGCAGACGCGTATGGTTCGGATTGCGCTATGATAGTGTAAGTAATTTACATAGAAATAATTATATGACCGGTACTGATGTACCGGTTTTTTTGATAGTTGACTGAAGGACTCTTGCGAGAATGTTAATGATTATTGATAGGATAAATAAAAAAATCTTGGTTTTATCACATAATCAACACAGAATATTCACTAAACTGTGATAATTTTAACTTGTTTAATAATTATTATATTTACGAAGTTAAAAACGTATTGATTTGTCAACCGTTCTATTCACTATTCAAAACACGTTGTTTCAGATATTATAAAAGCTTTTATATATATAAATCTCACTAAATAACTCAGGAGGAAATATGCTAAAATTTATTAAAAAGGGAGTAATGCTCCCGATAGTTATGTTGGCTTGCTGCATACCACTGTCTGCAAATGCTGGTTCTGTTACAAGTGACGATTATGTTCACCAATATGATAAAGACAGCAAATATTATGTACAGGCGTACTTTAATCCTTCGCATAAAGTTCAGAGAGGTGAAGGGTTCGGTTTAAAAGTGAATAAAAATGTTAAACAGGCATATGTACGCGCACAGTCAGATGGAAAAACAGTATTAGGTGTTAAGATCTGCGGATCATATGATTCAGGTCGTCAGTGGTCTTCTGCTGCAAGAAATAAATCTTCCAGAATTATTTCAACTCCATTAGAGAGTGTAAAAGATTGCTGGACTTGTAAACAGAGAACTTATTATGGTTGGGTTTATTTTTAACGATTAACAATTCAATTTAGCAATCAGATGTAGTAATTAATTTAAGGAGTATGTTTATATGATATTTAAAAAGATTCTTTGCAATGTTGTTTGCATTTCATCTTTAGCAACTTTTATCGCAGCTAATCCTGTCAGCGGTGCATCTGCTGCTCAGTCGACAGATAAAGCGTATTGTACGGAGTATTTCGATTGGTGGTGGAAATACGACGGAGTTGCTCAGTTCAATCCATCTTATAAGGTACCCAAAAATCCGGGTTATGATCTTAAGCCCGGAAAGTATGTAAAGCAGTCATATGTTAATTTCACAAGAAAGAAACTGAAGATCAACGGCTTATCAATATCTTATGAAGATGTATCTGTTATCGGCGGCAGAAGCTATTCTCCCAAAGCATCAAGCAATAAAGTCAATGCAACCTATAAAGCTACTGCCACTGCAAAGGATTCAGCTAACATCATAACAAATCAGACCCATTTCTGGTATGGATGGCTCTATTTTTAATCGGTTAAGTAATAATAGTACATATTAGTTTTTGATAGGTTGATGATATATACTGATTATATCATCAACCTATTCACTCTCATATAATCTATATTAATATTCTAAAAATAAAGGAACTATTTATGTTGAAAATCAGGCGTGATCTTTTTTGGACTTTGCCTAATATGGTCATTTTGGTTTTGATTTCGCTGATTATGTGCTATCTGACCAATAAAGTCTATGAAACTTATTTGCCTATTGATAATATATCTGATAATTATTATGATATAACAATAGATAAACCTGAATTAACGGAATATAATGATCTGATAAATGCTTTCGATCGTGAGTTTGAGTCGTATAGATTACAGAAATACGCTGAAAAAGGCTATGCACCTGTATATTTGAAGAATGCTTCATTAAACATTGATATAACCGAGGGACGTGAATTCAGCGATAATGATTTTAGTGATCACAGCAATGTTGCAATAATATCAGATGCGTTATTAGATGGAACATACGAAAGTGACGGTAAAAGATTTTTTTCAGTTGATAACAGATCGTTTGAAGTAATCGGAACGTTCAAAAAGAAGAATAATTCGATAAATAGAAATTCAGACGTTTTTATCAGTATGCTTTCTGAAAACTATTGTGATCAGGCTGGTGTGAACGGCAGGTATTATCTTGATAATGTTTCGGCGGAAGAAGTATCAGGAATCGAAGGAAATATGTTTCGGGAAAATGAAACCATATTTGATATGACTCTTTCAAAACGTCTGGGTTTAGTAAAAGACACTACTGTCATATCATTCAGAATAATATGGGCAATTTTTATCTTTTTCATATTCGGTCTTATTTTTTTGTTCAGTCTCTGGATCTCGTCAAAGAGCGAATTGATACATATATGTCATATATGCGGCGGAGAAAGGAAAAGGATAACAGCACGATTATGCTTGCACTGGCTCTGTATATCGGGTATCGGCTCTGTATTTTCTGTTTTGATAACAATAAGACTTTTATATAATATCAGATACATAGCTGTTCTGTCAGCATTTCTTATGGCATACTATTTATTAGCATTGATTATAATATATATCACAGTTAAAAACACAACACGAAAGGAAAAATAAATGTCAGCATTAAAATATGCCTTCAAAGATATAAGAGATCACAAGTTTATTATGCTCCTTTTTTGGGTACTTAATGTCATTATGTTTTTTATGTGCGGTCTGATCCTCAATCACATTGATGAGAGCAGTTCTCAGATCAAAGGTCTGAAAAGACTAAGAAACAGTACTGATGAGGCATATGTTCTTGTAGATAACACATCAGAGGAAAAATTCGATGAATTGGTCCGGAATGAAAAGGATACTGTAAAAAAATACAAAGAATTCTTTAATTCTCTGGAGAATTCTGACCTTACATACTATACCGCATATGGTTATGATGTTGATGTAACGGATAAGGGTAATACTATTCGTCAGCAGGTCATAACCAAGAAATTTATGGATGTTTTTAGTTTGTCTGCTGTAAGCGGCAGATTGTTCAATGAAGATGACTTTAACAAGGCGCAGGAAACAGTTCCGGTGATTGTGGGCTATGAATTAAAGGATTATTATAAGCTCGGTGATACTTATGAGTTCCTGAACGGCGGTTCCGGTGAATACTTTAACGGTACTGTTATTGGAATTCTGAGTAAGAATTCAGAGTATTATGAACTCAATTCAATAGATATTTCGCTTTCTCTAGATTATTCGTATATTATACCGCAGTCCACAATAGACATCAGCAATATGGAATTCTCTGATCTTGATATGGCTGAAACCAGGATGATTGTTTTTGGCTCTAAGAATGAATTGCAGAAAATTGTTTCAACTAACAGCCCAATCGACATAACTCTTATCGGAGTCATTGATAAAATTGATGATATATTGAATTCCCATAGAAATGAAATAATCCTGTTATGTGTTATTCTGGCAGTAATTTCATTGATTTCTGCCGGAGTAATGTGGATATTCTATTATCATATTCTGAAGAAGCAATTTCACGTTTATCAGGTGCATTACATATTTGGAGCACAGAAAAAGGAGCTGTATTTACGGTTCTGGTTCATAAGTTATCTTATCGTATTCGTCAGTGCTTTGGCTGATATTGCTATTTTTAGTATGATGAATTATGCTCTTGAAATACTTATATTTGCTTTGGTTTTTGCAGCTGTTACCGGATTGATACCCGTTGTATTTATGAAAAATAAAATGGTGAGGTAGCTTGAAGAATGAATGGAAAAATTTTAGAATTGAATAATATCACAAAGTCATACAAGAAGAAAAAAAGATCGGTCAATGCTCTGGAGTCAATCAGCTTAGTACTGAATAAAAGAGATTTTATGGGGATTATAGGCAAATCAGGAGCTGGAAAATCAACATTGCTCAATATAATCGGTTTGATCTCTGATCCGACTAAGGGTATATATAAACTTGAAGGAAATGATGTTTCGTCACTCAGTGAAAAAGAAAAAGCTGAGTATAGAAATAAAGCATTTGGTTTTGTATTACAGAACTATGGACTTATTGATTCTTATACTGTTTATGAAAATGTTGAAATACCTCTTTCATATTCCAGAGAAAGAATGAATGTAAAAGAAAAAAGAGGAAAAGTATTGGAAGTATTGGATAAAGTCGGCTTAAAAGCTGAAATAGATGAGCCATGTACAAAGCTGTCAGGCGGTCAGCGCCAGCGAGTTGCAATAGCCCGAGCTTTAGTTAATGATCCGAGTATTATTCTGGCTGATGAACCGACTGGTGCTTTAGACAGCGAAACAGCAAATGAGTTCTTATCGTTGCTTCATATGATAAACTCAAAACTTGATAAAACTATACTGCTCGTAACTCATGATGAAAAAATGCTTGCATACTGCAACCGCATCATTAAAATCGAAAATGGGCAGCTATCTGATATGAAATAATCTGAGCAATGAAAAATGATTATATAATATAAAAACAACCGGTCTCTTTGCGAGACCGGTTTTGTGTTTGTATCAGAACTTTTTAATAAGTCCGAGCTTGAATTTTTGTATCAGGAGGGCGTCTTCATTGGTAAGTCCGGCTTTTCCGTCAACGTCAGCATTTTTCTCGCCCTGAGCGGTGATACTGAGTTCAGATTTACCCTGAGCGTACTTGTCGGGATTTGTTGTCACCTGCATTACGAGGACAGCGTCCGCGATGTTGACCTGACCGTCAAGATTGGCATCGCCCCGGAGAATACAGGAAGTCTTTTCGTAGATTATTTCATAGGAAGTGTAGGTTTTATCTATTAGGAAAGCCATTTCTGTCATACAGCCCCAAAAAGTGAAATCACAGCCGTCTGAGAGCATTTTCTTTAATTCAGAGTAGATTTGAGAACGGTCGCTGATACCCGACAGATCAAAATTAAATGCGTAGTCGAAACTTTCACCCTGTGCAACATTATCATTGCTTTGATCATAAATAAGACCGAGTGAAGGATATTTTTCTTCAATCTCTTTTGGAGACAGATCTGAGCTGACAAACATCAAATGTGTAGAGTAATAATTTGCGGTGTCCTCATATATTTCGTAGCGATCGGTAATCTTTTCAACGCAGTTTTGAGAAGTGAGGAGTTTTGTGAGTGCATTGCGGTAGTCCTGATGAATTGCTTTAACAACGTAGGTAGTATCGCTGTTTTTCGTAATGACGGGTACATTCACATCAGAAGAATTTTCACTCTCTGACGCAGCAGCTTCTAAGAGGTCATTTATGGGGAGCTCCGAGCCGTTTGTCACGTTAATTATTGTATCCTTGTAATTGATGTATACTATATGAAATTCTCCGGAGCTGTCAAGCAGGATCACAGTATCATTCATTTTATCACTAATCACAACATATTCACCTGCTATCTTGGCATAAACATCGGTAATGGTGACTTGTTCATCGTTGTTTGCGTCGCCTTTATCAGACTCAGACGTTTCTTTGTATATTAACGGATCACTTAAAGGAAGATAATAATTAGGGTCGTCAAGGAAAATTCCCAGTATTTTTTCATTGGCTTCAGCAGCATTTATCTGCTCCTGATCAAGCGTACAGGTAAGCCAGCCTTTATTCTGGGTTTGGGATATGTCAGTGCCTATTTCATTAAGAATAGAATTGATATATTCGTTGTTAACTTCTTTAAGATACTTGGATTTTATTGCATAAATAACTTTTTCATTATACTCTGATTGATCAAGTTCAGAAATTTCTTTTTCAGCTCTTTTTTCGGCTTCGTTTCGGATTTCTTCAGCATTATATTTAAAAATCAGATATACAGAGATATTTTCTTTTCCTTCGGAAATTGCCTTTTTTACACCGTCAGACAGCTTGGAATTGGGATCTCTTGTATCTGCTGTTTTTTCAGCGGCAGTTGGCGCTTCGAGGAGTTCCGCAGTATATCCAACCTGTACGGTATCAGCCCTTGCCGATACCGGCACAGCCATAGCCAATGTGCTCACAGTGAGTATAACAGATAACATTTTTTTCATAAGATTACCTCCTTTTAAGTAGGATAGGGGCTATTATTCTATTCACTACTTAGTCTTGCCTGAGCGGAAAAACTCTCACTGCTTTTTGAAAAAAGTTGACAGAATAATTTTTCGGCTGTATACTAAAATCAGGTGAGAGAAATCAACGAAAATGCAGACTAAATAATAGAGAAACTAAAACGACCATTCCGAAAGGAGAGAGTATGGATAACGGTGCAAGTAGCTACCGCCGTTTCCTGTCGGGCGAAAATGAAGGTATGGCCGAGCTTATCCGTGATTACAAGGACGGACTAATCCTGTATATAAACAGCTTTGTAAACAATATCTGTATTGCCGAAGAGTTTATGGAAGAGACCTTTGTGGAGATCGTAACAAAAAAGCCGAAGTTTTCAGGCAGAAGCACGTTCAAAACGTGGCTGTATGCCATAGCGAGGCACATTTCATACGACTGTCTCAAGCGCAGTTCACGCGGGCAGACAATCCCGATAGATGAGCTGTACGACATATCTGATGAGGAGGATATTGAACGCGAATATATCAGGCAGGAGGACAGGATAACTCTGCATAGAGCTTTAAAAAGACTAAATCCGGATTATAGTCAGGTGCTTTACCTTACATATTTTGAGGATTTTGATAATTCTGAAACGGCTGAGATAATGAAAAAGAGCAAACGGCAGATCGAAAACCTGCTGTATCGGGCAAAGGGCGCACTCAAGTCTGAATTGGAAAAGGAGGGATTTGAGTATGAAGGACTATAAACAGGTAACGGAGAGCGTTTTTCGCAAGAGCGAGGAGCGGATGAAAATAGCTGAAAAACGCCGCGCCGTGATACGCCGTACTGTTTATGCAGTTTCCGGAATGTGTGTAGCAGTCATCATTGGCGTGGGACTATGGAAAAATGCAGCCATAAAGGATGCTTTTCGCAAGGATTTCCACAGCAGCAGTATTATCGAAGAGACGAGCGAGTCAGCTTCGGCTGAGAATACTGAGCTTTCAACATTTTTCGAGGTGACGGCTGTATCAGACAGCAGGGAAACGGTGACAACACCTGTAACTTCTTCAGCTGAGCCGCAACAGAGTAATAAACCTGTGGCAACGGAAACACTTAAAGACGAAAGTATAGCTGTAACTGTAACTTATCCCGGAAATGATAGATTATCGGAGACTTCTTCCACTGCTTTGCAGCAGAGTCCTAATGATCCTGTCGTAACTGAAACGACAAAAGACGAGAGCTTAGCTGTAGCTCCACCTTATTACGAAAATACCAAATCATCGGAGACTACTTTCGCTGATTTGCAGTCAAGTATAGTTTTTATTTCTTCCGATAATACGGTTACAGATATTCAGACCTCCTATATGCAGCATGTAACGAGTACAAAAGAAATAGTATCACAGCTCCAGCCTGATACAGAAACAACAAATACAGCTGCTGAAAATATGACTTTTACTTCTACTGAACAGCCGAAGACAACCGCTATGGATATGACAATGCCAGTAACAGAAAATAGTTCCAGTACTGGGGAGGCAATGGGGGAGAGTACTGCATTTTTTATACTGAACGGAACTGAATATACTTACAGCAGTAAAACACTTGATAAAGCGTATATCGGTTCTTTTTACCGTGAGGTACCATTTTCGCATGAAACAGCCAAAGCATATATGATAAACGATATGCCTGAGGAAGCGGCTCTTGCTGTGGAATTCGACGGCAACGGGATATACTATATATACAGAAACAAACGGTATAAGTCTGAAAGTCTCAAGGCTATGATTAAAGACTTTTCTCTTGACACTCAAATAAAATCCGGAAATGCAGTGTGCGATGTGTGGGGAGAAACATATAGATACAATTTTGTTTTTACAGATAAACTTCTGAATATACTTTTAAAGTATTCTGTGCTGCCATCTGATGCTGCACCAAAACGTCTTGAGAGAGATTATTTTAAACTGACCACATACTATCCGATATTGGAAAAATATTTCAGTGTATTTATAAGCAGCAATGGGTATATCTATGTGGAGTTGGCTGATTGGAAATCGAATTTTTACATAGGTTCAGATGAAGCATTTTCGCTTATAGAACGTATGCTGTCAGTTGTTAAAAGTGGTTATGGATAAAGAATAGTTAATATAAACCCGTCCTTCGGAAACGGAGGACGGGTTTGTTGTAGATATATGTAGCGTATGCCTATATGATGCTGGATTTTGCAGTTAATGTTTCACCTAAGATTAAATACAAAAAAATGCTTGACAAATACTTCCGCTTGTGCTATAATATTATAGCAATGCGGATATGGCGGAATTGGCAGACGCGTATGGTTCAGGTCCATATGTTCGCAAGGACATGCAGGTTCAAGTCCTGTTATCCGCACCAAAAGCAAAGAGTGCCTTAGCAAAAATTATGAGGAAGCATCAAAGAACTCATAAAGTTTGCTGGGCACTCTTTGTTATGTATCACATAACTTAAGTAATGTCAATCCGGATTTAGGTCAGACTTCTTCCTGTATCACAGTATGTCAGTTGTAACATCTTCCATGATGTTGTAATTGAACGCACCGTTCATCTCGAAGCTGATGTCGATTGACTTATCTTCGTTCTGATGGACTGTGACCTGACGGACAAGCATCCTCAGGTTTACATTTGAGATATGTCCGCCTGCAAGTATAGTTTCTATCAGCTCGGAAGTGTTCTTTAGCTCCTCACGCCGCTTCTTGCAGACTTCATCATAATGCCGCAGGTCGGATATCTTCTGTTCAATGGAACGAATTTCCGCTTCGCGCTTTTCGATCATATCGTTGTAGACCTTAGCGTGTTCACGGTCATTGATTCGCTCAATGATAAGCTGTTCAATCTCATCGTGATTCTGCTTGATCTTCTCATTGTTACGTTGTATCTCCCTGTCAAACTTAGGCTTCTTTTT
>ODAI010841948.1_pt1 | contig 10319 bp, 7 predicted proteins | sample 1539321 | NCBI WGS metagenome assembly ODAI01 (sample SAMN02144231, study PRJEB22623) | gut metagenome | biome: sheep rumen | host: Ovis aries | place: New Zealand | reverse complement strand
TCAATCAGATACTGGCAGTTCTCCCGGTTTCGCCGGTTCAGGTCCTCATCCCAGACGAGCAAGTCCGGAAGGGAGACCGCAAAATAGTCCATGACCACTTTTTCGTCAATATGGGCCTCCCCGTAATCAATCAGTGAACGGAATTTCCTCTCCGCCTCCTCCGTGCGGCCAAGAGCTTTCAGTGCCAGTCCCTGGTAATATATCTTCTCCGGCTTCGCATCATTGTAGTAGAGAGCGTTGGCCGGCTTAAGATCACCTTCCGCCGCCTTCGCCCAACATGCATGGGCTTGTTCCAAATCCCCGGCACCCTGATGGGCACAACCCAGGAAATAGTAGAAATCCTGCTCCTGTGCCCCATACAGCTTGCCTTCTCCCAAATTGTGAGGATATACAAGACACTCCTCCAGCAGACGGATCGCCTCAGTCCACTGTTTATTCTCCATAGCCCGTTTCGCGAGTTCGACTCGAGCTGTCTGGTATTGCGCCGGGACCTTTCCCTCTCCACCTTCCCAAGGATGGAACAGATGAGCATCCAGCTTCTTCATGGCCTCCTCGAACTGGCCAGTCTGATTCAGCAAAGTGATTTCCTCAAGGATCAAGTCATCCCTATGCGCCACAAGCTCCGGATATTTCCGAAGATTGTCCAGACGTTCCCGAGCCGGTTTCCCGATCTTTTTGTAAAGCTGATCCAGTTCCATAAGGATACGGGCATCGGTACGATCCAAAGAAAACGCCCGCTCCATCGCTTCCAATGCCTTTTCAGCATCATGCAGCTTATTATAATAGGCCAGAGCGAGGTTGCGCCAGACCGTCGGAAAATCGGGATCAAGCGCCGCTGATTTCTCCCAAGCCTCCACAGCAAGATCATACTGCCGCTTGTCATAGAAAAGGTTGCCCAACAGATATGGGGCTTTAGCATCGTCCTCCGGTGCACCGGACAGCGCCGCTATGGCTTCCAGCCGATTCGGGAAAGCATAGGCAGGATCTGAGACCGCGGCTTTGTCATACCTCCCCCAGTAATAATAGCTCATGATGTCCGCGCAACCACGCTCCTCCGCCGAAGACCAGACTTTGTCGGCTTCCTGATGCAGGCCTGCGTTTACATAATCCAGCGCTAATTCATCGTAGTTTTGGGTGTCGTCACGCATAAGCCGCAAGAAATCATCCTTGACGTCGGAACCGAGCATAATCAGCTCAAAACGACAACCGTGGTTGAATATGTCGATGGATAGGGAATCCAAGGCAAGTTCCCGCGCCTCATCCTGCCTGCCAAGGTGCCGTAGAATCGCCACCTTCAAGGCTCTAGCCCGATGATTGTGCCAGTTCCGGTACAATGCATGGTCCACTTCATCCAAGGCATCTTCCCAACGGCCTTGTTGACAACTGATCTGGGCGCAGGCGAAATAGCCGGCATCCTGCCAAGCGGCATTCCACGTCGACTTATAGAACCAATCATAAGCCTCATCCAGCTTTCCCTGATACTTCAGGCATAGTCCCAGATTGTAAAGAGGTTCACCGTCATATGGGTTCAGATTACGTTTCCGCAAGACCTTTACAGCCATCCTCAGATAGGGTTCCGCCTTCGCGAAACGGCCACGACGCACGTACCAGAGTCCAACCGCATTGTTATTCCTCACATCTGAAGGATCCCGGCGAAGAGCCTCCTCGTAATAATCCAGAGCACACCAAGTCGCATGGCGGTACTGTTCCAGATGCAGGCCAGTCAGATATAGCTGCTCACAGGTGTCGATTTCCTCGGGCTTCAAGGCAGCTTCAGCAGGATCAGGTATTTCCAGGTCCTGCTCCAAAACGGCTTCACATGAAAGGTCATTGACTTTGAGAACCAAGTCTTGGAACCGTGCTTCCCCAATCGGAACAACCCTGTCATAGACCTTCTCGGGAGAGAGTATCGTGTCTTCTTCGAACACGACATTTCCACCACGGTCCTCCACTCTGATCCCGCACTCCTGGCGTGACGTGGCATACACCATGATCCGTGAGGAGCCATCTTCCGCAGGGAGTATATTCAGAACCAAGTCCTTGTTGGCGTTCTTGACGACACCCAATTCCCGGTACGGGAAGAAATACTGTACGAATGATTTCTCCTCATAAGGCATCAGCCAACTGAAGTCCGGCTGGTTTTCCGTATAGACTCCGGCCATCAGTTCGATGTATGGACCATCCTCATCAGTCAAGTTCCTGTCCCATGCCCGTCCGAAATCGCCGTTGCCCCAGGTCCACTGCTTCTTTCCGGGGCTGAAGCGATGATTAGCGACATGCAGCATGCCGCAGCGGGTATCGTTCTCATAGCCGCCCTCGAAATCGTAGTTCGATTTGGCGACCATGTAAGAAGTGGGCACATAGATATTCTTGTAATTGCTGATGTCCACTCCCGCGCTGTAATCCATCTTGTAATAGACTCCTCTCGCGATCGGGAAAGTGCTGACTGCCCGTTTACCATGGTCAAATACGGCATTCACATCCGGCGGGAAGACACTCTGATAAGCATCGTTCACCTTGACTGCCGGATTGGCCCACCAAAGGAATGTCTGTGGGGTTTCCGTCGGATTGTAAAGAACGCCTTTGATCTCCAGGTAAGCGCAGCCGGGACGAAGCGTGAAACCGGCCATACCTTTCTGATGGAACATCCGCTCCCGTTCTCCACACCAGACTGTGACACTGCCGTCCTTATTATCCTCAATGGTGCTGTCCACTGGCATGAATGTACTCGGGCGATGGTGTTGGGGCAAATTGAACTCGATTCCTCCGCTGATCCAAGGACCAGCAAGACCCACGAGGGCAGGCTTGACAACCTGATTGTAGTATATGAAATGCCGCTGGGCAATCTTGTCATACGCCATCTGGATTCTGCCGCCCAATTCCGGCAAAATCATCACCTTGATGTATTCATTTTCCAGATAGATGGCATTGTACTCATGGTCCGTCTTCTCGTCAGCGATTGATTCGATGACTGGATACGGATAAACCACGCCACTGCTCCCCTGATAAACCCGTTTTTCAAGAAACACCGGATTCTTTTCCGGCTTCCCGGTCTCATAGGTAGGGATAACTACCTTTTCTCTCCAAGCTCTAACCATTATGAGGATTATTTAATCATTTCTTTTTCAAGTTCTTCCAGAGATTTTCCCTTCGTCTCAGGCAGGTAACGGAGGAAATAGACCAAGGCAGCCACACATATTGCTGAATAAATCCAGAAGGTCCCACTGGTTCCTAGGCTACCGTTCAGCAATGGGAAGGATAAAGTCAATGTGAAACTACCGATCCAAAGGAAGAAAGTGGCGGTCGCCACGGCAACGGCACGGACCCGGTTAGGGAATATCTCAGCTATAAGCACCCACGTCACAGGACCTAGAGTCATCGCATAGCAGGCAATCGCGAGTACGCAAAGAATGACCATGAATACTCCTTCAACATGAAAGAAATAGAAGCAGCCGAGAATCAGATAGATACCCGCCAGTCCACCGGCGCCCATCAGCGTCAGGGCACGACGGCCCCATTTCTCCATCGTGAAGAGGGCCACGAAGGTGAACACCAGATTGGCTATGCCCGTGATCACAATGTTGATGAATGTGTTGTCCACGTCATATCCGGCACTTTGGAATATCTCCTGAGCGTAATTGAAGATGACATTCGTGCCGCACCACTGCTGGAACACAGCGATGACCAGCCCCAACAGCAACACCCGCCCATACTTTCGCTGAAACAGCTCCTTCAGTCCGGCATCTTTCCTCCCCTGCTGTTCTGAAGCGGCTGTCTTCAGCTGCAAGAAGACGGGACTCTCAGGTATGAAGAAACTCATCAGGAGAAACAGGGCGGCTGGCAAAGTCTCAGCCCAGAACATCCAGCGCCAGCCCCACTCCACGTCCCAGGTCAGATTTGCAGATACAGAGGTGTCGCGGGCCAGCAGCATGTTGACAATCTGTGCCGCAAGGATGCCCAAGACGATTGTCATCTGATTCATACTGACCATACGGCCACGAATGGAAGCAGGACTGACCTCGGCTATATACATTGGCGACAGGGCAGAAGCTACGCCAATGCCGACACCTCCCACGAAGCGCCATATATTAAATAAGGTGAAATCGTTGAACAACCCCGTACCGACGGCACTCAGCGTGAACAGCAAGGCGGCTATCCGCAGCAGTGGCCTGCGGCCATAACGGTCGGCGGCGGCACCTGCCACCATAGCTCCCGCCAGACACCCGACAAGGGCGGTGGTCATGGCAATGCCCTGCATCAGAGGCGAGTCGGCAATGCCGAAATAGAGTTCGTAGAACGGCTTCGCACCGCCTATCACCACCCAGTCGTAGCCGAAAAGCAGCCCACCCATGGCCGACACGGCACAGATGAAATAGAGAAATCCCTTGTTACGAGTGTTCATCATTCTTAGTTTTTTTATTTTGACCGACTGCAAAGGTAGACATCTTTACTTATAAAAAAAATGGAAAATCTTTTGACTTTCATGGATTTTATTACTATCTTTGTCACCACGTATGAAACAAGGCTTTACGGGCGAACGTTCCATAGTACTTCCACGGGTGGCCATCGAGGCTGAAGAAAGCGACCCACTGGTGTCGAGCCTGTACATCACCGACATAGGCTACTATCCCCATGCCGACAGCCATTTCGTGCAGCGCAAGGAACCCATCAGCGAATATGTGCTCATCTACTGCGTAGAGGGGGCTGGATGGTTCCAGACAGACAGCAGGCGATATGAGGTAGGCGAAAACCAGTATTTCATCCTGCCGCCCAACAAGCCTCATGCCTATGGTGCCCATAAGACCGACCCCTGGACCATCTATTGGATTCACTTCACTGGAGCGCATGCCGCCATCTACTCCGAAGGAGCCACGACACCGGGCAGGATTCCGCCAGCAGTCAACTCCCGCATCATGGAGCGCAACACCATCTTCGAGGAAATCTTTGCCACGCTGCAACGGAATTCCGACCTTGAAAGCCTGCGCTATGCTTCCAGCCTGCTCCACCACTACCTCGCCACCATGCGCTATCTACGCCTCTACAGACAGGCCGCACCCGACACCGCCAGCCTTTCACAGGCCGTCATCCACTATATGCGAGAAAACATTGAGAAAAGAGTCACCTTGAAACAAATGGCCGACTACATGGGCTACTCGCCCTCTCACCTCTCCATGGTTTTCCATAAAGAGACAGGACACAGCCCTCTGAGCTACCTCAACCTCATGCGCATTGAGACGGCCTGCCAATGGCTCACCGACACCAGCCAGAAAGTCAACCAGATTTGCCATAAGGTTGGCATCGACGATCCCTACTATTTCTCTCGTCTTTTCCGATCCATCAAAGGCTGCTCGCCAGTAGAATACAGAGCACAGGAGAAACATGAATAATTGAGGCTTGTTTTTGCTGTTTCAGTCGAATCACGTTGAGTTTTCATTGAAATCACCTTGCGCTTTCAGCTGAAGCCATGACATGAAATCAATGGAATCGCAATGAGATATTGCTCGACGAGCAGGACATCCATCCGGCCAAGGAGTCTGAACTGAAAATCGTTGATTGGGAGAGAACCTATTTCCTGCCCAACTATTACATGCCTTGACAGTTTTTGAGATTCTCTTCTCATGGCGCACATGGTGGTGCTGACATTCTCATAATGCCAGCACCACTAATAGCAGGAAAATGATGACAATCCAGGCAAAACATCCCAGTGAACGGAAACAACCGTCAAGGAGGAAGTCAAACACGATGCTTAAGACCTGAATAATCTTTCCAAACGCTCCGAGGAAGATGAATGAAAAGATGCCGAAGAGTATAACTCCAATTATTGCCATGAGTGTTAATCGGGTTACAGTTCTCTGAAGGTGACCAGAAGCCGTGCTACAGCGAGGCATCGGGGTTGGTCTTGCGCGCAGCCTCGAATCGCTGTTTGGCAGCGGCATACTGCTGCTGGAAGATGTGATCAGGGTAATTGAGCATCTGATCATACTTCTCCATGACCTTGAGGCGGCTCACACGGAGCTTGCTCAGGAGGTCGGTCTTGCCTGTCTGCTGGAAATGCTCGTAGAGCGCAGTATAATCATTGAACAACTGTTGGTAGCGGTAGAGGCACATCAGTTTGAGTTCAGCCCCGAGCAGCTGGCTCTCGTAGTCGCCGCTGTAGGCAAGCAGCTCCGAGCCGTAGCTGCGAAGTTCGTCGGTGGCTGTGCCGCGACGCTCCATGCCGGCAAGCGTGGCGGCAGAGGCGTGCTGGAGGAAGGCTTCCTTCATCGTGGCCTCCGTAGCGCCGCATTTCTGGGCCGCCACGATGGTTAGCATCTGACCGAGAAGGTCGTTGATATGGTTCAGGAGGTAGCCTCTCTCGCTGCTGTCGCCGGTGTCGGTGACGAAGCCCTGGCACTGCAGATGGGTGAGTCCGTTGTCGAGGATAGCCTGGAACAGCTCTTTTTCGGTCATGCCGGCTGCCTTGGCCAGTGTGGCGTAGGGGATGCTGATGGTCTGCGTGTGCATGAACTTCTGCGGCGTGATGAAGTCGCCTTCGGGGTTGGTGGTGCGGCCGCCATGATATGCGGTGCGGTTGCGGTTCCATCCTCCGCGCGACACGGAAATCACCTTGTGTGAGTGTCTGCACGTGACGCTTGCCTTGGCATCGTAGCGCGTGCGCCCCACGACAAACATAAGGTTGCGCTGCGCTGTGCCGCCGCTACAGCCGAAGTACTCGCGGTAGGGGTCGGAGGGCCGCCGCGGGGCACCGGTGGCTTCGTCGAAGGTGGTGTTGAGCTGCACGTCGTTGTAGGTCTTGATGGTGATGCCCGTGGCCGTCAGCGTGAGCGTGGTGCTGCCCGTGGGGCGTGTGCGGTTGTCGGCATGGTCCCAGGCCGTGGTGTTGACGGCGGAGTAGTCGTAGCGCACCCCCAGGCCTCCATCCCAGATGAAGATCGTCCCGGTGCCGTTGGCAGAGGGGGTGTATTTCAGGCTCTGCCAGTCGGCGTACCACGGTCGCTTGATGGTGGCGGCCTTGGGTGTCATCTGCTTGTAGGCTGCCATCTGGTTGCGGGCTTCGCACCACCGCTCATAGGCTGTGGTCTGTGCCCATGCCGCCGTGGCTGAGGTGAGTGCCAGCACGGCGACGATAGTCTTGAGCAAGGTTTCCCGTTTCATGCTTATCATGCTTTTTCTCTAATTTTCGCACATTGCCACAATTCCCATAAAGAGGAAGATGCAGACTAACGCGATGAAGTACCACTTTATCACGTTGAGTTCTTTCTTGCCCTCATTAAGGAAGCGATCCTCAACATCCTGAAGCAGTGCCATTGCCTCGGGTACTTGACCCTTGAGATAGACTTTCTCCACCTTCTTGGCCTTAGCAAGCAGCATACCGCGTAGCCCTTTCAACTCGACCTGGCCGCCCAGGCGACTTTGGATATATGCCATCAGCTCGAACTTTTCCCAGTCCTGCTGCTTGAAGTAATCGTAGTTGATGTCGAAGGTCTGCGCGAAGAGCAGGAAGTTTTCCTTATCGCGAGGCACCTGCCAAGCGTTGATGAGCGTTTGGGCGTTGTAGAGGTCGCCATGCTTCTCATACTCGTGGACGAGTTCGAGGATGGCATCGCCTCGGCCTGAGGCGGCTATGGCTTTGATGTCGCCTTTCTTCACCTTTGTCTCGCGGCGCAACTCCATTTCCTCCTCGTGTTCGAGTTCCGCCTCGCGTACTCTCTGTCGTGACTCGGCGGCGCGGCGCTTATGCCATTCCGCCTCTTCTGCGGCTTCTGCAGCGCGACGTCTCTCGCGCTCCGCTTCTTCGTTGTCGAATAGTCCCATGTTGTCTTTATGTTTTAAAGGTTAGTTATTCGCATGTCGCCACGGCTATGGCAAATAGCAGGATGCTAACCACGGCAGCGACGGCACAGCCGATGTATATCTTGCGCGTCTTGCGGTTCTGGGCGTTGCGCTGACCGATGGCACCGGATGTCACCTCCTTGTAGTTGCCTGCCTTGATGGCCTTGTCTATCTTGCGGAGCAAGTGAGAGTGGAGAGTGTCACGGTATGTCTTGAGGTCACGGCCTATATCTGTGTATTCCGTGTTGTCGGAGTGCAGCTTGAACTGCAAGCCGTGGCGTTCCTGCAGCTTGTCGAAGTCGTCGCGGTTGTTGATGACATAGTCGGTGTACTCCTCCAGCGCTTGCTGCTCCGTTGGGGGGTCATGGCGGAGGATATACGTCAGAGCCTCCTGTGCTGCCGGGCTCATGTCCTTGTCTCGGTGTGAGCCGTGGGGCATGGGGTCGGCGAATCGATAGTAATAGAGCATCATCTTCTTCAGCACCTCCACGCCCTTTTCCTTCTTGAGCTGGCGTATGTCGTCGAGGGCAGCCTGCTCCTCGTCGGTCATCTCGTGGACGTAGTCGCGGAAGGCTTCGTCCCAGGCGGCATCACCCTTCTTGACGAGGTTTTTCCACCACTTGAAGACACTGGTTGTCTCGTCGCCATGTGAGTATTTGTCAACAAAGGTCTTGATATAGTCCTCATTGACTTGTAGTGCTTTGAAGAAATCCCGAATACCTTCACGGTCTGTCGGTGGTGTGTAGCCGAGAATAAGCTCCCAAATAGCCCTAGAACTTACCGCTTGATTGTCGAATCCCTCGTAGCGCTGAATCAGCTCCACTAAGGACTCACCGCTTTTCGACCTGGCCAGTCGGCGTGCATCTTGAATCTCCGATATGCCTGCAGCACGCTCCGCTATCTCGAATGAGCGGTCGCGAGTAGCCTCGAGTTCGGCCTTTCTCATCTCGGCCTCGGCTTTGAGTCTATCATTGCGGGATCTGCTTGCGCGTGCCTCTTCTGCCAAGCGTTTTTCTCGTTCTTCTTCTTCGTTTGTGAAAAGTCCCATAATGTGTAATTGATTATTAAGCTATAGTTATTTATAATGTCGGATTATATCATTTGCAGCCGCCCCAACCGCTCCACGGAATCATCGCCCTGCAAAGGTAATGAAAGGCGCATAGAGAAACAACCTTTGAGCGTTTCACTTTGGTTCAAACCTTGGTTCAAATTGGTTCAAATTGGTTCAAATTGGTTCAAAATGCCGCCCGTGCCTGAGTATCAGCGAGATTCTAAGGCACGGGATGCATGTGTGAAGGATGGGAAGAATCAGTTGCGCAGTTGTTCCAGATAGTCGAGGTTGGCGAGGTCACATTCCTTGGCTACGCGCTGCCAGACGAGGTGCGTGGAGTCGGATTGCCCGATATTGAGGCGGTAAACGCCGAGGAAGGTGTAGGCGGAATCGGCCGTGGCCTGCGGCAGATTCTTCATGAAGGTGATGCGCAACTCGTTGAACGACGATGCGCGGAGGTAGTTGTCGGTGTTGCGTGTGCTGATGGACACCGGGGTGAAGTGGGTGGTGTCGGCCGGTTGCCAGTACTCGGTGATGGTGGGCATGAGGCTGTCGGCACAGCCTTCGTTGTGCCAGTCGGGGTGAAGGTATGCCGGTCCCCAAAGTATGATGCCCGTGCGGTGGGGCAGCGGCGCGCTCCAATCCTGCTGGGCATAGCTTATGCCGAACAGGCGCAGGTAATCGTTGGTGGAGGCAAACCTCTGGCCTGTGCGTATGACGTATGCCTTGGGCGAGGCGGCCGTGCTGCCGAGACGGGGCAGCACGAGAGAGGCGGCCACGACCGCAAGGACGAGGAGAGGCAACACCCATGTCAGGAACGCCCGACGCCACTTCCTGTCAACGTGTGGGACGGCTGCTTGCAGCGGCGTCGGTTGTTGGCCAGCCTCGCTATGCATGCAGTCCTCCGCACCCTGAAGGTGGGCTGGCGGAGCGTCCGCTTCGTCGGGGGCTTGGCAGGCAGTAGCAGTCTTGACAAAGTTCTCCCAGTCATCTGCGCCCACAAACTGTGCGAGCACGTCGAGCGTGCCAATGCGAGGCATACTCGTGGTGCTGACATACCCCCAGATGCGCTTGAGCGTGCTCGTGCTGACACGCTCGCCGAGACACTCGGTAAGCGTCTCGGCAAGAAGGTCGAAATCCTTGGGTGTCCGTAACTTATGGCAGAACTTAGCCTCTACAGCCTGCCTCAGGAGCAGGATACATTCCTTACAATCTTCCATCGGCTCATTGCTGATGCTTATGCCAAGAGCTTCTTCACGATTTCAGAGATGACACGGCCATCAGCTTTCCCAGCCAACTGCTTGCTGGCAGTGCCCATCACCTTGCCCATCTCCTTCATGCTGGTGGCTCCCACCTCGGCAATAATCTTCTTTACTTCTGCTTCTATCTCCTCCTGAGAGAGTTGCTTTGGCAGATAGCTTTCCAGGACTTCCAC
>ODAI010147850.1_pt1 | contig 10319 bp, 8 predicted proteins | sample 1539321 | NCBI WGS metagenome assembly ODAI01 (sample SAMN02144231, study PRJEB22623) | gut metagenome | biome: sheep rumen | host: Ovis aries | place: New Zealand | reverse complement strand
GAAGTCGATGTCATAGCTTTTCCCGTCGTAGCTGGACAGCCTGCCGGCGTCCTCTGTTCCGGCGCCGCTCTCCCTCCCGGTATCCATCTGGACGTTCCTGGCCTTCTGGGAATCGTAGACGATCGCGCCGATATAAGGATCAGGGCGCTGCGCGCCCCCGTATTCCTTCATTCTCAGCCGGTCAAATACCATGCGCAGATGGACTGCGCTCTCGATATTCTCGTCGTCGCTGCCCGTCATCACAAAGACGGTGCTGGTCCTGCGCAGCCGCCGCGCCATCTCGAAGCGCCGCACGCCCTCTTCGCCCTCCCCGGCCCCATTCAGAGCGAGAAGCTGCTCAAAGGCGTCGCTGCGGATATCCATGTCGCCGAAGATCTCAATGTCGTAGCGCGCGTCTCCCTCGATCTGCCGGTGATTGTACCGCATGATCTCCGGGAACTCGTAGGCCAGCCGCGAGGCAAGGGGCGGCTGGCCGTCCATCACCCGGTCCGTCCGGTCGATGATATTGATCTCCAGGCGATAGCCGTCCATCTGCCCGAACCACAGTAGGGTGCGCAGCATCTCCAGGCCGTGGCTGCCGAGGCCGACCAGCAGCACCGAGATGACCTTCTCCCCGTCCTCCATGGTCCACCGCTCGTAGAGGCCGACCTGCGGAAGCTTCCACAGGGCAAGCAGCCGGGGGATGTGGATCCTGCGCAGGCGGAAGTAGGAGTCATCCTTCTCCCAGCCCTCCTTGAGGCCGCCCGTGCCGGAGGCCCACTGCCGGTGGAGCGGGCGCCCCTTGTCGAGGGAGTCGAGGATGTATTCGCTGCCCGGCGTGGAGGCAAAGCAGAAGACCTTTTTGTTCGGCATCTCCCGCAGAACAGCCGTCAGCTTCGCAGCCTGCCGCACGTTCTCCGTCTCGTCGCTGCCGATCAGGAAAAACTCCATCCTGCGTTTCTTTTTGCGGCGCAGGCTGACGAGGGTGATGTCCTCCCGGAGGTAGATCGCGTGCATCCGGCGAAGCTCGTCCATCTCCTCCTGGTCCTTCTCCCGGTTCTCCGTATACACATCCGTGAACACGAGCTTAGCCCCTCTTCCCATCCTGCTCCGGATATCCTTTGCCAGGGCGATCGATCCCTCATTGACCTCGGAAAAGAGAAAGATGGACTTCCTGCCCGGCAGCGCGTACCGGATGCGCTGGAAGCCGTCCGCAAACAGGGACAGGACCAGGCCGAAGGTAAGGGCCGGCGCAAGCACGTAGAGGACCGCCGCCCAGCACCGGTAGGCGATCTGCACCACGGATGTCCCCTCTGCCCCGCCGCCGGCAAGGGGCGTGTGCCTCAGGATAATGTCAAATTCCCCGTCCAGGATAAAGCTGCGCATCATATGATGCACCGAGATCAGCAGCGCCCTTCCCCAGCGCAGCAGGAAGTGCCCGCTGTCCCCGTAGAAATCCTCCAGGTAGCAGGGAAGAAAAAGCGCGGTCAGCGCCCCGGCCGCGCCGATCCCGAGGATCTGCAGCCAGGTGAAGGTGTGCTTGACCGCCTTTTTTTCATTTAACCGCCATATCGCGTATATGGCCGCAGCCACCATGACCGCGACCGAAATGATCAGATAAACCAGATACCATTTATCGTGCGTCCCGCCTGACATCTCTGTCCCCCCCTGCGCGAAGCGCATTTTTCTTTTTTTATTACGCCTGACCGTCCAGCCCGATCTCGGCCGCGTGGGCTTCCATGCCCGCGATGCAGATGGCCGCCACGTCCCGCACGTCCATGCCCAGCATTTCGCAGCCCAGCAGAATGGTATCCCTGCTGCAGCCCGCTGCGAACCGCTTATCCTTGAACTTCTTCATGAAGCTGGAGATCTTGATCTGGTGGATTCCCTCCGGCCGCATCCTGGCGTAGGCCTGGATGATCCCGGTCAGCTCGTCCACCGTGAACAGGCTCTTTTCCATGTTGGTCTCCGGTTTGACATCCGTGCAGATGGTATAGCCGTGGCTGAGAATAGCGCGCACATCCTCCTCAGACACGCCCGCGGCCAGCAGCGGCTCTTTGGTGTGGGCCAGATGCTCTTCCGGATACTTTTCGTAGTCATAGTCGTGCAGGTAGCCGACGGCCTCCCAGTGCTCCTTATCCTCGCCGAAATGCTCCGCCATGGCGCCCATGGCCGCCATCACGTTGAGCGCGTGGATGCGCAGGTGTTCTTCCTTTACCATGCTGTCATTGAGTTCCTTTGCTCTTTCCAGAGTCAGCATATTTTCCTCCTCAGCGGCGCCGCGCGGTTTCCTTTGTTTGCGGCATCCGGTATTTGCTTTGTTGATCGGTTTACCTGTCCTTGGATCTCCCGCCGCCGCCCTTCCAGTACAGGAAGGAGAGGGCGAGGCCCACGCCGGTGATGATGGCGATGACCGGCGCGTACATGGCCGGTCCCCACTGGGCAAGGCCGTACCAGTCATTGGTCGTCGGTCCTGAGCCCCGGCCGTTGATGATGATATTCAGCGCGTAAAAGGTGCCGTAGATGAGGACCGGCACCGCGCCGATCACGATCTTCCTTTTCGGGATGTCCTCCCCGCATCTGCCCGCGATAAACAAAGCTGCAGCCAGGACGGGCACGATCAGGTGCATGACCAGGTTCGGCCCCGCAAACATGGATGCGAAACCGAAGACCGGCCCCAGAAAGCACATCACGGTCATAAAGGTCACGCCCGTCGAGGCAGCCCCCGCAAGCCGCAGGATCTGCAGTCCCGCCGGGACCTTCCCGCCGCTGCGCATCGCTCTGACAGACGCGGCAGCGCAGATAAGGGACGCCGCTGCCGCCAGCAGGTTGGAATCGACCGTAAAATACCGCAGGGCGTAGAGCCCTACTGCAGTCAGCAGCCTCCCGCGGCCGGCGCCGAGCATCATGGTGAACCAGGCGCCCACCGCGAGCGCCGCCGTCAGGATGTCCGCGCAGATCAGGGCGATCTGCTTTCCTCTCCCGTGCATCCCTCAGTACTCCTTTATTTCCAGGAAGGCCTTCAGGGCGTCCAGATTTTTCAGCGCTTCTTCTCTGCCCAGCAGATAGACGGACAGCAGTTTTTCCGGGTCGTGCTCGATATGGCCCACGTTCAGTTTGTGCGGCGGACGGAAGACAAAGGCGGCTCCCGCTTCCTCGCGCTCACGCACATAGGCCGTCTCCCGGTTGTACATGAGGTGCCTCTCCTTCATCGTCCGGATCAGGTTGGGATATTTCTTCAGGCGCACGCTCATCAGGGCGGCCAGGCGGCTCGGCTTCTTGACATAGCCCGCCGGCTGGGTCAGGATGACCACGTTGCGCGCGTAGCCGTGCTTTTCCATAAAGCGAAGGGGAATGGAATCGGCCATGCCCCCGTCCAGCATCCTGCGCCCGTCGATCTCCACGATCTGCGAGACCATCGGCATCGAGGCGGAGGCGCGGATCCAGGTCATGCCCCTTCCCCCGCAGTCCGTCAGCCGGTAGTAGACCGCTTTGCCCGTATCCACGTCGGTGGTGACACAGTAGAAGGTCATCGGGTCTTCGGCAAAGGTTTTGCCGTCGAAGGGATCCAGCTGCGACGGCAGGGTCTCATAGCAGAACTCCCTGCCGAAGAGATCGCCGGTGGAAAAATAGCTTCGCCAGCTGCAGTACCGGGGATCCCGGCAGTAGGCCAGATTGTAGCGGATCGCCCTCCCGATCTGCCTTGATTTGAAATTTACGCCAAAGGTCGCGCCCGCGGAAACGCCCACCGCTCCGTCAAACCTGAATCCGTTCTCCAGAAGCACATCGATGATGCCCGAGGTGAACATGCCCCGCATCGAGCCGCCCTCCAGTACAAGTCCCGTCATGTTTTTCTGTCCTTTCTCCAAGTCTCTTCGCGGCCCCGCCGGCGCCTCCGCCCATTCGCGATGCGCCGCGGTAATCCGCTATTACATTGTAGTAAATCAGCATATTCTTGTCAATAAAGGGCACTGTTCACGGCCGGCCTGCGGGCGGCGGCGATATCGATCATTTTCCTCTTGACAATAGAGAAGGAGGTGATAGAATAAGCATGAACATTTTAATGATTGTTCATATGTTTAATCGTAAAATCACTTACGGAGGATACGGACATGAAAAAAACCTACAAGATCGATGTTGACTGCGCAGCCTGTGCTGAGAAGATGCAGGAGGCGGCCCGCCGTACGCCGGGCGTCAAGGACGCCGTCGTGACCTTTATGACCCTGAAGATGAAGGTGGAGTTTGAAGAGGGCGCGGATCCCGACGCGGTCATGCAGGCTGTGCGCGAAAACTGCCGCAAGGTGGAGTCCGACTGCGAAGTGTTCCTGTAAACCGGAAAGTCTGTGAACGGTATGAAAAATCTGACCGCAAAACAAAAAAATCTTCTGCTGCGCATCCTTGCCGCCGCCGCATGCGTGATCGTCCTGCGGCTGCTGGATGCCTATCTGCACCCCTGGTATGTGAGACTTGCCCTCTACCTGGTGCCCTACCTGATCGTCGGACATGATATCCTGCGCAAGGCGTACAAGGGCATCCGGAACGGCCAGGTCTTTGACGAGAATTTCCTGATGACCGTCGCCACCCTCGGCGCCATCGGCGTCAGTATCCATGACTCGGTAAAGGGCGGCGGCGACGAATATCTCGAGGCCGTGGCCGTCATGCTCCTCTACCAGGTCGGCGAACTCTTCCAGAGCATCGCCGTCGGGCGCTCCCGCCGCAGCATCAGCGACCTGATGGACATCCGCCCGGACACCGCGACCATCGAGGTGGACGGCGAGCTGACCGAGGTCGATCCGGATGACGTGGAGACGGGCTCCTGCATCGTGGTGCGTCCCGGGGAAAAGATCCCCATCGACGGCGTGGTCATCGAAGGCACTTCCACCCTGAGCACCGCCGCCCTTACCGGCGAGAGCCTGCCCCGGGATGTGGAGCCGGGCAGCGAGGTCCTGAGCGGCTGCGTCAACCTGAGCGGCCTGCTGAAGATCCGCACCACAGCGGAATTTGAGGAGTCCACTGCGTCAAAGATCCTCGACCTGGTGGAGAATGCAGCCTCCCGCAAATCCCGGTCGGAGAACTTTATCTCCGCCTTTGCCCGCTGGTACACGCCTATCGTCTGCGCCGGCGCGCTGGCGCTGGCCCTTCTGCCGCCCATCATCCTCGCCCTCACGGGGAAGGATCCGAACGCAGCTTCCTGGATCTACCGGGCCTGCACCTTCCTTGTCATCAGCTGCCCCTGCGCGGTCGTCATCAGCATCCCCCTCACCTTCTTTGCGGGGCTCGGCGGCGCCAGCAGCCAGGGCATCCTGGTCAAGGGTTCCAGTTTTCTCGAGACTCTCTCCAAGGTGCGGACGGTCGTCTTTGACAAGACCGGCACCATTACCCAGGGCAGCTTTACCGTGACCGGCGTGCACCACAGTCCCCTCGCGGACGAGGAACTGCTGGGCTATGCCGCGCACGTCGAAAGCTTCTCCTCCCACCCGATCAGCGTGAGCCTGCGCAAGGCCTACGGGCTGCCCGTGGACCGCGAAAAGGTCAGCGAGATCAAGGAGATCAGCGGCGAGGGCGTGACGGGAAAGGTGGATGGTCACACAGTCTCGGCCGGCAACCTTGAACTGATGGAGAGCCTCGGCATTTCGGCAAAGCCCTGCAGCCATCCGGGCACGATCGTATACATGGCGGTCGACGGCGCCTACGCCGGCCATATCGTGATCGCCGATGAGATCAAGCCCGCCTCGAAGGAAGCGGTCGCCATGCTGCGCAGCGCGGGCGTGAAGAAGACGGTCATGCTGACCGGCGATACCGAAAAGGCCGCCGCTGCTGTCGCGCAGGAGGCCGGGATCGACGAGTGGCACGCGCAGCTCCTGCCCGGCGATAAGGTGGACAAGGTCGAAGCCCTTCTCAGCGCGGGCGGCGCAGCCGGAAAGCTCGCCTTCGTCGGCGACGGCATCAACGACGCGCCGGTCCTCTCCCGGGCCGATATCGGCATTGCCATGGGCGCCCTGGGCTCGGACGCCGCCATCGAGGCGGCGGATGTGGTCCTGATGGATGACGATCCCCGCAAGATCGCCAAGGCCCTGCGGATCGCCCGCAGATGCCTGTCCATCGTCCACCAGAACATCACCTTCGCCCTCGCCGTCAAGGCCGTATGCCCGCTGCTCGGCGCGCTGGGCATCGCGAACATGTGGCTTGCCGTCATCTCCGACGTCGGCGTCATGATCCTGTGCGTCCTGAACGCAATGCGGGCACTCTTTGTCAAAAATCTGTAAGGAGGGAAGACCATGTCACTCCCTGAAGAGAAAAAAGAAACGTCCGTCAGCGCCTGCGCGCTGGCGGACGAAGAACTCGAGATCCTCGCCGACCTGTTCAAGGCCTTCGGCGATGTGACCCGCATCCGCATCCTCTCCGTGCTCTCCGAGCAGGAGATCTGCGTCAATGACCTGGCGGGCATTCTGGGCATGACCCAGTCGGCCATCTCCCATCAGCTCAAGATCCTCAAGCAGAACCGCCTCATCCGCGGCCGCCGGGACGGTAAGCTGATCTATTACAGTCTGGACGACGATCATGTCCACACCATGCTGGAGATGGGCATTGAGCACATTACGGAATAAGACCATTGAAGAAATAACCGGACAAGTACACCTAAAGAGGGCGCAGGTTCTGACCTGCGCCCTCTGCTTATGTTCCTGAAACAGGAACGGTCTTACTCTTAAAGATCGCCTGCGATGTCAATGTTCCCGCCGCTGATTCCGATATGGGCGCCGCCTGCGGCTTCCGCGGAATCCGGATGGGCAAGCAGCCATTTGTTGCGCGCCGTCATCCAGGTATCTTCCTCATTCCGGGCGGTGAAGGCGGGCTTGTCCGTGTTCGTCCCGCGGGGCAGGACGATGGCCGTCCTGAAGCCTTCGTCGCAGGTCTGGCAGGGCGCGTAATGCAGGGAGGTCGCAAAGACTTCCACCGGGACGCCGGCCGGCGCGCGGAACGCTTTCACTTTCGAGGAATCGAGCACGCCGTCCTCGATCTCTCCGCGCAGCGCAAGCAGAAGGATAAAATCCTTTTCGCCGATGTTGATCTCACTGTCCCTGTGATACTCCAGGCAGTTGAGCTTTGTATTGTGTCCCCAGCACATGCCGAGCTCGATCGGCATGCCGCCGTAGGCGCGGTCCTGCAGGTCCTGGTAGACCGCGCAGGCTTCCAGTGAATCAATGGAGGCGCTGTAGTCGGTGCCCTCAGCCGGAAGCGGGATCTTCTTCATCGCTTCGATCAGCTCCGCCGTGTCATATCCCTCGAGCACAGCGCCATAAGGCTTAAATTCCGGGTCAGTTACGCTATAGATCTTCATCGTCTTTTTCTCCTCTCTTTTCCGGACTTTCCGGTTTTTCCGTTGTCTCTATTATAGTTTCTCCTGTCAGTTTTGTCAGCAGATAATTATCCTGCGGTGAAGAATGAAGACACAGGAAAAGGCCGGTTCCTCTTTTATTTCCGCGGAACCGGCCTTCTACTCTGTCTTCGGTTTGATCTGAACATCCATTGGACTCGACCTCCCTCCTTTACGACTTTCATGTACACACATCATATATATGAAAATCTATTAGATTAACAGCATCCCTGTCTGCCTTCTGTTTCCTGCCCCTGCGCAGGAACTGCAGTAAAGGGTTTTCTGCTGTTGTCTGTATCCTAACATGAGGGATGTCTTTTTGTCAATACTTTTCTGTCGAATTAACTCCTTTTTCTGACGTTTCTGTTGTAATTGATCAGGCAGCCGTCCTCAATGATCTGCCTCTCGTCGTCCGTCAGCTCGCCGAGGGTGAGGGTGAAGGGCTGCAGACTGCCGCCGCGCACCGCGTAGGCTTTGATCTCGCCGGCCTTCTCCTTGAGCGCCTGCAGGATATCCGGCAGGAAGATGTAGTCCAGGTTCTTAAAGGGCAGCTCTTCCCCGTCGATCACGAAGGGCAGCATGCCCCAGTTGATCAGGTTGGAGCGGTAGCGCTTGGTCGCGTAGCTGTTCGCGATGTTCGCCCAGCCGCCGAGCACCTTCTGGCAGGAAGCCGCCTGCTCGCGCGCGGAGCCGTCCCCGGGCTTTACCGCGAAGATCGCGGAGCCGACGCCGGTATTGGAGGCGTCCGTCTGCGGGAACTGCGTGCGGATGACCTCCAGCACGCCGCCAAGCTCAGGCAGCGCTGCCACCGGGTCTTCCCCGGCCTCGATCGCCTCCTGCGCCCTGCGCACTTCCTTCGCGCGCCCGACATAGGCCGGATCCTTCCGGGAAAGGGCGAACTCCGCCAGGCCCAGAGGATTGGAGCGGTAGGAAGAGGTCTCCCCGGAGGGGATCAGCTCATCCGTGGTCGTGACCGGATCGTGGATCTCGGAGACGATCTTCAGAATCAGGTTCCGGGGCAGCGCGCTCATGGCCGGCCAGTCCTTGATGTTCGGCCCGAGGCGGATGGGCTCGTCGGGATCGGCGATGCCCTTGCTGTCAAATACGCGGTTCGCGTAGATCGCACTGTCAAAATGATAGGCGGGACCGGTGAATTCCACATCCATCTCGTCCGCGCCCGTCAGGATGCCGCCGTTCGCGGCAGTGGCGGCGATGGATCTCGCGTCCATGAGGGCGACCGAAGCGATCTGCCCGTTCTGGAGCTTGGAGCCCTCGCGGTTCGGGAAGTTGCGCGTGGAGTGCCGGATGCTCAGCGCGTTGTTGGACGGCGTATCGCCCGCGCCGAAGCACGGACCGCAGAATGCCGTCTTGATCACGGCGCCGGCCTCGATCAGGTCCGCAGCGCGGCCGTTGCGCACCAGCTCCAAGTAGACCGGCATGCTGGCCGGGTACACGCTCAGGGTAAAGGCGTCGCTGCCGATAAAGCGTCCGCGCAGGATGTCCGCGGCGTCGCAGATGTTCTCAAATCCGCCGCCGGCGCAGCCCGCGATGATGCCCTGATCGACCAGGAGGCCCTTGTCCGTCAGCTTGTCCATCAGGGAGAAGGGAACGTCCTCGCCGAGGCTGACCTTTGCCCTCTTCTCCACATCCGCAAGGATGTCGGCAGTATTCTTCTTCAGTTCAGCGATCGTGTAGGTGTTGCTCGGATGGAAGGGCATGGCGATCATCGGCAGGATGGTGTCCAGGTCTACCCGCACCATGCCGTCATAGTGGGCCGCCCTGCCGGGGGCAAGCTCCCGGTAATCGCCTTCGCGCCCGTGGATCTCGTAGAACTCTCTGATCTTCTCATCGGTCGCCCAGATGGAGGAGAGGCAGGTGGTCTCCGTCGTCATCACGTCCACACCGATCCGGAAGTCTGCGCTGAGGGAAGCCACGCCCGGGCCGACAAACTCGAGCACCTTGTTCTTCACATAGCCGCTCTCAAAGACCGCGCCGATGATGGCCAGCGCCACATCCTGCGGGCCGACGCCCTTCCTGGGCGTCCCCTCCAGGTAAACGGCGATCACCTCGGGCATGTTGATGTCGTAGGTCTGCCCCAGCAGCTGCTTGACCAGCTCCGGGCCGCCCTCGCCCACCGCCATGGTGCCGAGCGCGCCGTAGCGCGTGTGGGAATCGGAGCCGAGGATCATGCCGCCTCCGCAGGCGAGCATCTCCCGCGCGAACTGATGGATGACGGCCTGATGCGGCGGGACATAGACGCCGCCGTAGCGCTTCGCGCAGGAAAGGCCAAACATGTGGTCATCTTCATTGATCGTTCCGCCGACTGCACAAAGTGAGTTATGACAGTTGGTCAGAACATACGGAATCGGAAACTTCTCCAGACCCGATGCGCGCGCGGTCTGAATAATTCCGACAAATGTAATATCGTGGGAAGTCAGCTTGTCAAACTTAATCTGCAGCTGCTCCATATTGCCCGAAGTATTATGAGACGCCAGAATGCCGTAGGCAATGGTCTCCTTCTTTGCCTCCGCAGGACTGACACTTCTGCCCGCTGCGGCCTCCAGCTTTGCCGGCGCGTCCTGATCCGCCGGAATAATCATCTGTCCGCCGACCAGATAGGCACCCTGTTCGTGTAATTTCATCATCAGCCAAACTCCTTTCACCTTTGCATATTTACCGAAAATCTTATATAGTAAATACAATTCTTTGTTTTTGCTTTCAGCCAAAAACCACCTGTATCAGTATAAAACAAGTGGTACGGCTCTTGCAAGTAAGGGACATGTAATATTTGCCGTACAGACACGGAACAACAATCAGATTCGCTGCAGAGGGAATGAAATAACAATCAGATTCGCTGCGCAGGAACGACATAACATTCAGGCAGGATTCACCGCTGCCCGGAGATCCTGCATTATGGGCGGCAGGGAGGTTCACATGAAAATCTGGGGTAAAATAATAAAAGACG
>ODAI013921961.1_pt1 | contig 10320 bp, 10 predicted proteins | sample 1539321 | NCBI WGS metagenome assembly ODAI01 (sample SAMN02144231, study PRJEB22623) | gut metagenome | biome: sheep rumen | host: Ovis aries | place: New Zealand | reverse complement strand
AGTTGGAAGAGATGGCAGGAACCATCCAGAACGATATCCTGAAGGAGTTCATGGTGCGCAACACCTATATCTATCCCCCCGCATTCTCGATGAAGATTATCGCCGATATCTTCGAATATACCTCACAGAAGATGCCGAAGTTCAACTCCATCTCCATCTCGGGTTATCACATGCAGGAGGCTGGTGCTACCGCCGACATCGAGTTGGCCTACACCCTTGCCGACGGTATGGACTATCTGCGTACGGGTGTGAATGCCGGTATCGACGTCGATGCCTTCGCACCGCGTCTGTCGTTCTTCTGGGCCATCGGTATGAACCACTTCATGGAGATTGCCAAGATGCGTGCAGGCCGTCTGCTGTGGGCTAAGATTGTGAAGAGCTTTGGCGCCAAGAATCCTAAGTCGCTCGCTCTGCGTACCCACTCTCAGACCTCTGGCTGGTCGCTCACCGAGCAAGACCCATTCAATAACGTAGGTCGTACCTGTATCGAGGCTATGGCTGCTGTGCTGGGTCACACTCAGTCACTCCACACCAACGCCCTCGACGAGGCTATCGCTCTGCCTACAGACTTCTCGGCTCGTATCGCTCGTAACACGCAGATTTACATCCAGAACGAGACGAAGGTGTGCAAGCAGATTGACCCATGGGCAGGCTCTTATTATGTGGAGACCCTGACCAACGAACTGGTTCACAAGGCTTGGGAGCATATCCAGGAGATTGAGAAGCTCGGCGGTATGGCTAAGGCTATTGAGACCGGTCTTCCCAAGATGCGTATTGAGGAGGCAGCTGCCCGTACTCAGGCTCGTATCGACTCTGGCACACAGACCATTGTTGGTATTAACAAATACCGTTTGGAACATGAAGATCCTATCGATATCCTCGAGGTTGACAATACCGCTGTACGCAAGCAGCAGGAGGAGAGCTTGAAGCAGGTTCGTGCTACTCGTGACGAGGCTGCTTGTCAGGCTGCCCTGAAGGCTATTACCGATTGTGTGCGTGACTTCAAGGAAGGTCGTAAGAGCGAGAACAACCTGCTCGACCTGGCTGTCAAGGCTGCCCAGCTGCGTTGTACCTTAGGTGAGATTTCAGATGCCTGCGAGGAAATCGTAGGTCGTTATAAAGCAGTAATCAGAACAATTTCAGGCGTGTACAGTTCAGAATCAAAGAACGACAAAGACTTCGAGGAGGCCAAGCGCCTTACCGACGAGTTCGCTCAGAAGGAGGGTCGCCGTCCGCGTATCTTCGTTGCCAAGATGGGTCAGGATGGTCACGACCGTGGTGCAAAGGTAGTGGCAACAGGTTATGCCGACTGTGGCTTCGACGTGGATATGGGACCCTTGTTCCAGACTCCTGCGGAGGCTGCCCGTGAGGCCGTTGAGAACGATGTTCATATCGTTGGTGCTTCATCCCTGGCAGCAGGTCATAAGACGCTTATTCCTCAGCTCATCGAAGAGTTGAAGAAACTGGGTCGTGAGGACATCATGGTCACCGCTGGTGGTGTGATTCCCGCTCAGGACTACGACTTCCTCTATAAGGCTGGCGTAGCCTGTATCTTCGGTCCTGGCACTCCGATTCCGTACTCTGCTATTGAGATGATGAAGATTCTGCTCGATAAGTAGTTTGTGGTTTTTGGTTATATAAAGAAAGTCCCCAACGTTGCGGTTGGGGATTTTCTTTTTATAGGATGTTCATGATGTCTTGCAGTCGTTCCACGATAAAGGTGGGTTTTTGCGTGATGTCCTGTTCGCTGATATCCCATCGGTTGAACAGCATTGCCATGCGTGTCATAGAGCGTATCGTCAAAGTCAATAAATAGATATTTGTATTTCATTCATTATTTACTAGTGTCTAAATCTGACGCTTTTCCCTTGTATGCTGGAGATCGCTTTTCGAGGAACGATCTGATACCTTCCAGATAGTCGGCGCCTTGATAGACCTTGGTGCGATAGGCATTGATACGCTCAAAACTTTCCGACGATAGCACGGTGGCTGCTTTGCTGAGAATGCGGAACTGACGTTTGATAGCACTGATAGACATCACGCTGTTGCGACGCAGTGGGTTGAGAAACTGCTCCTCAAGGACGTTCTCCAGTTGGTCAGTCGTCGTCACACGGTTGATGAGTCCTACGTTGAGTGCATCCTGTGCGGTAATAGGTGTAGCGAGGAAGAACATCTCACGTGCTTTGTTCATGCCCAACTGGTTGATGAAGTGCATGATACCCGATGCGTTGTATGGTATACCGATCTTGGCAGGAGTAATAGCAAAGGTGGCAGTATCACTACTAACAATCATATCGCATGATAAGCAGAGGTCGCATGCACCGCCCCAAACAGTTCCGTCAACACAAGCTATTATGGGAATGGCTGTTTCCTGTACACAGCGTAAGAGCTGTTCCATCGGCACATCGTAAGCCAAAGGGTCTTCACCATTCTGAGGCAGTTCGCGGATGTCGTGTCCTGCGCTCCAAACACCTTTCTTACATTGAGCTTTAATGACGATACCCACACACTCCTTGTCGTAGCCCGACTGTATGGCATCGCATAACTCCTGGCACATAGCCTCGCTGAGACAGTTGAAATGCTCAGCATTCTGCATCTCTACATAACAGATGCGATCATTGATGGTTGTGTTTACTAACATATCTTCTGCGTTTGTTATTTCCATTTCAGCCCCATGTTGTAGAGGATAAAGCTATAGATGTCAGCCTGTTCCTCCAGTACCTTGGCGAGAGGTTTGCCGCCGCCATGTCCAGCCTTGGTGTCTATGCGGATAAGTACTGGAGTCGAGCCACTATGGCATTCCTGCAGGGTGGCAGCAAACTTAAACGAGTGGGCTGGCACCACACGGTCGTCGTGGTCAGCTGTTGTCACAAGGGTGGCAGGGTAGGAGACACCCTTCTTCAGGTTGTGCAGGGGTGAATAGCCCTTCAGGTATTCAAACATCTCCTTCGAATCCTCGCTGGTGCCGTAGTCGCTGGCCCAGTTCCATCCGATGGTGAACTTATGATAGCGCAACATATCCATCACACCCACCTGAGGAATGGCCACACGGAACAAGTCGGGACGTTGTGTCATACAGGCGCCTACCAGCAGTCCGCCGTTCGAACCACCCACAATGGCCAGTTTGTCGCTGGATGTGTATTTCTCGCGAATCAGGTATTCGGCGGCGCTGATGAAGTCGTCGAACACGTTCTGCTTCTGCATCTTCGTGCCTGCCAAGTGCCACTCTTCGCCATACTCGCTACCGCCACGCAGGTTGACTTGTGCATAGATGCCTCCCTGTTCGAGGAAGGGGATGCGCATAGCGGAGAAGCCAGGGCCCAGCGAGATGTTGAAGCCACCATAGCCGTAGAGATAGACGGGATTCTTGCCGTTGCGCTTCAGTCCTTTCTTATACGTAATAAACATAGGTACGCGCGTGCCGTCCTTGCTGTTAAAGAATATTTGCTTGCTCTCGTAGTCCTGCATGCGGAACTTTACACTCGGCTGCGCATACAATGTACTCTCGTTCTTCGCCATATCGTAGCGATAGATGGTGCCAGGCATGGTGAATGATGTGAAGGAATAGAAGCACTCGGGTTGTTTCTCGTCGCCCGTAAAGCTCACACTACCCACCATAGGCAGTTTCACTTCGTGGTGCTTCTTGCCATCCAAGCCATAGACGAAGGCATGGTCGGAAGCATCCTGGTTATAGGTGAGGACGAACAGGTGGTTGATGACCTCAACACCACTCAGCGTGTTCTGCTGTTCGGGTATCAGTTCCTGCCAGTCGTTGATGCCGGGCTTGCGGATGTCGGCCACCATGATGCGACCCTTGGGTGCTCCGTAGTTGGTGTAGATATAGAACTTGCCATTCTCGTCGTAGATGGGCGAGTACTGGAAGTCCATGTTGTCCGTCAACTGCATGAACTGCGAGTCCTTCTTCTTCAGGTCTCGCACATACAGGTTGTTACCTGCTCCTGCTCCACTCTCAAAGAGGTACATCATCGTTTCGTCCTCGTTGACACTCACGTCATAGAAACGCTTGGGCTGTGTGGGATTCTGATAGAACAGCACATCCTCCGACTGCGGTGTACCCATTTTGTGATAATAAATCTTCATGCCCTCGTTGACGTTCGAGAACTCCTTACCCTGCTCAGGACGGTCGTATGATGAGTAGTAGAAGCCATCGCCACACCATGCAGCACCCGAGAACTTCGCCCATTCAATGTGGTCGTTGGTGAGCTGACCCGTCTTCAGGTCAATGACGTAGAACTCCTGCCAGTCAGAGCCAGAGCGTGAGATGCTGTAGGCAGCCCATCGTCCGTTGTTCGAGAAATAGACACCCTTCAGGGCAACCGTTCCGTCCGTACTCAGCGTGTTGGGGTCGAGGAACACGAGCGGCTCGCCACCCAGCTCGTCCATCTGGTACATCACATACTGGTTCTGCAGTCCGTTGTTCTTGTAGAAATACCACTTGCCGTGACGCTTGCGAGGTGCTCCGATTTTCTCATAGTTTACCAACTCCGTCAGTCTTTTCAACAATTTCTGGCGGAAGGGAATCTTGCTCAGATAACTGTTCGTCACCTTGTTCTCAGCCTCCACCCATGCGGCAGTCTGTGCCGACCTGTCGTCTTCTAACCAGCGGTAAGGGTCAGCCACCTTCACGCCGAAGTATTCATCTACTGTACCGTCTTTCTCCGCCTTCGGATAAGACAGCTGTTGAGCCGTAGCCACCGTAGTAGCTATCGTTGCCATAGTCATGATAAATATCCTTTTCATCTTTTATTGTTTGTATGTTATTTCATAATAGCAGTCTGTACGCATATTATTTTTCTGCTGCAAAGATACTCAAAAACTATGTAACTCTCAAGCACTTTCGAAAGATTAACGCAGAAAGCGCGTGAATAAAAGGTAATCAAAGGAAAATCGGAGTAATCGACAAAGTCGCTTGCACGGCAAGAAGTTCAGTTTTAGGCTGAATGCAAATTTGGGAGGAATGAAGAAGTAGTTAGGTTTTTATCCGGACTCGGCTTTGCCGCTTGCCTAAGCAAGAACCCGTGAGACGGTTTTGAGAGCCAGTTAAAATTTGTATTTAAACTGATTTGTAAGAAAACATTTGTTCCCTTGCAATTAATTTATTATATTTGCACACGAAACGCCTATAAATAATAGATTTCTACTAAATGAAAGAATATACCCATTATAATCGTATCAAGTCATTCTTAGCAGAGAAGAATAAGACTGGAACGTGGCTCTCAGAACAGATGGGGCGTAATCTTGGAACGGTTTCAAGATGGATGACCAATAAGGTGCAGCCATCTGTGGAACCGCTCGGCTTTGCCGCTTGTCAGAGCAAGAACTCTACGAGATTGCACGACACCTCGACGTGGATGTGAGGGAATTGTTAGTTTCATCAAAAAAGTATTGAAGCAGATGTCAGATAGGAAAATTATATTAATTGCTTTAGGTGTAGCATTTGCTCTTTTGCTAATATATGCAATAAGTTTTATTGGTTCGCCTATTTCATGCCAAACCTCCGATTGGGGAGCATTTGGTAGTTATGCAGCGATTGGCGTAAGTTCTTTGTCTATAGCCCTCATTTATGTGACATATCGTGAACAAAGACAAACAAATGAAATTACAAGGGTCGAGCAACATATCGTAACAATGACAAATACATTAGCTGTATTATCTGAAAAATTTCACGAGAGGCTTGAGATCTCTTATGATAAGTTTTCAGAGCATTTCAAACTTCCATTTTATGACATATCAGATTGGGAATATGACAAGGCAGTTAGGGTATGTACGTATTATTATTCATCAATTACAATTAATGATGACTATAATCGAAATTTTAATTACCTTTTTCGATATATGCAACTATGTATTGATTATATACTCCATGAGAAAACTTTATCTACAGAAAACAAATATCTCCGTATCACAGAGTTCGGATGCATTTTCCCAGAATCCATGAGAGTATTATTATTATGTTGGCTATTGATTAATAACCAACCCACATTAGAAGAATATTACAAATCAGGAATCTTTATACTTGATGAAACGGTGCCGTCTCTTTTGGAGGACGTTATTTCTTATGTATGTACAAAGAAGCGTCCACCACAAAGACAAATTTCGGACGTTAATCCAGATGATATTATTCTTGAGGATTATCCAAATGAACAATTCCCTGATACATATACAAGATTGTTTGTTGAACAAATATAAAAGGAGCTTGATAATATGAGAATCGACATTAACAATAAACGTTTTTTTGTTGTACTTATTTCTTTGCTTATATCTATATTTTTATATGCTCAAAGTCAGTACGACTATATGGATGATGATGCTGTGGCTGGTGGCGCTGATAGAGCATTAAATGGTATTGTTTTCATAGTATGCCTCATTGTTATTGCAGTTGTCCTAATTATAGTTTTAGGTGGATTGTTAAATATATATTACTGGTTTAATCCCCAAGCCAATCCAGATTATAAAAGAGCAAAACGAATAGAAGAAAAGAAAAAGCAAGATGGTATTATTATTGCCCAAAAGCGAAAGGATGCTGTACCAGAAGCTGTTGATTTGGGATTATCTGTAAAATGGGCATCCTTTAACTTGGGGGCATACAAACCTAGTGATATCGGAGATACTTTTCATTGGGGAGAGATTCATCCATCAACATCAAGACAAATAAGAAAAGATAAGTTTAACGCAAATGCAATAGGTGATATAAGTGGAAATCCAGAATATGATGCCGCAATTAATTGTTTGGGTAAAAATTGGCGAATGCCAACGGTAGAAGAATGCCGAGAATTAATAGAATGTTGCACTTGGGAGGCAAAAATCATAGATGGTGTTGAAGGCAGATTGGTCACAGGCTCAACAGGGCACTCCATTTTCATTCCATTTAATCAGCTTAGTTATTCCACAAAGAAGTTATACTCTGGCAATTATTGGACTTCGTCCCCAAGTTTTAATAGTAGGATGAATGATAGTGCGCAGGATATTAGATTTGGAGAAGGAATAAAATTTCCTGCAGATTTGTGGAATGCAGCCACAGCAAGTGCTTGTCTATTTGGAATCAGACCTGTATATGATACCTCAAGGAAAAAGACAAAGGAAGAAAATCGTAAAGAAATAATGAATGCATTTTCTCAGATAACATCTGTAGGAACTGATAAATATAACTCTCTTTATGATATTTATGAGGAAAAATGTATTGTCAGAGAAGATGAAAAGAAAAAACTATTCGATTCAAACAAAACATATGAAGAGAATACATTTATTGATGAATATGGCGTAGTTTATAGTGTTGATGGGAAAAGATTATTGTATGGTGGAGATTGTAGCTGCGATAATTACTTTATTAAAGAAGGGACAGAGTTTATTTGTACAGGAGCCTTCAATAATTCCACTCGTTCTTTTCCTTATATGTTTCCCAAGAAAAGTACATTAAAAAAGATAACTCTGCCTTCATCTCTTATATATTTAAATCCAAGCGGGGTCTGTGATAATTGCGAAATTGAATCCAGGAGTCCATATTATAGTATCATCGACAAACTCTTAATTGATAATAGAAAGAAGAGTATTGTAAAGTGTTTAGATAAATTTGCTAATGAGGTTGTAATAGGAGAACCAATAGAGGAAATCGGTGAAAAGGCATTTATTAATTGTGAGGTTTTACGGGAAGTTGTTCTGCCGAATACTATCAAAAGAATCTGTAAGAATGCGTTTCGAAATAATGGCATGTTAGAATCAATAAATCTAACAGATTCAATTGAAGCGATAGAAGAAGACGCATTCTTTTACTGTAAATCATTGCACATAAATAAATTGCCAGATAATTTAGTCCATATAGGGAATTCTGCATTCTCTTGGTGCAATATGAATGGTGTAATAATTCCCAAAAGTATTAAATATATTGGGAATGCTCCCTTCCCTAAAAATTGTACAAACTTACAATCTTGTTCTGAAAGATTCGTTATTGAGAATAGTTTGTTAATTGATAAGTTGAGCAAAACTATAATCCAATTAATAGATTCATCTGTTTCTTACATTAGTATTCCAAAATACTTAACAACGATTAGTCCCAACGCTTTTCATCATTGTGATATAGAATCAATAAATATCCCATCAAATATAGTTGAAATAGGTTCATGGGCATTTGGTGGTTGTAAAAAATTAAAGGAAATAACCTTTGATGGCCCTCTGCCTTGTATACCTAGGATTGCCTTTACTTTTTGTGAATCTCTTACAACGATTAGTCTGCCACATGGAGTCAGAGTGATTGAGCCTGGCGCATTTGAACGATGCAAGAACTTAAAAGATGTTGTTCTAAACGATGATTTAAAAGTGATTTCTAATAATGCCTTTACAGAATGTCCTAATTTGTTTTCTCTAAGGATACCAGAATCTGTTGAAATAATGGGTGAAGACTATGGGAATTGTTTTAGAGATTGTCCTAATTAACATGAGTTATATTATGATGCGAAAAATGCCATTATAAAAGGTATGCCTACTAGTATTACGAAACTTATAATTGGAGAACATGTTCAAACGCTCCCCACAAATTTAATACCCAGTGGCACTAATATAGAAGAGATTACAATACCCGAAAATGTATGTAAAGTTTCTACGGGGTGTATATGGGGGAATGTGAAAGAGGTAACAATATTTTCTAAAGACATTATTTTAGAAGATGGATGGATGAAAAATTGTCAGAAACTGACAAAAATATCAATACAAGCAGAAACGTATGAAACATTATTGCCACATCTTCCCAAAAAGAATGGACTAAAAATTACAAAGATATACCCCCATCACTTCTTATTCTTTAAATGGTGATTTACAGTCTCTATATTCTTTCTTTTCAAAAAACAATTAAGACAATGAGAAAAATATTATTTATAATACTCACCTTATTCTTGGCTATAATCGCATATTATTTGTTTACTAAGGAAATAAAAGATGGGGTAACGACTATGGATAAATATACCCGCATAAATGTTGATAGTTTAGTAAAAACGGAATTCGTATGGAAAGACAATAAAGGAGATGAGTATCCTGTATACATAGCACATACAGGTTCATGCTTCGTCATAAAAACCTCCAAGAGTGGCGATGATTATAGAGCGTATCTTGGTGAAGAAGTATCTGAACAGATACGGAAAGAATTAAGCAAGAGTGACACCGGAAGAGACAGATACTGTTTTAAAAACCGAACTCTCAAACAATAGGAAACGACAATGAACAAATCGTGTTTAGCAACAATTGTTTATTTGGCAATTTTGGGTATTCTCATCTATAATGGAATGTGGATATGGTTGATTATTGCAATACTTGTAGGAGGACTTGCTGGCTTTATCATGTTTGTAGGGGTAGCACTTGAATCAGGATTCCGCTCAAAGTTTCCACTCGATTTCCTTGCGCATACACAATGGGTAAATAGATATTTTGAAGATAGGGGATTTGAATTGGCAGGGCATAATACGTCAGATTCTAACTATCCCGAATCGATATATAAAAAAGACCAACTTAAGGTCGTGATCAGACTTAATGCCCCTATTGTGACGCATAGCTCTTTCACTATTACAGTAATTGTATCAGGAGAGCAGGAGAAAGAATGGAATTTCTCAGTTGAAAAGGATGAAAAGATCCTAAAAATGTTTGATGATTATTTTAGCTATTATTATAATAAGGGAACTTGACACTTTTGTTCTATATGGAAAATTGATTAACTTTGCAAACGAAACGAGATATGGACAAAAAGAATAAAGAAATAGAAATCAATGAGCCACGTATGGTGAAATCACACGATGTGAAGCTGGATGCTGAGTATGCAGAATGGATAGCGGAGGTGAAGCATCGCTATCGTTCGGCACAGGTAAAAGCTGCCGTAAAAGTGAATGGCGAGAAACTGTTGTTCAACTGGCAGATGGGACGTGACCTTGTTCAGAAGAAAGCTGAGGAGCGTTGGGGGGCTGGTGTTGTGGAGCAGGTAAGCCTGGATCTCAGGCGTGAGTTCCCTGATGAAGATGGATTCTCTGCTCGTAATCTGCGGTATATGAAGCAGTGGTATCTCTTCTACACCAATCATGCTTCATCAGAAAAACTCCAACGGCTCATAATGCCAAAGGGACGGGTAAGTGACATTCGATGCAGGAAGTCGAGATTGCATTGCATCGTGCCTGTGACCAAAAAAAACGAAAACCTCAGTAGGGTTCCCTCTTCATCTATGTGTCAATTTGTCTTGCCCTGAAAAGATACATTAATGATTGCAAGTGACATACAAATTTAGTGAATTGGTCAACTTATGTTCATTAGCTCACGAACATAAGT
>ODAI012717943.1_pt1 | contig 10320 bp, 5 predicted proteins | sample 1539321 | NCBI WGS metagenome assembly ODAI01 (sample SAMN02144231, study PRJEB22623) | gut metagenome | biome: sheep rumen | host: Ovis aries | place: New Zealand | reverse complement strand
TCTGGGCTTCATGGGGGCCTGGCTGGCGAAAGGAGGCCACTGAGGGAGTGCGAATGTATCGTGAGTATCATCAGAAGGGAATAGAGTTCTTGGGAGTCTCTATGGATACAGATGTAGAAGCCTGGAAGAATGGGATTGAGAAATTTGGCATTGAGTATCCTCAGGTTAGCGAGTTGAAGAAATTCAAGGAGACAGATATTGCCAAGGCTTATGGCTTGAATTGGATACCCTCGATGGTGGTTGTCGGACCTGATGGCAAAGTGGTTCTCTCTACTGTGCTTACCTATAAGGTAGACAAGTATTTGAAAGAGCTTACCACCGGAGCCTATAAGCCTCAGATATCGTTTCACAGTTCCTTATCAAAGAATTGAAATAATGAAGACATTTGAAGAATTAGGCGTCAGTGGCGAGATTCGCAGGGCCATTGAAGAATTGGGATTCGTACAGCCGATGCCCGTTCAGGAGGCGGTGATACCATATCTTATAGAGAACAAGAAGGATGTGATAGCGCTTGCGCAGACGGGTACTGGCAAGACTGCTGCTTTTGGTATCCCTTTGCTGCAAAGGATTGATACTTCGAGTCGTTGTGCCCAGGCTTTAGTACTTTCACCGACTCGAGAGCTTTGTCTGCAGATTACTGACGATATCCGCGATTTCGCAAAATATATGGATGGTGTGCATGTCGAGGCAGTATATGGCGGAGCCTCGATAGAACCTCAGATGCGTGCCCTGAAGAAAGGGGTGCAGATAATCGTTGCAACTCCAGGCCGACTCGTAGACCTTAAGAATCGTGGAGTAGCCGACTTGACAAATGTGTGCAATATCGTACTCGACGAGGCCGATGAAATGCTGAATATGGGATTCTCGGAGAATATCAGTGAGATATTCGAGTCGATACGCGAGAACCACAGCACACTGATGTTTTCTGCCACTATGAGCCGTGAGGTGGAGAAGGTGGCAAAGAAATATCTGCATGACTACCAAGAGATAGTTGTAGGAAGTCGCAATGAGGGTGCTGAGAATGTAAACCATATCTATTATATGGTGAATGCAAAGGATAAGTATCTCGCCTTGAAGCGTATTGTGGACTATTATCCACGTATCTTTGCCATCATCTTCTGCCGTACAAAGATAGAGACTCAGGAGATTGCCGATAAACTGATAAAGGATGGGTATAATGCCGAGTCTCTTCATGGCGATCTCTCGCAGCCCCAGCGAGACCTGACAATGCAGAAGTTCCGCCAGCATCTCACCCAGCTGCTTGTTGCTACCGATGTGGCTGCACGAGGGCTCGACGTAGATGATCTCACTCATGTGATAAACTTCGGATTGCCCGATGATATCGAGAATTATACTCACCGTTCAGGACGTACTGGGCGTGCAGGAAAGAAGGGAACGTCTATCTCCATTGTACATAGTAGAGAGAAATTCAAGATCCGTAATATCGAGAAAGAAATCGGCAAAGAATTTGTGAAAGCAGAGATTCCATCGGCAGAAGAGATATGCAAGAAGCAGCTTTATAAGGTGATGGATCAGATAGTGAAGACTGATGTCGATGATCAGGAGATAGCTCCGTTCATGAAGGATATCAGCAGATATTTTGAGTATATTGACAAGGAAGAGCTGATAAAGAAGATTGTTTCTTTGGAGTTCGGCAAGTTTCTGGCCTATTATGCTGATGCCCCTGAGATTGAGACAGTCGTGCCCGACAAAAAGGAGAAACGCCCCCAGAGCGACAAACAGAAACTGCAGAATAAGGCTCAGAAAGGTTATCGTAGGCTGTTTATCAATCTTGGCAGACGAGACGGTTTCTATCCCGGTGAGCTGATGCAGACACTGAACCGCTTTGTCGGTGGCCGTCAGGAGGTAGGCCATATCGATCTGCTCGATACTATCTCATATTTTGAGGTGCCAGAGAAAGATGCTAAGAAAGTAATGCTCCAACTTTCCGGCATCAGATACAAGGGTAGGACAGTACGCTGTAATGATTCTGATGAAGGAGGGAAAAAGAATGCCGATTCCATCGATAAATCTAATGGTAAGCCCAAGCGTCAGAAGAAAGACAGTTGGCGCGAACTGATGAACAAGGTCCCTCATGACCTAAGAGGACCTGAACCAGACTTCAGTGAAGAGGGTTGGGCAATGCGAAAGCCTCGTAAAAAGAAGAAATAAAAAAGCCTCGCAACAGCGAGGCTTTTTTCATGCGATAAGCAGGCTTATTTGGCATTTATTTCATTTATCAGACGGTCTGCCTTGCCCCAAGACTCCATCATGTACAGTACGTAGCGGATATCCACTCCGATGCAGCGTGCCAGCTGAGAGTCGAAGAAGATGTCTGAACTGAGACTATCCCAGTTTCCATCGAAAGCAAGACCGATGAGTTCGCCTTTTCCATTGAACATCGGTGAACCAGAGTTTCCGCCAGTAATGTCATTGTTCGAGAGGAAGCAGAGATGCAGTTTGCCAGTACCCTTGTCTGTATACTTGCCGAAGTCCTTCTTTGAGAGAAGCTCCTTCATGATAGGTTCTGCCTCGTAGTCGATTACTCCTTTTTCACCCTGTTCCATCTTCTCGACGATACTTTCTGCTGTAGTGTAGTAGCCAGATGGCTTGCCGCCAAGGAGATACTCGCCTACCTGACCATAGCTCAGGCGCATTGTCATATTGGCATCGCTGTAGTTTGGCATGTCTTCCTCCATGCGGAGCTTTGCTGCACAGAGATAGCGCTCCTGAATGCCGATGCTGTCGTAGGTAGAAATGAGGTCTGCACGTATTTCACCTAAAACTTCGATAAGGTCCTGACCATAGATCACGCCTGGGTCTTTGTGATATCCCTTCTTGTTGACATAGATTTTCTTGCCGCTTCTCATCAGCTGAGACTTCTTGAAGAGATGGTCTACATACTTCTGATAGTCGCCTCCGAACTTAGTGTCAATAGTCTGATAGAAAGCTGGCAGATACTTTGCCTCTGTGACCTGCTCACGATAGTGCTTCATCAGAGCTGCCAGAACTTCGCGGTCGAGATTGAGATCCCATGTGTCGCTATTGTCCTTGAACTCGATATACTGCTTCTTTGGCTTCTTTTCATCGCCCTTCAAGCGGATACCGTTCTGCACTCTCAGTGCTCTGCGGCTGATCTCGTCATTGCCTCTGAATGTCTCACTGAAGAACATCATGGCCCTTACGGCATTGAATCGCTGCTTGTAGAACTGCTCCAGCTTGTCAAAATCCAGCTTTCCCTTCAGGAACCCTGTAGAGTCCTGCCACTGGCGGATTTTTGCCTCGAAGGCTGCCTTCTGCTGGATAAGTCCGATGGAATCGATACATTTGTTCATGCCGATGGAGTTTTTCCAGTAGTTTGAACTCTGTGCATACTTTGAGTCATACTTGATGCGCACAGCCTCGTCGGCACGCATGTGGCGGATCATGATGTCCTGTTTCACCTCGCGAGTCAGATAGCGTGGCTTGTTCTGGGCATCGCGGCGCTCAAGGATTCCGTATGATGACAGATAGCGGCTTGTGCTTCCAGGATAGCCTATTGTCATAGAGAACGAGCCAGGCTGGTAGCCTTGCAGGCTTACGGGTGCCCACTTCTTGGGGTGCATGGGGACATTGTCCTTAGAGTACTTGGCTGGTCCGCCTGTCTTTGGGTCTACGTAGATGCGGAACACGCTGAAGTCACAGGTCTGGCGGGGCCACATCCAGTTGTCTGTCTCGCCTCCGAACTTACCCATTGATTTTGGCAGGGCGAATACCAGTCGCACATCCTCATAGTCGCGATAGGTCGTGAGATAGTACTTGTTGCCTTCATAGTAAGGCTTCAGTTCTGCACGGAGGGTAGAGTCCTGCTTGCGGATGTCTTTCTGGAATACATTCTCCAGAGAGTCGATGAAATCTCCTCTTTTTGCTTCGGAGAGCTTGTTGAGTCCAAGGCTGTCGAGTTGTCTTGTGACATCTTTCTGTTCTACCATGAAGCTCACGAAGAGGTTCTTGTTTGGCAGCTCTTCTTCATAGCTGTTGGATACAAAACCGTTGAGCATGTAGTCGTGCTCTACTGTCGAGTGGCTTCTGATAGCCTCGAAGCCGCAATGATGGTTGGTGAACACCAGCCCGTCGGGTGATACCACAACTCCAGAGCAGAAACCTCCAAAGAGCACCACGCAGTTCTTTATTGCGTCGTCGCCTTCATAGAGTGCTCCGTAAGGCAGCTCGTAATTCTCCAGCTTCATCTGCTCGTAGACAGCATTCGGCAGGTTATACAGTGTCCACATGCCTTCATCAGCGTGGGCAAGGTTTACTAGACTTACTAGGGATACTAGGGAAACTAGGATTCTTTTCATACGATATTTATTTTTTGAAGTATTTTCCGATAACAGGAAGTTTGCTCAGTGGCAGGTCGCGCTTTATGATGACCCCGAGGAAGAGCATGATGAGCAGGGTGTTTGCCGTCAGCGACAGCCACAGCGGCAGACTGTCCCTGAGATACATCATTACCGCGAAGGCAAGAGCCGCCATCATCACATATAGGGCAATGTCCTTCAGGGGATAGTTGAGGGGATAATGCTTCTGACCTATGAAATAGGATGCTACCATCGCTACGCCATATCCGGCGAATCCTCCCCATGCGCAGGCCATGTAGCCGTACTTCGGCACGAAGATGAGGTTTACTGCCAGCAAGACGATGCAGCCTAAACCAGAGAACCAGGCTCCCCAGATGGTCTTGTCGATAATCTTGTACCAGAACGACAGGTTGAAGTAGATACCCATCATTATCTCTGCTGCCATCACGATTGGCACAACTTTCAGTCCTACCCAGTAGTCCTGGTTTCTCATGATGTACTTCAGTATGTCGATATATCCCATTACTATCAGGAATGCCAGCAGTGTGAATATTATGAAGTACTTCATCGCCTGTTCGTACATCTCGTGCTGTCCCTTGTCCTTAACTCCTGCGAACACGATTGGCTCGTAGGCGAAGCGGAAGGCCTGGGTTATCATAGCCATTATCATCGCTATCTTCGAGCAGGCACCATAGATGCCGAGCTGTTCGAGCATGTCGCTGCCCTCGTAGATATAGGGGAAGAGCATCTTGTCGGCAGTCTGGTTCAGTATGCCTGCGATGCCAAGCACGAGGATAGGCCAGGAGTAGCTGAGCATCGTGCGCATCAGCTTAGCATCGAATCGCCAGCGGAAGCCGGTATATTCTGTTATGAGTAATATTGCGAGCATCACTGTGCATACAAGGTTGATATAGAATGCATAGCCTACGTCTTTTCCGTCCATCCAGGCGAAGTAGATCACGTTCAGGATGATGCTCATGATGATATTCAGGAGCTTGAGGGCTGCAAACTTTATTGCCTTCTTCTGTTGGCGGAGATGGGCAAAGGGGATGCAGAGGAATGCGTCGATGGCTACTGTGACTGCCATCACCCATACCCACTGTGGATGATCGCCATAGCCCATGAGGGTGCTTATCGGAGTGATGAAGATTATCACAAGTGCTGCGAAGAGGGCTGACACCGAGCCAACGGCTATAAGCGTTGTGGAGTAGACTGTCTGCGAGTCGGTGTGGGTCTTGTTGGTAAAGCGGAAATAGGTGGTCTCCATTCCGAAGGTGAGTATCACCAGAATCAGAGCCACATAGGCGTACATATTCGTAATCACTCCATATCCGCCTGAGGCAGCGGAGAGCTGTGAGGTGTAGAGAGGCATCAGCAGGTAGTTGAGGAATCTGCCTATGATGCTCGATAGTCCGTAGATTACCGTGTCTTTTGCTATTGCTTGTAGTTTTCCCATGATTATCCGAAGAATAAGTATGCTATTGCGATGGCTGAGATGATGCCTGCAAGGTCTGCCAGCAGTCCGCAGGTGACAGCGTGACGGGTCTTTACTATGCCCACGCTGCCGAAGTAGACGGCGAGGATGTAGAATGTGGTATCTGTAGAGCCTTGGAAGATGCAGCTCAGGCGCCCGATGAACGAGTCGGCTCCGTAGGTTGTCATCGCATCAACCATCATGCCTCGTGCCCCACTGCCGGAGAGTGGCTTCATCAGAGCCGTAGGCAAGGCTCCCACGAAGTCGGAGTTGCCTCCACAGGCTTCCACTCCCCACCTGATACCGTCGATAAGCATGTCCATCGCTCCTGAGGCACGAAAGACTCCGATTCCTACGAGGATTGCCACCAGGTATGGGATAATCCTCACGGCGGTCTGGAATCCATCCTTTGCTCCTTCGATGAATGCATCGTAAACGTTCACCTTCTTCCTCAGTCCTGCTGCGATGAAGGCAATGATGATAGTCATCAGCATGATGTTGGCAGCCGAAGTGCTCACCTTGTTCATCATTACGGAGTCGAGCTGTCCGAAGCCCCAGATGATGCCTGCTACCACGAGGGCTGCACCTCCGAGGGTGAGCAGCATCGTGCGGTTCAGCAGGTTTATCCTCTGATAGAGGCTTGTGATGATGATGCCTGCCAGGGGGGAGAAGAATGTGGCGAGCAGGATAGGGATGAAGATATCTGTAGGCTGGGCTGCTCCCATCTGCGAGCGATACACCATGATGGATATTGGTATGAGAGTCAGTCCGCTCGTATTGAGTACGAGGAACATTATCATCGGGTTGCTGGCAGTAACCTTCAGCTCCTCTGCCTTCGTTTCGCTGATTTCACCGCTGTCTTGCTTGGCTTTTATCTCGTTGTTCTTTATTTCGTCCAGCTGTTCCATCGCCTTCAGACCGAGGGGAGTAGCAGCATTGTCGAGCCCCAGCATGTTGGCAGCGATATTCATGAATATAGAGCCAGTGACGGGATGACCCTTGGGGATGTCGGGGAAGAGTTTCGAGAATACCGGACTCAGTATCCTTGCGAGCACATTCACCACTCCGCCTTTCTCTCCTATCTTCATGATGCCGAGCCAGAGGGCCAGCACTCCTGTAAGGCCAAGAGATATCTCAAATGCCGTCTTCGAAGAGGAGAATGTGGAGTCCATCATTGCCGGGAAGACTTCGAAGTCGCCCAAGAACACTAGTTTCACTAGCGCTATAACAAACGCCACGATGAAAAACGCTATCCAAATATAATTCAATACCATACAGCGTGCAAAGGTACAAACTTTTTCTGAATAAAACGTGGTATTATTTGGAAAATTGAGAATTTGATTGTTTCTTTGCGAAATCCGATGATTTATCGAAAAGTGGCGATACCTCCCTAAATCGCTGAGAACTCCAGTGTTTAAAGGCGTTTTGCAAGGGGAGGTTTGCTCTGGATACCTCCCTCACACCTCCCTCATACCTCCCTTATACCTCCCTTCAACCTCCTTTTACACTTTGCACTATACGGTGCATTATGCTTAAGAGACATAGGGAGGTATGAGGGAGGTATAAGGGAGGTATAAGGGAGGTGTCTGCATGATACCTCCCTTTTGGAAACGCCTGTATTTAAAGGCATTTCGAACGATTTAGGGAGGTATACGGCTTTTTTTGTTTTTTTATGCAATTAAGGCTGCCATTAATGCCTGCAACTGTTACCATTAATGGTAGCAATCGCTATCATTAATGGTAGCAAAAGCTGTCATAGGCAGTAGTGCATATTCATTCTTTGCCGTATAAATATGCGCTCTCGTATGAGATTTTGCTACTACGCCTGCCAATAAATATTCCCTAACGAGGGAAAAAGTATTCCCAGGTTAGGGAAAAAGTAACATCGCACTTATCGGTATTACTTCTCCCTCTCTACGAATAAATATGTATAAATATTCGGGTAAGGATAAATCTTGCTTTCTGCCATTCTCCTGGCGGTTTATGACTTTCGCTGTCCTTGTTTTAATCTTATCCCGTACTGGCGCTATAAATGCAATCAAGAGATACAATAACAAGCTCCTATTGAATGATAAATGGCACTTATTCGCAAATAAGTGCCATTTATCATTAATAGTCAAAAAAAGGAGCGATTGCTCACGCAACCGCTCCCAAGAAATTTAGTCTTATTTTAAAGTACCTGATGTGTCAATTAATACCAGATAATCTGTGGATTCTTTACCCAATCAGTAAATCTCTTATATATTTGGTTGATATTCTGGCGCTCTATGCACATCTGGAATCCCTTACCAACAGCAAGTTTAGCAGCAGGTTCACCCTTTTCAGCTTTTAACTCAACCCAGTTACTTTGTCCGTTTGTACCCTTGTCAACTTTAATGATGATATCCTGACCTCTCTTTGATGGATCAACACCTGTAACAGTAAAGGTTGGTTTCTTATCTACCGTAGTGGAGATACCACCAGTATTTACCATCACATTAGTTGCAACACCGAAGAGATCATGTACCTCAACATAGTTCTGATCTGGATTTGTTTCATTTGCTACGGTATATATACGGAGTGGAAGAGTACCACCAGCAGCAAGGAGAGTACAATTAGCATTTGTACCACTAAACTCAACAGCAAACACTACGTCGTTGAAGTCCCAGTCTGTCTCACCTGGAGTCAGGTCCTCACCGATAATACGAGTCTCATATTCAACTTCAGGATTACCTGTATCACTAATTTTCTTTGCTTCTGTAAGTGTAACAATCCAGTCACTGTAATAACCATCGCTGTCAGCCCACTTGGCCCAAGTCTTAAGTGCTGAACCAGCAACGGGTAAGTATCCGTCTCTTACCAATTCGTTAATCTTTGCAAGGTTAAGGCAAAGTTTGTTGTCCTTGTAAATTTGTAAATCAGCATCTGTGATAGTTGTGCTTGTACCTGCATACATATTCATATCAGAATGCATATAACGAAGTTGCTGACCATTTCCGAGAAGGTAAGCACTCTCATAGTATTCGTCATTAGCTCCAGCAGAAAGATAAATCTTTTTAATAATTGCAGGTTTTCCGTTAGAGAATTTTATAGAGTTTAGTTTAGTGGCATTAGTAATGTCAACTTCTTCTTTTGTCACACCTGATTTACGATTTTGATCCCATCCAGTAAGATATCCATCAACACTAAACTCTAAATTGTAATTCTGAGTAGTAGCTGATTCATATTCAATCACCAACTTTGTGAATCCTGTAAGGTCATAGTTTAAATTATTAACATAGAAGTTTCCACCATTCCATTCCCAATAACCTGTTGAGTTATTCTTGGTAATTTTTCCGTTTCCTTCTGTTGTAGCGTTCTGAAGCATATCGGTGATATCCTGATCTGCTTTAGTAGCTGGCTTCGTGCCAATTTTGATGACCTTTGTTCCGTCCCATACATAGTTTATATTATTTCTGTTGGGAACTTCATTTAGCATTGCATATATGTAGCCGCCATCTTTTTTGGCATAGCTATCCTCTTGACTCTTTAAAGCTAGGTCGAAACCAACGAATGAGCGATTCCATGTGTCATTCAGGATGCTTTGTTCGATGCTGCTTATTTCACCTAAAGATACTTGCCATTGAGCGATAGTACGCCAGCTTACAAGAGCTGCCTTGTTATTTACTTGCTGTGAGCTGCCGCTACATTTGTAACCCATGCACTCTGTGTCATCGATACCCACCATCAGCATAATCTGGTCAGTATGGTGGTGTTCATCGAAGTCATTTGCAGTCCACCCCTTGTCAAGGACACCCACGCCAGTTTCACCTTTATGTTCTCCGCTCTCAACACCGTAGGTTCCACCGTTAAAATTGTTAATGTGTATGTTAGAGTTACCTACGCTAAGTTCGTTCATGGCATTGCTATTATATGGTGTGCCATCAGCCGCAACAATTCCTTCTGTAGTATTGTTAACTTTGGTGCTACCACCTTTGTATACCTGCTGTACGAAGAAATTACGCCATTGTGGGTCAGTGTATGTCAATGGTGTAACAGTCTGAAAATAGCGAGCTACCAAAGCTTTTTGGTCTTCTGTTAGCTTGTCGGGAACTACTAGCCCACCAAAAGTCTTACCAGGTGTTTGGTCTGCCCATTCGTTAGCATTTGCATTGATGCCAGTACTGGTAGGAGTAAAACTCTCACCAGGATTGTTAGCGCGTGTACGGGCACTAGTTGAATAGCTGAATCCCCAGTCCTGACTAGCTGCGGGATGACCAAACTTTGCAATGAAGGCACTGTTGTAGGTGTCTGTAACCTTCTTAGCATAAACCGCATTGATTTCCTCCTGAGTGGGTTCGGACAAGTCGTGCGAACAACTTGTAAGACCGGCGCACATAGCCAGTGCGGCGATTCCTGACATCAAATACTTTTTCATCTTTACTTAAGCTTTTTAATTAATAATGTATGTTAAATATCTATTTGCTCCCTTATATTTTTTTGCAATCTTTACAAATCGTGAGCAAAGTTATAACAAATTTGTATAAG
>ODAI012622148.1_pt1 | contig 10320 bp, 10 predicted proteins | sample 1539321 | NCBI WGS metagenome assembly ODAI01 (sample SAMN02144231, study PRJEB22623) | gut metagenome | biome: sheep rumen | host: Ovis aries | place: New Zealand | reverse complement strand
TCTCGGCGCCTGCGGTCGGCGCGCCGGAATATCGCCAACTAATCTTTCTCCACCCTCGAGCCGTCGCTAGGCATCGTGGCTTCCCGCGACCAGAAGTCGTTCGTCATGGCCGACATTCCCGGCATCATCGAGGGAGCCTCGGGAGGACGCGGACTCGGTCTGCGCTTCCTGCGCCACATCGAGCGCAACTCGCTCCTGCTCTTCATGGTGCCTGGCGACACCGACGACATCCGCCGCGAATACGAAATCCTGCTCAACGAACTGCGGCAGTTCAATCCCGAGATGCTCCAGAAGCACCGCGTGCTGGCCGTCACCAAGTGCGACCTGCTCGACGAGGAACTCATCGACATGCTGCGTCCGACGCTGCCCGAGGACTTGCCCGTGGTGTTCATCTCCGCCGTCACGGGTTTCGGTCTCGAAGAACTGAAGGATGTCCTCTGGCGCGAACTCAACTCCGAGTCGAACAAGTTGGAGGTCATCACCTCCACCGACACCCTCATCCATCGTGACAAGGACCTCTCAATGCTCACCCACGAGATGCAGCTCGAGGGCGAAGACGACGAAATTGTTTTCCTCGACGAAGACGCCATCGAGGACGTTGAAGAACTCGACGACTTCGAATACGAGGACGAGCCCTAGCCCCCTCGCGCCCGCCCCATCAACTACACCCTTTACCCATGCGCTATCAATTATCAATGCTCCTGCTCCTGGTTTCGCTCTGCCTCAGTGCGCAGACCATCCACGAGTTCACACCCTCAGAGCAACAGTCCATCAGTGTGCCCACCCCAGGCCTTTTCGAACGCAGCAATGCCTTCGAAATCGACTTCACCGAAGTGCCCAAGGATGCCTACTCCTTTCCCCTGCCCGTGGGTAAGGCCGAACTGGTGAACAACAATTCCGAACTTGAAATCACCACCACCAAGGGTGATGCCGTCAAGGCCATGTTTCCAGGTGTGGTCAGACTGTCGAAGAACAATCCGCCCTTCGGCAATGTCGTCGTCATCCGCCACGACAACGGTCTCGAAACCGTCTACGGCTACAATGCCCAGAACCTTGTGAAGGTTGGCGACCGCGTCAAGGCGGGGCAGACCGTCGCCATCGTCGGCGGCGAGGGACTCCGCACTTTCTGCAACTTCGCCGTCATGGTCAACGGTCGACGCATCAATCCCGCCATCCTGCTCGAGGTGAACGGTCACCGCCTGCACCCGCAGACGCTCACCTTCACGAAGACCGGCAACCGCATTGCCGTGAAGACCCACCGCGTGCGCGACAACATGACCGACTTCAAGGCCGACCCCTTTGCCAACGCCACGACCATCAAGTGGAATCTGGCTGACATGAAGCCCTCGCAGTGGAGCTATCCGCTGCTTGGGGCCCACGTCATCAGTCCTTATGGCAACAAGCGCGGCTCTCACACCCACTCGGGGGTCGACATCAAGACTAAGGCCAACGACAACGTGCGGGCAGCCTTCGATGGTGAAGTCATCGAGTCGGCCTACAGCGGCGGCTATGGCAACTGCATCCGCATCCGTCATGGCAACGGCCTCGTCACGCTCTATGGTCACCAGTCGAAAAATCTGGTGAAGGTGGGGCAGAAGGTGAAGGCGGGGCAGGTCATAGGTCTCGCCGGACGCACAGGGCGTGCCACCACAGAACACGTGCACTTCGAAATCTTCTTCTGTGGCCGTCGCTACAATCCCAACATCCTCTTCAACCACGACACCCACAAGCTGCAGAACGCCACCCTCACCATCCAGAAGAACGGCAGCGTGACGTCGCGCAAGAACTAAGATTCAAGGAGTCCACAGGAACTGAAGCGCGCCCTGCCGGTAAGCACCGGCTGCTACTTATAAGGTATCTTTGCCTGCAAAGACTCTTTCCTTGCTCGCAAAGATACCTTTTTTTGCTTAAAGACTCTTTTGTTTTGGCTATGATATGGCAGATGTCCTGGCATACATTTTTTGGGGGAATAATATGGCAGTTGGCACGAGTTTTGTGCCAACTGCCATATCATTCCCAAAATTTCTTGTGGATTTTGTCGCAAAGGAAATGTTAAAACCAACTGTTAAAAAAGAGGCAATCGTCCTTTGGCGAATTACACATGCCACCCATCAATGCTTGTGCCAATCGGGTTGGTGGCGCTGCTGCAGTTCGCGGGCCACATCCTCGATGCGGAGCCCCTTGCTGGTGAGGAGCACAATGAGGTGATAGAACATGTCGGAGCACTCATAGACGAGGCGTTCGTCGGTACCGTTGACGGCCTCGATGACGGTCTCCAACGCTTCCTCGCCCACCTTCTGTGCCATTCGGTTCAGCCCATCGCGGAAGAGGCTGGTGGTGTAGCTGCCCTCTGGCATTTCCTCATGGCGACGTTCGATGAAGTCTTGCAGTTCAGTGAGGAAAGAGAGCGGGCTGGCTTCGTTGCGCTCGCCCCAGCAGGTGTCGGTGCCCGTGTGGCAAACAGGTCCGTCGGGCGTGGCCTTGATGAGCAGCGTGTCGTTGTCGCAGTCAACCTGCATGCTCACGACGTGCAGGTAGTTGCCCGAAGTCTCGCCTTTTGTCCAGAGACACTGGCGGCTTCTGCTGTAGAAGGTCACCAGTCCGGTCTGCCGGGTTTTCTCGTATGCCTCAGGATTCATGTAGCCCAGCATGAGCACATTCCTGGTTGTTGCGTCTTGAATGATGGCGGGCACGAGGCCACCGCCTTTTTCGAAATCAATGGTCATGATCTGTTCTGAATTTACGATTGTTGATGGGTTAACTGAGCCTGACGCAGATGCCCTCCGAACGGAGGTATTGCTTCAGGGCAGGGATGGGGATTTCGCCGAAGTGGAAGACACTGGCAGCCAATGCGGCATCGGCATGTCCCAGGGTGAAGGCATCACGAAAATGCTCCATCGTGCCTGCTCCACCACTGGCAATGACAGGAATGGACAGTTCGTCGGCCAGTCGCGCCAGTGCCTCGTTGGCAAATCCTGCCTTCGTTCCGTCGTGATTCATGCTGGTGAAGAGAATCTCGCCTGCGCCCCGCTCCTGCGCCTCATGTGCCCAAGCGAAAAGGTCGAGGTCGACAGCCAGGCGGCCACCATTCAGATAGCATTGCCACGAGCCCGCACCCTTGGCGTCCGATTCCGCCAAGCGCGCATCAATGGCACAGACACACACCTGTGAGCCATAGCGGCGGGCAATCTCGTCGATGAGTTGCGGTCGGCGAATGGCTGCGCTGTTGATGCTTACCTTGTCGGCACCGGCACCCAGCAATCGCTCGACATCATCGAGCGAGCTGATGCCACCGCCCACGGTGAAGGGAATGTTGATTTCCGCTGCCACGCGACTGACCATCTCCGTGAAGGTCTTCCGGCCTTCGTGGCTGGCCGTGATGTCCAGGAAGACCAGTTCGTCGGCCCCCGCCTGGCTATAGGCTTTGCCCAGTTCAACGGGGTCGCCGGCCTCACGCAGATTGACGAAGCAGGTGCCTTTGACGGTGGTGCCATCCTTGACGTCGAGACAGGGAATGATTCTTTTTGCGATAGACATATTGAAGAGTTTTGGAGTGTAGACATTTCTCTCGCCGCCTGACTGTCGGCTAGAGGGCGATTTCGTCGTCGCCCGACATCAGGCGACCAGGCTCCAGACGGATGCGACCTTCATAGATTGCCTTGCCGAAGACCACGGCGGGGATGCCTGCGGCTTCGAGCTGAAGAAGGTCGCCGACCGAGGAAACGCCACCGCTGGCAATGAGGTGGAGGTCGGGGAAGGCTGCCATGATGTCGCGATAGAGGCTGACGGACGGTCCGCTGAGCATGCCGTCGCGGGCGATGTCGGTGCAGAGTACGTTGCGGATGCCCAGCTCATAGTAATGACGGAGGAAAGGCAGGAGGTCGTGCTGGCTGTCCTCGAGCCAACCGTTGATGCTCAGCCGCCGCTCCCGCACATCGGCCCCCAGCACCAGCCGCTCCGCTCCATAGCTGCGAATCCATTCGGCCATGAGCTCAGGCTGGGTGACGGCAACCGACCCCACGGTGACCATGGCGGCTCCGCAGTCGAAGGCCATGCGCAGGTCGTCGTCGGTCTTCACGCCACCGCCGAAGTCGACCACGAGACTTGTTGCCGTCGTGATGGCCCGCAAGACCGATGTGTTGACGATGTGGCGCGCCTTGGCACCATCGAGGTCGACGACATGCAGGCGCCGGAACCCCATTGCCTCGAAATGGCGTGCCATGCTGACGGGGTCGTCTGCATAGACGGTTTTCTGCTGGTAGTCGCCCTTGGTCAGGCGCACGCACTGGCCATCGATGACGTCAATGGCAGGAATGAGCTGCATCATAGCTTGGAAATGTCAGAGTGAAAGGAAATTGCGGAGAATCAGTTCGCCCACGTCACCACTTTTCTCGGGGTGGAACTGGGTGGCATAGAAGTTGTCGCGATGGAGGGCTGCGCTGTAGGGAAGGATGTGCTGAGCCTCGGCTATCGTGTCCTCGCAAAGCGGGCAGTAGTAGCTGTGGACGAAATAGACGTAGGGCGACTTTTCGGCAAGCCCCTCGAAGAGTGGGGTCTGCAGCCGATGGAGCGTGTTCCATCCCATCACGGGCACCTTGTCCTCATGGCGTTCGGGTCGGAACCGGCGCACGTCGGTGCGGAAGATGCCCATGCACTCGGTGTCGCCTTCCTCAGAATGCGTGCAGAGCAATTGTTGCCCGATGCAGATGCCCAGCACAGGCTGCTGCAGCGAACGGATGACGTCGACCAGTCCATGGTCGCGCAGGTAAGCCATGGCCGTTGAAGCCTCACCCTGTCCGGGGAAAATCACGCGGTCGGCACTGCGCAGCAGGTCGGGCCGGTCGGTGTAGACAGGTTCCACGCCAAGCCGCCTGACTGCATTGATGACGGAGCAGACATTGCCTGCCCGATAGTTCACGATGGCAATTTTCATCTATTTGTAAGTTCTGAGCGCCGACAGCAGCGCCGTGTTCTCGCTCTTGGTTCCAATCGTAACGCGCAGGCAGTTGCCGCAGAGTTCCACCTGGGTGCGGTTCCTGACGATGATGCCCTGCTGCACGAGATAGTCATAGATGGCCTGTGCGTTGGTCATGCGGGCCAGGAAGAAGTTGGCATCCGAGGGGAACACCGTTTCACAACAGGGCAGCTGGGCGAAAGCCTTCATCACCACGGAGCGCTCCTGGAGCAGCAGGCGTACCCACTTTTCAACATCATAGGCGTTGGCAAGTGCTTCCAGGGCGTGTTGCTGCGTCAGCAAGTTCACGTTGTAGGGATATTTCACCTTGTTGAACACATCGATGACAGCTTTCTGGGCGAAGGCCATGCCCAGTCGGATGGCCGCACACCCCCAGGCCTTGCTGAAGGTGTTCAGGACGATGAGGTTGGGATACTTCGACAGTTCCTTGCGCAAGGACTTCTGCTGGGCAAAGTCCTCGTAGGCCTCATCGACCACCACCAGCCCGTCGAACAACTCCAGAACGCGGAGCATCTCAACGCGGTCGAGGCTGTTGCCCGTGGGGTTGTTGGGGCTGCAGAGCCAGACAACCTTCGTCTGAGCGTCGCAGGCAGCCAGCAGGCGTTCGGCGCTGATCTGGTAATGGTCGTCGAGCAACACGGGGCGATACTCCACGTCGTTGATGTCGGCACAGACTTTGTACATGCCGTAGGTGGGGGCGATGGCCACCACGTTGTCGATGCCGGGCCGCGTGAAGCAACGATAGACCAGGTCGATGGCCTCGTCGCTGCCATTGCCCAGGAAGATTTGCTCTGGGGCTACACCCTTCATCTGCGCCACAGCATCTTTCAACGAGCGCTGCAGCGGGTCGGGATAGCGGTTATAGGGATGGTTGTAGGGATTCTCGTTGGCATCGAGAAACACCTCGGCGCCACCGCTGAACTCGCTACGGGCACTGCTGTAGGGTGCCAGACTCAGGATGTTCGGTCTGATCAGTTCTGATAACGGTTTCATCATAAATTCCTAATCGTCAATGGTTTTTCTTCTCACGCTCATCGCGTTGCGGTGGGCTTCCAGCTGCTCGGCCTCGGCCATGAGTTCCACGGCCTGTCCGATGCTGCGGATGCCCTGCTCGGTGAGATGCTGGAAAGTAATCTTGCGGCAGAAACTGTCGAGATTGACACCCGAATAGGCCGTGGCATAGCCATGCGTGGGAAGGGTGTGGTTGGTTCCACTGGCATAGTCGCCGGCACTCTCGCAGGCATAGGGGCCGAGGAACACGCTGCCGGCATTGACCACCAGCGAGGCCAGGTGCTCGTAGTCCTGCGTCTGAAGGATGAGATGCTCAGGAGCGTAGCGGTTGGCCAGGGCGATGGCATCAGCAGTCGTCGGCACGAGCACGAAGCAGCTGTTGTCGAGCGACTGACGCGCAAAGTCCTGACGCGGCAACTGCAGGAGCTGGCGTTCCACCTCCTGCTGCACGGTGGTGAGCATCTGCTCAGAAGTCGTGATGAAGAGCACTTGCGAATCGCTGCCATGCTCGGCCTGCGAAAGCAAATCAGCAGCCACGAACACGGGATTGGCCTGTTCGTCGGCCACGACGCAAACCTCCGACGGTCCGGCCGGCATGTCGATGGCCACGTCGGCGAGGCTCACCTGCTGCTTGGCTGCCATCACGAAGCGATTGCCCGGACCAAAAATCTTGTGGACCTTCGGAACCGATTCCGTGCCGTAAGCCATGGCGCCGATGGCCTGAACGCCGCCAGCCTTGAAGATTCGGCTGACACCAGCCTGCCGGGCGGCGACAAGAATGGCCGGATGGATGCGGCCGTTGCGGTCGGGCGGCGTGCAGAGAACAATCTCACCACATCCTGCCAGCCGAGCCGGCGTGGCCAGCATGAGCACCGTGCTGAACAAAGGAGCCGTGCCGCCGGGAATGTAGAGCCCCACCTTCTCGATGGGCACACTCTTCTGCCAGCACACCACACCCGGACAGGTTTCCACCTTCGGCATGTCGTGCTGCTGGGCGGCGTGGAAGCGGCTGATGTTGGCATGAGCCAGCGCAATGGCCTGCTTCAGCGGTTCGCCGACAAGCGTCTCGGCTTCGTCCATCTCGGCTTCCGTTACGGCCAGCGACTGCAGCCGCACATGGTCGAACCGTTCCTCATAGTCAAAGACGGCCTTGTCGCCTTCTTCCCTGACGCGTCGCAGCACTTCGTCGACAGTATCCGAGATTTGCGAGAGATTGACGGGCGGGCGGCTGATGATTTCAGCCTGGGCTTTCTCCGTCAACTCACAGAAACGTAGTATCTTCATCCTTTTCCGGTTGCAATTATTTTGTCAGAGTATCATTTTCTCAATGGGCGTCACGAGAATGCCCTGTGCGCCGAGAGCCTTCAGCTGGCCAATGATGTCCCAGAAGCATTTCTCGTCGAGCACGGTGTGCACGCAACACCAGTCGTCATCGGCCAGCGGAATGATGGTGGGGCTCTTCAGTCCCGGCAACACCGCCAGCACGGCCTGCAACTGGTTGCGCGGCACGTTCATGCGCACGTATTTTTTGTCCTCAGCCTGGCGCACAGCCTCCAGCCTGAACAGCAACTGCTGCAACACCTGCTGTTTTTCTGTGTCGAGCTGACGGTTGGCCACGAGCAGCGCCTCGCTCTCCATGACCACTTCCACCTCCTTCAGATTGTTGCTCACGAGCGTCGACCCACTGCTCACGATGTCGAAGATGGCGTCGGCGAGTCCGATGCCCGGCGCGATTTCAACGCTTCCGGCAATCTTGTGGATGTGGGCACTGATGCCTTTCTCCTTGAGGAACTGCTGAAGAATGACAGGATAGGACGTGGCAATTTTCTTGCCCGAAAACCACTGCAGGCCGTCGTAGTCGGTTTTCTTGGGAATGGCGAGCGACAGTCGGCAGCGGCTGTAGCCCAGTCGCATGACGACATCGGCCTCGGCCTGCTGTTCCACGAATTCGTTTTCACCCACGATGCCGATGTCGGCCGTGCCGTCGGCAACGCTTTGGGGAATGTCGTCGTCGCGCAGATAGAGCACCTCCAACGGGAAATTACGGCTTTTCACCAGCAGCGTCCTGCGACTGCTGTCCAGTTTGATGTCGGCCTCGTTGAGCAGGTTCATGGTCTGTTCGTGCAACCGACCTTTTGATTGTATGGCTATTCTTAACACAATGATGATGATTTACGATTTACGGATTTACGGATTTACCGATTTACGATTTTTCAATTTTCCATTTGTCACAGCCCGCCCTTCGACGAAGGGAGTTCGTAGTGATAGACATCGCGGCGCACAGCCATTTTCAGACTTCTGGCCAGCGCCTTGAACACGCCCTCAATCTTATGATGCTCGTTCTCGCCTTCAGCCTTTATATAGAGGTTCATACGCGCTGCGTCGCTCAGGCTCTTGAAGAAATGTCGGAACATTTCCGTGGGCACATCGCCTATGTACTCCCTATGGAAGTCGACATCCCACACCAGCCACGGACGCCCGCCGAAGTCGAGGGCCACGGTGGCCAGACAGTCGTCCATGGGCAACGTGAAGCCATAGCGCTCGATGCCGCGCTTGCTGCCCAAGGCTTTCAGCAGACAGTCGCCCAAGGCCAGGGCCGTGTCCTCAATGGTGTGATGCTCGTCGACGTGCAGGTCGCCCTGAGCCCTGATGGTGAGGTCGATGTTGCCGTGGCGGCCAATCTGCTCGAGCATGTGGTCGAAGAAGCCCAGACCCGTGTGAATGTCGCATCGGCCCGTACCGTCGAGTCCCAGACCGACGTAGATGTCGGTTTCGCCGGTCACTCGCCTCACCTCTGCCCTGCGCTCACCGGCAAACAGCAGCTCGGCTATTTTCTTCCAGGTGAGACCGTCGCGACCGAGGATGAGCGCGCGGCAACCCATGTTGCGGGCCAGCTGCGCGTCGGTTTCGCGATCGCCAATGACATAGCTGCCCGCCAGATCGTATTCCTCGGAGTTCATGTATTTCTCCACCATGCCCGTGCCGGGCTTGCGCGTCGGAGCGTTGTCCTCAGGGAAATGGCGGTCGATGAGTTCCTCGCTGAACACGATTCCCTCGCCCCGCAGTGTTTCGATGAGGAAGCGATGGACAGGCCAGAACGTCTCCTCGGGAAACGACGGGGTGCCCAGTCCGTCCTGATTGGTCACCATGACGAGTTCGAAGTCCGTATGCTGGCACACGAACGACAGACTGCTGAGCATGCCCTCGACGAACTGCAGCTTGGCGAAATCGTCAACCTGTTCGTCGGCCGGTTCCTTGATGAGCGTACCATCTCGATCGATGAACAATATTCTCTTCATGTGACAGTTTAGTTTTGTTTATCCTGTTTCTGCTTGCAAAATTACAGTTTTTCTGCCGCCTGACCAAAAGATTCTAAGAAAAAAGCATTTACAACGAATAAATAGCACGGAAAAAGAATGCTTTTCGAGGAAATTTTCGTATTTTTGCACCGCCAAAAATGAACTGGACTACTTTTTAAACTCATGTTTCGCAGTTAAACTTTAAAACATTTGTATATGAAGAAAATCAGAGCCGCCGTAGTTGGCTACGGCAACATCGGACGCTTCACCGTTGAGGCCCTCGAGGCTGCGCCCGACTTCGAAATTGCAGGCATCGTGCGCCGCCAGGGTGCTGAGTACAAGCCGCTGGAACTCACTCCCTACGAAGTGGTGAGCGACATTCGCCAGCTGAAGGATGTGCAGGTGGCCATTCTCTGCACGCCCACCCGCTCCTGTGAGGAATATGCCCGCCAGATAGTGCCGCTGGGCATCAACACCGTCGACTCTTTCGACATCCACACCAATATTCGCGGCTATCGCGAGCGCCAGATGGAGCTGAACAAGCAGACGGGCACCGTGTCGGTCATTGCAGCCGGATGGGATCCGGGCTCGGACAGCATCGTGCGCACCCTGATGCAGAGCCTGGCACCGAAGGGCCTCAGCTACACCAACTTCGGCCCGGGCATGTCCATGGGACACTCCGTCTGCGTGCGCTCGAAGGAAGGCGTCCGCAACGCTCTCTCCGTGACCATACCCCTGGGCGAGGGCATCCATCGCCGCATGGTCTACGTTGAACTGGAGCCGGGCGTTGAACTTGCCGACGTGACGAAGGCCATCAAGGCCGACCCCTACTTCGCCAGCGACGAGACCCACGTGTTCCAGGTGGAGAGCGTCGACGACGTGCGCGACATGGGCCACGGCGTGAACCTCGTGCGCAAGGGTGTCAGCGGAAAGACCCAGAACCAGCGCTTCGAGTTCAACATGCAGATCAACAATCCGGCACTCACGGCCCAGGTGCTTGTCAACGTGGCTCGAGCCTCGCTTCGCCAGCAGCCC
>ODAI014480459.1_pt1 | contig 10321 bp, 7 predicted proteins | sample 1539321 | NCBI WGS metagenome assembly ODAI01 (sample SAMN02144231, study PRJEB22623) | gut metagenome | biome: sheep rumen | host: Ovis aries | place: New Zealand | reverse complement strand
ACGGCGCTTTGCCTTACAGGCATCGGCTTTGCCCTGTTCTCGTCGCCGAATACCAATGCGATACTCAGCTGCGTTGACAAATCCGAATACGGCGTCGCCAATTCCATAGTAGCCACGATGAGGACATATGGTCAGTCATCCGGCATGGCGATCCTTAGCGTAGTCACCGTTTCTGTACTAGGAAACGGGAGCCTTGAAACCTCGCCGGCGCCGGATATCATTCATATGATGCACGTTTCATTTATCGTTTTTGCGGGTCTCTGCATCATCGGTCTTTTCTTCTCGCTTGCGCGGGACAACAAATGACCTGGGGCAGGCCTCATCTCATGAGCTGAGCTCAGACTATCCCTCTACTCTGATGCTCTTGATTTTCTGATCTACGATCGGCTTATCTCTGAAATTTCTTCTGGAGTTTACGATCCTGTCAGCAACATCCATTCCTGTTGTAACCTTTCCGAAAGCTGCATACTGTCCGTCAAGGTGCGGAGATGTTGTTGTCATGATGAAGAACTGTGAACCTGCGGAGTTGAAATCCATTGCTCTTGCCATGGAAAGAACGCCTCTTTCATGCTTCAGATCATTCTTAACGCCATTGGCGCTGAATTCTCCCTTGATAGTCCATCCCGGGCCGCCTGTTCCGTTTCCCTGAGGGCATCCGCCCTGGATCATGAATCCCGGAATTACTCTGTGAAAGATAAGTCCGTCATAGAAGCCTGAATTTGCGAGCTTCTCGAAGTTCTCTACACTAATAGGCGCGATATCTTCATAGAGTTCGCCTGCCATGATTCCGCCGTCTTCCATTTCGATTGTAAACTTTTTCACTGTGATATCCTCCTTTATTATCTGTATTATCTTATTGTCTGTATTATCTTTGTCAGTATTATCAGTATTATCTGTCAGTTTATTCGACTGATTTAAGCGATTCCGTCATCGATACCGCGCGCAGTCTCCTCTGCATGGCGAGATTTACTACGCCCGCGAACACAAATGTGAGAATCACTGCATAGACTATATCTATATTATCGAGCCTCGCCTCAAAGAATATCATCTTGACTACGATATTGTCCACAACGAATTCGAGCAGCCATTTACCGAGCGGGACGCCTACTATCGCGGCGATCGCCGTGAGGAACATGTTCTCCCTGAACACATACTGCGAGACCTCTAGCTGATTGAATCCCAGGACTTTGATCGTAGCTATCTCCCTTATTCTCTCAGTGATATTGATGTTAGTAAGGTTATAGAGGACGATGAACGCAAGAAGCGCCGCAGACAGTATTACCACATAGACGACCGCATCGAGGCTGTTCATCATTTTGCTTACATTCTCACGTACATCGAGATTGACAGAGACGGCTGCCGTATGCTCGTAGTTAGAGGCATTGGTCGATGCCGCTCTTATGACCGATTCTTCAGGCTTTCCCTCCGGACCTTCATCAAGCCTTATGAACGCTGATTTGATATCCGCTTTCTTGCCAAAGCCCTTCTCGTATGTATCGAGACTCATGTAAATGCTGTCATTTACGTAATTGTCACATACACCGGATATGACAGCTTCCATCTCTCGGTAACCGTCGCGTATCGTCACCGTATCACCTGTATTGATGCCGAGGTCATGGCTCAGTTTGCGCACGATGACCACTTCTCCGTCTCCCGGGAAAGCTATCTTTTCATCCCCGTTATGAAGATCGATATATTTGTCGAATCCTTCAGGTTCAGATGCTCTGCACGTTACATCGTAAGAGCCGCTGCCTCCGACCACCGTTACCTCTCCCTGATGAAGGAATATGACATTATCTTCTGTTATCTCAGTTCCTTCGGTTTTCTCAAGTTCCTTTAAGAAGTCCTTCCTGCGGCCATCGTTCATGTTCTTCTCGAATACAGTGACAAAGTCATAGAAAGATATCTCCTCGAACTGATGATCCGCGACCTCCGCTACGGTAGTCTGTATGCCAAATCCCGCGATCAGAAGAGCCGTACATCCGCTCACTCCGATGACCATCATGAAGAAACGCTTCTTATCCCTGAATATGTTCCTGATCGATACTTTATACAGGAAGCTGATCCGCCGCCAAAGCGGTCCTATCCTCTCGAGAAGGATCCTCTTGCCTGCAGGCGGAGTCTTTAGTCTTATGAGATCAGACGGTGAGTCCTTGAAATCCTGCGAAATCGAGGCCCAGATCGCGCCCATTGAACAAAGAAGCGCCGCCGCGATCGATACCGCCCCGAACACATGATCGATGATGAAGTCGACATCATGCGTGAAATCATACATCATCGTATAGGCGTCCCAGATCACCATCGGGAAGACCTTGCATCCTATGAAGAACCCCGTGACTGCTCCCATGAATGCAGCGCTGCCGGAGTAGAACATATATTTTCCCACTATCTGGGCATTGCTGTATCCGAGCGCCTTCAGAACTCCTATCTGAGTCCGCTGCTCATCCACCATCCTTGTCATGGTCGTCATGCATACAAGGGCTGCTATCAGGAAGAAGAATACCGGGAATATCTTGGCGATATTGCTTACTATGCTGGAGTTGCTGTCAAATGACGAATACCCGGCATTGTCGTCCCTTGTGAAGGCATATGAGTTGCCGGTCTCCATTTCGTCGATGTCTTCCTGCGCCTCATCGAGCTTCTCCTTGGCATCATCAAGCTTCTTCTCGGCTTTCTCGAATTCTTCCTCCGCTTCCTGCTTCTTATCTTCGAGAGTTCTGCGCCCTTTGGCGATCTTCTTCTCTTCTTTCTTGAGTTTCTTCAGTCCGGCTTTTGCCTGGCTGATGCCGTCTTTCGCCTTCGCAAGTCCGTTCTCCGCTTTCTTTATCCCGGCTTTAAGCTGTTTGAGGTTGCCGTTCAGCTCTTTGATGGTACCGTTTACCTTCTTAAGCTGCGCCTCAACAGCGGCCGACTGAGCAGCGATCGTAGCTTCGTCAGCTCCGGATGATTTGATCATTCCAAGCTGTGCCTCGAGCTGCTGTTTTCCCGACTTTGCCTTCTCAAGACCTGCTTCGGCTTTGGCCTTCTTTCCCTTGAGGTCTTTAGCGGTAGCCTTTGCCGTCTTTACCATTCCCTGCAGGTCTTTGATGGTCTTATTTAAGTCTTTTCTTGTTTTCTTTATTTTCTTCTCGCCTTTATCGAGCTCGTCCTCTGCATCTCTTATTTCTTTCTCAGCATCGGCCTTTTTCTGCTCATAATCAGCAAGCTTTTCCTCGTATTCCTCTTTCTTCTCGTCGAGTTTCTCCTGCGCTTCTTTCATGGCGGTATCGCGCCTTGCAGCAGTGATTTTCTCGGCGAGATCCTCCATGCTGTCTTTGCCGCCCTTGAGCTTGTCAGCCAGTTCATCACTGAAAGGCATCTCATCGCCCGAGACGGTAACATATAGATTTGTATAGTAATCGAGATCGAAGGCTTCGTTATCTACAAAGAAGAATGCATCAAGACTTCCGTTTCCTATATCCGTAGACCCTCTCTGATAATCCAGATATATAGGTGTATTTACCGTTCCGACGATCTCGAATTCCTTCTTCTTGAACTGTTTGAGCGTGTCTTTGTCATTGCTGTCTGAGAGGACGATGCTCTGACCTATGGTAAAGCCTGCGTCTGTAATGCTGTAGGAATCGACCACGCATTCATCAGGTGACTCCGGAAGTCTCCCCTCAGAAATGCTCAGTGTGTTTATGGAGTCCGGAAGGGAAATCGCTTTGAGAGTCTGCTCGCTCTCCCCGTTTATATCCGCAAGGACATCGATCTGAACAGAGCTTTCCGCGCCTGTTACCTCGTCCCACGCCTTGGCTATCTCAACACTTTCGTCATCTATTCCATAAGATGACGCGATCATGTAATCATAGAAATTGTGCTCCTCAAGATAATTGCTCGCAGTGCTTATCATCGATGCCTTGCAATCCTTGAGGCCTGAAAAAAAGCCCACACCAAGGGCGACGATCGCGAAAATCGCAAGATACCTCGCAAGCGAGGTCTTTATCTCCCTGAATGTAGACTTCCTGAGCATATTCTTCTACCACTCAATTTCAGATATAGGAACAGGATCATAATTTATTCTGACATCCTGTACCCGTCCGTTTCTGACACTTATTACTCTGTCCGCCATCGGGGTTATGGCCTTGTTGTGGGTGATTATAATAACTGTAGTTCCTGAATTCCTGGCCTGATCCTGCAAAAGCTGCAGTATGGCCTTTCCTGTATTGTAGTCGAGCGCTCCTGTCGGCTCATCGCAAAGCAGCAATTTCGGGTTCTTCGCAAGCGCCCTTGCTATAGCTACTCTCTGCTGCTCGCCACCTGAAAGCTGACCCGGAAAGTTATTCATCCTGTCGCCGAGCCCTACTGCTTTCAATGTCTCTGCCGGATCGAGCGGATCCTTGCAGATCTGCGTCGCAAGAGAGACATTCTCAAGAGCGGTCAGGTTCTGCACGAGATTGTAGAACTGGAATACGAAGCCGATATCATATCTTCTGTACCGTGTCAGCTCCTTGCTGCTCATTTTGCTGATCTCTTTGCCGTCGAGAATGACTCTTCCGCTGGTGAGCGTGTCCATTCCTCCGAGTATATTGAGGAGCGTGGTTTTGCCCGCGCCGGATTCTCCGACTACCACTGCAAGCTCGCCTTTGGCCACGGAGAAAGTAGCGTCCGACAGCGCCTCAATATCGACCTCACCGACGTGATAGACTTTGCGCACATTCTCAAATATCACGTAATCGGCAGCTTTATCAGGAGCAGGTTCTACGGGCTCAGCCGGAACCGATTCCGAAGGCTCTTCAAGGTCAACTGATCCGAGCGCCATGAGCTCATCCATCCTGCCTGCGTCCTTCAGAGCCTTGAGTTTGCGAAGGAGCTCAAGCTCCTGTTCGTCCCTTACAAATTTGTCATCCATATCTTTTCACCTGCTTCAGACAAATATGTTCACGCATCCGATCACAAGGCCTATCAGAGCCCCGAGATTGACGATCATGTTGAGTTCTGTCTTCATTACGGAAAGCACGCCCTTTTCAAGATCGTCCACTGACATCGAGTTGATCTTATCCTCGACAACAGAAGCGACATTGATCCTGCGAAGCGCGGAGTTTACGGCGTTTACGACTGATTCTCTGTAGGCCGCGGTCATTTTGGCTCTGACAAAGTCAGGATCGTATCCGGCCTGCTCAAGAACATGAAGAGGCGTCCTGTCACCAAGATCGTGGATCCTGCTCGCAGTGATCTCGTTTATCATTTCCTTGCCTCTCGTATCAATGAATTCTTCCATCTTCTCGCCGATGTTTAGCATCACTCTGTCCACGAGCTGCTCAGGAACGATGGCCTTCAGAATTCTCGATGATTCAATGTGCTCTGCGAGCATCCTCTTTCCTTCGGCTCTCACAGCTTCAGGTATGTCCATCATGTGGATGGCCTGCAGGATCTTGACGTCGAGGAGCTCGGTAAAGCTCGCCTCAAGTTTGTCGTATCTCGCGCTGCTTCCGGTAAGTACAGCTCCGGTGTCCCTTATATTCTGATCAAGAATACTCATCGCGCGGTCTATCAGCGGCTGCTCGACCTCTTCAGTCAGAAGCTTGCCGGAAATATCCTCCATGGTAAACAATTCATTCTGCACGATCTTTCCTGCGGATTTGGCAAGGCGGGCTTTGCCCTTAGGGATAGCCCCCGGCGTGAATGGTATCCTGTGCCCGAAGATGCGCTTTTCTTCACGTGGGAAGAAGAGCATCTTTACGGCTATCAGATTGGTAAAGTATCCTATCACGGCGCCAACAAGCGGCGGAAGGACAAAGTGCATGATCGTTCCGATGTCCATTTATCTACTCCTTCTTGTTCGACCGGGAGCAACGCCCCGGCGCATGTTAATATTTCATATTTCTCCGGATAGTTTTCCAGCCGGGCATGAATCTGTCCATCAGCGCATAGAAATCACGGCCATGATTCGGCACCACAGTGTGTACGAGTTCATGCAGTATCACATAATCGAGCTCTGCGTCTGACCTCGTAGCCAGCATGAGGCTGAAATTGACATGATGCGTACGGGTATTGCAGCTGCCCCATCTAGTGTGCATGTCTCTCACAGTCCATCCGTTGCACTTCAGCCCGGTGTATTGTTCGATCACGGGAAGTCTCTCACCGATCCTTCTCTTGAGATCGGCTCTTCTCTCTTCCTTCTCCTCTTCATCAGCAGGTTCAGGATGCTCTGCGGCGCGGTTTCTGACTCTTGCAATGGACCTGTCGAGCCAGTCCATCTTACTCCTTACGAAAGCTATTATTTCTTTATCGCGCACTGAATACGGAGCGCTGATAACAACTTTGCCATCAGGCTCTTTGACACGCATCGTCATTCTCTTGATACGCTTCCTGGTCACTTCTACCGGAAGTCCGTCTATATAGATGATTTTAGTCATACATAGTTATTGTAGCATATATGAGCCGATCATTCATTTGACTGTAGCAAAAACGGAGAAACCTTAGCGGCTTCTCCGTTTCAAGATCAATTATTTCTGACAGTATTCAGGCCGAACGTCCCCGGAATTCTCCGGAATTCTATTTCCAGCACTCTGCCTTATCCTCATCAAGTCCGATGTTGGAAGCCTTGAATACAGGCATCTTACCTGCTGCCCTCTGATCGGTGTAGTCCTTGAGGCACTTGATGGCAACGCCGCCGAGAATAGCGATCGAAGGAATATTCGTGATTACCATGAGGCCCTGGAACATGTCAGCTGTATCCCATACAAGTCCTGCAGAGGAGATAGCTCCGAGGAATACGAGGATGGTTGCTACGATTCTGAAGATCAGGCACTCTGTCTTAGTCATGTCTCTCTTGAGAATGAATGCAAAGCATCCTTCGCAGTATGAGTAGTTACCGATTAGTGTAGTGAAAGCGAACAGTGACATCGATACTGCGATGAAGATCGGGCCAAAGCCGCCGAGTGATGTGTGAAGACATGTCTGTACGTATCCTGCTGCATCAGCTGCTCCGTCTACATTGTATGAAGCCGGATCTACGGAAGTTGTTGAGAGGCACATGAAAGCAGTTGCCGAGCAGATCAGCAGTGTATCAATAAATACTGAAAGAGTCTGAACGAGACCCTGCTTTACAGGATGAGCAACATCAGCTCTCGCAGCAGCGTTAGGCGCAGAACCCATACCAGCCTCATTGGAGTAAAGACCTCTCTTGAGACCCCACATGATTACTGAGCCGGTAAAGCCTCCGAAGATAGCCTCGAAGTCGAATGCTGTTCTGAAGATCAGGCCGAACATAGCTCCGAAATTCTTTGCGTTAAGTACAAGTACTACGATCGACATGAGTACGTAGATGATGCCCATGATCGGAACGAGGAATCCCGTAACATCCGTAAGTCTCTTTGCTCCGCCGATTACGATAGCAGCGAAGAGTACCGCAAGAATGACTCCTATGATCATCGGTGTAGTCTTCTCATGATAGAAGCTGAAAGTAGCAAATGTCGACTGCAGGTTGAAAGCTGCAAGCATGTTATATCCTACAGCATATGTGAAGATGATGAGGATGGAGAATATAACTCCAAGCCATCTCTGGCCAAGGGCATTCTGCATGTAGTAGGATGGTCCGCCGTAATATGTTCCGTCATCTGCTTTCTTCTTATAGATCTGAGCCAGTGTCGACTCTATGAAAGCGTTAGCACCGCCGAAAATTGCTGTTATCCACATCCAGAAAATCGCTCCCGGACCACCGAGGACGATAGCGGTACATACACCGATGATGTTTCCGGTTCCTACTCTTGAAGCAGTGGATACCATCAGGGCTCCGAATGATGAAATACTGTTCTCATCTTCAGGCTTTTCCATTACGACCTTGAACATTTCAGGGAAAAGTCTGATTTGTACAGCCTTAGTTCTGATTGTAAAATAAATACCTACAGCAATCAGAAATAGAGGAACAATATATGGCTGATACAGTATATTGTTCATAAAGCCTACAAATGTACTCATAATAGTTCTCCTTGTTCTAAATAATTCGCTTACTTAGTTAATATCCTGTCTTACATTCTGCGATCCCGCAGACTTAATTATTGTAAGTAAATATGATTTAAGTATGCAAATATTGTAACAAAACAAAGGTGTTCTTGTCTATAAAAAAAGCCACATTTGTATAACTGTATACAATCTGAACCAAATTTCCCTGTTCCACTCCCTGTATTCGTATGCGATAATTACTTAAATCTAATATCAGGAGATAATAACCATGTATAACTCTGACACTCTATTAAGCGGGCCGGTCACGCACCCGGCAATATCATCTGTAAGACTGTCACCCGGAACACCATTCTACGACAGACAGTCCGATATGAACGAGTTCCTTCTTGAGCAGGATGCAGACCAGATGCTTTATAACTTCAGAAAAGCAGCAGGCCTGCCGCTTCGCGGAGCCAAACCAATGACAGGATGGGACGCTGAAGACTGCAAACTGAAAGGTCATACTACCGGGCACTACATGTCCGCCCTTTCACTTGCCTGCGCAGCCGCTTCAGATGAATCAGTAAAGCTTTCATTCAGGCGGAAGCTTGAATATATGATAGGAAGTCTTGCCGAGTGTCAGGCAGCTTTCTCTAAACTTCCGGGGATAAGCCCGGGATTTCTGAGTGCTTATGACGAGGAGCAGTTTGATCTCCTCGAAGTGTATACAAAATACCCCGAAATATGGGCTCCGTATTACACTCTGGACAAGATCCTGGCAGGACTTCTCGATGCTTATGAGTTTGCAGGAATCGATGAGGCCCTCAGGATAGCAGAACCGATCGGCATCTGGGTCGACAACAGACTCTCAAGGCTCCCTGACGAGCAGAGACAGCGGATGTGGTCCATGTATATCGCAGGTGAGTACGGCGGAATGATCGAAGCATTGATAAGGCTCAGCCGCTTTACCGGGAGGAAGAGATACCTCGGCACCTCAAGACTCTTTGAAAATCCGGCCTTATTTGAACAGATGGCAGAAGGAAGAGATGAGCTCGATACCATGCATGCAAACCAGCACATCCCTCAGATCATCGGCGCCCTCGAGCTATATGCAGAGACACAGGATCCTCAGTATCTTGACATAGCCTCAAATTTCGAGAGGATCGTTACCGGGCATCACAGCTATGCGATCGGCGGCGTGGGAGAAGAAGAGAGATTTCACGCCCCGGACTCCGAGCTTGAATATCTTACAGAAAAGACAGCCGAAAGCTGCGCAAGCGTAAATATGCTGAGACTTACAGGCAGGCTCCACGAGTTCACTCCGTCTCATGCGCTCATGGATCACTATGAGAGGACTCTATTCAATCATATTCTGATGTCATTCAGCCGCGGACCTGACGGCGGAACAACGTATTTCCTGCCTCTTGCTCCCGGAAGTTCCAAATACTACGAAAGAGAAGAGAACAGCTGCTGTCACGGAACCGGTCTTGAGAGCAGATACCGTTACATGCGGGATATCTATTCATATAATAGTTCCATTCTCAGGGTCGAGCTGCCTGTTTCATCGCATCTCACAGATCCTGAGGATATTACCCTCACATACTCAGATGACGGGGTCCTGACAGTTAAGGCAAACCGCACGATGAAACGAGCCCTCGCCATCCGCATCCCGGACTGGGCTGAAGGCAGTTTCACTCCGCCGCGCATTCTGTTTAAGAAAATCGAATACTCAGGCGGCTACCTCATTCTGCCGGAAGGTCTCAAAGACGGCGAAGAGATCCGTCTCAGTCTTAAATCCGGAGTCAGAAAGATATTTACCGGCGGATCCCGCGGTTACTTTACTTTGGCCAGAGGACCGTACCTTCTTGCGGAAATCTCAGATGACAAAGAAATAAGGTCCCCTTCCGGTGAAGAAGACCTCGTTCCCCTGTTCAGCATAGACGACGAACATTATCATATATATTTTCGCAAGTAATTATAGTTTCGAAAAGCAACAAACTGATATCAGTCAGCGAAAAGCGGTGTGGAAAGGTATCTGTCGCCTGAATCAGGCAGGATGACGACTATATTCTTGCCTGCATTCTCTTCTCTCGACGCGAGAATGGATGCTGCCTTAAGTGCTGCTCCTGCGGAGATCCCGACAAGGATGCCTTCCGCTCCGGCAAATCTCTTTCCTTCTTCGAATGCATCGTCATTATCGATCGCGATGATTTCATCATATACATCTGTATCCAGAGTGTCAGGGACAAAGCCCGCTCCGATGCCCTGGATCTTGTGTGATCCGGACTGACCCTTTGAAAGCACCGGGCTGGTCGATGGTTCGACAGCTACCACTTTGACGTCAGGATTCTTTTCCTTGAGATATTTTCCTGTTCCGGAAAGTGTTCCGCCTGTT
>ODAI014310128.1_pt1 | contig 10321 bp, 7 predicted proteins | sample 1539321 | NCBI WGS metagenome assembly ODAI01 (sample SAMN02144231, study PRJEB22623) | gut metagenome | biome: sheep rumen | host: Ovis aries | place: New Zealand | reverse complement strand
GGGGCGGAATAAGGGTATTCAACCCTGACTGCAATACCTTTTAAGAACAACGCACACCTCGTTGGTTCGCGTAAGAATGTTTTGATACAGGGGGATTCGTTTTATGAGGAACTCATACCCCGTAGCTTGCTGCGGGGTGCGTTGATTAAGTCAAGCAGTTGGGCCTTTGTTAAAGACTGGCAGCTGTAATCCTGCAATTCTTCTACTTGGGAAAAATTTTTTATTCTGGAAGAATCTTTTGTTTTATAAACAATTTCGTACTTAAAGTAATTGTCCCTAACAAAAAACGGAACTTCGTTTATCGTAATAAAGCCGTCATCTATAACTATTCCGTGCACATCGTTTTTTAGCTTTTCAAATAAATTTCCTTCATCAAGAAAAGAAATCCTGTATTCTCCTGCATAACCGGGTGCGTTTTCTGTTTGCTGCAAATTTTTCATGCAGTATTCTTCCAGAGTCTTGTCATTTTCAAGGCTCATCTTGGAAACTTCATACTGGACATGGCCATTAAAGTTTTTGTATTCAAATTTAATTCCGTTGACGTAAAAATCCACGCCGTCTTTGGTAATAAGCTTTTTGTCTTGAAGCAATTTGTTTTTTTCAAAAAAAGAAAAGTAGTCAATTGTCTCGTCAAATTCATTCAGCATGATGCTTCTCTTTTTTATGTTCATTACAAAAAAATCATAAATGTTATAGAAAGGAATAAGGTTGAGCAAGCAATACCAGCCGGACTTGTTCAGGTCATGCAGGCGTAGTATTTGCAGCTGCCAGTGCTTGTACAAAAAAACAAAGGTGCCAAAAAATCCTATTATAAAAAGTAATGTGTGCAGAACGTGCAAGCTATAAAAGAAGCTGCTGTGAGAAAAGTTTTTAAGAAAGAAGGCCAATATAAAAAAGGTAAAGAACCAATAAGACGCAAACCCGCCAATCATAATGATTTCTATCTTCCAATAGCGCTCGCGGCTTATCCTTCCGTGCGTAGAGTGAATGACCAAGGCTGTAACTAGCAGATAAACACTAATAGATATTATTACAAATATAAAACTCATCTTTCACCTTTTTTGCTTATAATAGCTAGAAAACTCTTTTTTTGCAATGCGGACAGTGAAGGGCTATTTAGGCTTTGTTAGCAAGTAAATCGTCTGCTTGACGAATTATGCTTTTGTTACTATAATAAAATATAAGATATTTTTAAGAGAGTTTTTGGAGCACAGTGTGAGCAAGTTTATGCAACTTCCGCTTGACAAAAATTGTAGCATCAGTCAAAATTCTCACGTCTCACGTCTCACGTCTCACGTCTCACGTCTCACGTCGTAGTGTATCCATATTTAAATTTAAAATACACCCGGAGCATTCCCTTGTTGGAAGACCCCGGGTTTTTTGTTTTTAAAGCAAAAACAACCTGTCATCCCGAACTCGATTCGGGATCTGTAAAACGTAAAATTATTATGGAGGAATCAATATGAAAAAACTTCGGATGGCATTTTTTGCCCTTGCCACTTTAACCCTTCTTGCAACAAGTACAGGCTGCGGTGGCGGAGCTAGCAGTGACTCCGATGATGACGATACACCAGTCGCAGAAAGCGGCAGCACTGGCGGTTCTGGTACAGAAAGCGGGTCTTCTGGTTCAGGAAGTGGAAGCACAGGTGGCTCAGGCACTGGAAGCACTTCTACTGGCACTGGTGGCGAAAGCACAGGCGGCTCTGGCTCAGGAAGCGGCTCTTCCGAGTCAGGTTCAGGAAACACTTCTACAGGTTCAAGCTCTGGCAGCGGTACATCTGAATCAGGTTCAGGGAATAGTTCTTCTGGCACAGGAAACGAAAGCACAGGTGGTTCTGGCACAGGTAGTGGCTCGTCTGAGTCCAGTTCAGGGAATACTTCTACTGGCACAGGAAGCGGCCCATCTGAGTCAGGTTCAGAAAACACATCTACCGGTTCAGATTCTGGAAGTGGCTCTTCGGAAAACGAAAGTGCTGGCAACGGTAGTGGTACTGATGGTTTTGTTCTGGTTCAGAGAACTACATCCAATGGAAGAACTAATACAACGGATCTTTGGGTTTGTGACCATGAAGTAACGCAGGGCGAGTACGAGCTGCATTGCGGTTACGGTTCAAACTCACCAAGCGATACCTACGGAAAAGGTAGTAACTATCCTGTCTACTTCGTAAGCTTGTATGATGCCCTGGTTTACTGTAATAAGCGCAGCATTGCAGAAGGTCTTACTCCCTGCTACACGATAGACGGAAGGACGGACTTGTGGACAAGTGATAGCAAAAAATGGGATGAGGTGTCATGCAACTTTAGCGCAAGCGGCTACCGTCTTCCTACAAAAGAGGAATGGAGGTATCTCGCTCGCGGTGGCAACACCAGCAATAGCGGGAGCAACGACATAGAAGCTGTTGCCTGGTATAATGGCAATAGCGGAGGCAAAACCCACGAAGTAAGAACAAAGGAAGCTAATGCCCTTGGTTTGTATGATATGATTGGAAACGTATGTGAATGGTGCTGGGACTACCACATAACGTCAATAACCGTATCTAATAATAGTGGGCTCTCTTGGAAAAAGGAATATTTCCGCTTTCAATATTATTGTGGAGGTAGCTGGGGTAGCAGTGCATCTGATTGCGCGGTTTCCCGCGATAGTAGCACTTCCCCAGGCAGTCGGGACAACAGCCTTGGTTTCCGCGTTGTGCGCTCTAGTTCAAAATAAAAAAATTAATCCGTGCTAATGCGCGGATTTTGCAAAAAAGAGAGAGTACTTTTGGAGCAAAGCCAAAGATGACAGGCTTGCGAAAAATTATGGAGAAATTGATATGAAAAAAATTCGTATGGCATTTTTTGCACTTGCCGCTTTTGCTTTGCTTGCAACAAGTACAGGTTGCGGCGGTGGAGGTGGCGGTGGCGGTTCCGATGATGACGATACACCTATTGCAGAAAGCGGCAGCACAGGCGGCTCTGGGGCAGAAAGTGGAGCTTCTACCGGCTCAGGCTCTGGTAGCGGCTCTTCCGAGTCAGGTTCAGGAAATACTTCTACAGGTTCAAGCTCTGGCAGCGGTACATCTGAATCAGGTTCAGGGAATAGTTCTTCCGGCGCAGGAAACGAAAGCACAGGTGGCTCTGGTAGTGGAAGCGGTTCGTCTGAGTCCGGTTCAGGAAACACTTCTTCCGGCACAGGAAACGAAAGCACAGGTGGCTCTGGTAGTGGAAGTGGCTCGTCTGAGTCCGGTTCAGGGAATACTTCTTCCGGCGCAGGAAACGAAAGCACAGGTGGCTCTGGTAGTGGAAGCGGTTCGTCTGAGTCCGGTTCAGGAAACACTTCTACCGGCACAGGAAACGAAAGCACAGGTGGCACTGGCACCGGAAGCGGTTCTTCTGAATCAGGTTCTGGAAATGGAAGCGCTGGTGGCTGTTCTATATCTGCATCTTCTTTAACCGTAACCGGGGCGATTGAAGGCTCTGAAGTGTTTATTGAGGGGCGTACTGTAGAAATTTGGGCAAGGTGGTGCAGTGACCACGAAGTAACACAGAGCGAGTATGAGAGGTACTGCAGCTATGGAGGAGACGAGTCTCCAAGCGATACCAATGGAATAGGAAGCAACTACCCTGTATATTACGTAAGCTGGTATGACGCTCTTGTTTACTGCAACAGGCGCAGTATTGACGAACACCTTACGCCCTGCTACACAATAAACAATTCCACAAATCCTGACGACTGGGGAAGTGTTCCAACGGAAGCTGACGGAACGTGGAATGCGGTAATATGTGACTTTACAGCCAACGGCTACCGCTTGCCAACAGAGGCTGAATGGGAATACTTTGCGAGGGGTGGTAATACCAGCAACTCCAACCAGACAATCTACAGTGGAAGCGACACGATAGATGAAGTTGCTTGGTATCCTGATAATAGTGATGGCAAGGTTCATGAGGTAAAAACAAAGGTACCGAATGCACTTGGTTTGTACGACATGAGTGGCAACGTATGGGAATGGTGTTGGGACCGTAGATGGGCGCACGAAATACATACGAGTACGCCTTCTGCTGGAGTCTTGTCAGGATCAAGTCGCGTTCGGCGCGGTGGCAGCAGGGGTAATCTCTCTGATAATTGTCCTGTTGCGAATCTTGGCGTTGAAACCAGTCCATTTCACCGTACCTATGATCTTGGTTTCCGCGTGGTGCGTTCTAGTTCAAACTAAAAAATCAGGGGCGGCTAATAATTTATTTGCATAGCGACATCCCGAACGCTACGCCACATTCGCACGCACTTGCTACGAATGTGTGCTTCGGGCTCTACAAAAGAACAAAGCCGTCTTTCCGGGCCCCGACCCGGAATCTGTACAAGCTGGCATTTAACCTTATACAGATGCTGAGTCAAGCTCAGCATGACGGAAGCCTAGGACTTCTACAGACCCTGAAAAGAGTTCAGGACAACAGACTGCGACTAATGTGGCGGACTGCATTTTGGTGACAAGTCTGCAAAAAAAATATGGAGGAATTAATATGAAAAAAATACGGATGGCATTCTTTACCCTTGCAACTCTAACTTTGCTTGCAACAAGCACAGGCTGCGGCGGCGGAGCTAATGACTCTGACGACGACGAAACTCCAGTTGCAGAAGGCGACAACGGCTTTGACGAAGCCTTGTTGACCCAAGACTGCTATCAAACACCTCATGTTAGAGTTGAAAATGTTCCCGGTGGCCTAAAGTTCACTATAACAAGGCCAGAAGGTATTTATTATGACCCCACATACATTGTTAGAGAAGATGGCGAGTGGTACGACTGGGTTGAGGACGGAGAAGGTGACTATATTCACGATACTTTTGAATATGTCGGTGCAGGAAATGGTGACCATGTAAAAGTTTGTGATAATTATACTTTTCTGACAACACTGACCGGAGACTATGAGGAAACTGGTGGATTTGAGTTTGTAGGCGAAGGAAAAGGAACGTTTTATAGACGTCCATATCAAGGTGGTGGTTTTTATGAATATGTAGGACCGGGAAATGGCCATTATGATTATATATTAGATGGTGGGTATTGGAACTTTCGATATGTTGGCGAGAGACAAGGCAGTTATAAGGTTACTGAAAATTCTACTGTTGAATGGGTTGGTTGGGACTACGACAATAACAGGGGAAATGGTTCGTATATTCGAAAAATGAGGCGTATCGATAAAGCCCACGGAGAGCAAGGAAATTGGATAGAAGATCCTATATGCCAATGGGTTGGTGACGGCAACGGAGACTACAAAGAAGTATTTAGGTATGTTGGCGATGGAAATGGTAATATAGTAAAAAGAACCAATAGGGTTTATGGTGGCGTTGGCGGTATCCAAATTTGGAGATACGAACCGACGGTAGCCGGAAATAATGGGTCTACGACAAGGGCGGAAGTTTTAATAGATAACAATGTTGATACTTGGACATGCTTTTATCCCCTTTGCGAAGCCGGAGAACGCTATATTTTCAATGTAGAAATTATGCCTAATGAAGACAACGAACATAGAGAGGCTGTGTTACACGAATGGCTTTCAATAACTGCCCAAGGGGGGATTGGAGACATTGACTATTCCACTCTCAATGAGAATCGCCGTCTTAACTTGACATACGATGGAGAAAAGCCAATTTCTACAATTTCCAATTACGGCCCGCCAGTGCTGCCTGCAAGTGCAAATAATCTTGCATCTGTAATAGAATATTTTGCAGGAACTACCGAATGGAAGCCAGGCACCACATATTGGATTGCCGGTTATAGGCAAGACGCTTCAAATATGGTCTTTAACAAAGACCCTTGCATTGAAGAACTTAAGACCTGGGCAAGTCCGGAAGAGGTTGAACTTTACAGAACCTCGCGGTGCTTTAATGCAACTGTAAGATCAAAGGGCAAGAATCAGTTCTTTTCGGAACAGTTCTATAAATTTCTATTGCCGGAAGCTCAAGGCATAACTGAGTTCAGAACAATGGTTCTTCGTTCCAATTTTGCTTACATGAATTAACTTACTTTTGCTTGCAATTTGCAAACCGCTGCTTTTTCAAACAGGAAAGGCGGCGGTTTTATTTTTGTTGCAAAAACCCGGCGTTTGGCCTAATGCGCAAAGAGATGCCGAATCGAGTTCGGCATGACAGGTTCTTTGTGTTAATGGCATTGGATATAAAAATTGCTAAAAACCTTTTTCTTTTAATTCTGCAATTAAGTTGATGTAAAAATCACGGATTGTCTTTGAGTTTTTGGGTAAGCCATCTGCTTCTTTTATTTTGGGGTTTGTTCGGTATGCGTCAACTTCGTGTGCGTGAGAAATTCCTAAAAACTTTTGGGCTTCAATAACACCGCGGAAGTTTGCCCATTTTGCAGATTCCACTGATACAAGGCCGTCGTTTTCTCCGTCGCAGAACTTCATTACAAAATTCATAAAGCACATGAAAATATCGCTGAAGGGATTTTTCATTTTGCCGGCAAAACTTTGATACAATATGGAAGGGGAGTCTGTAATTACTTTGTTAAAGCCTTCCATGTAACTTGAGCAAAACTGTTTTGTTGCTCTAAAAAAGTCGGGCTTTTTATCTCCGAGAATTTTAAACCATAAATTTACAAATACTGCAAGAAACTTAAATAGCCATTCCCCAAAAATGGAAAACAATTTGTCAAGTGTTTTGGAACCATGGTTGGGGGAACTTATCATTGTTACGGATGCTATTTTGTCTTCGAGTCCTAATTTGCTTATTGCATAGCGAACATCAATTCCGCCTTTGGAATGGGCTATGATATTTACTTTTTCGCATTCTGCTTCTTTTAGGACGGTTTTGAGCGTGTCTGCAATTTGGCTTGCGGCATCTTCTATGTTTGCCCATGCATCGTGCTTGCTGTAAAAAATGCTTGCCCCATGTTTTTCTAGCAGGCCGGGTATTCCGCCCCAATAATTGCAAAAAGCTCTGTCTCTAAATCCTGTTCCGTGAACAAGTAAGACAGGATATTTTGTTTTGCAAAGTTCAGAATATTTTTCCAGGGGAATTTCTTTTCCCAATAATTTGAGTAGCTCTATTTTTGCTGCTTTCCAATATGCTTTTACAAAAAGAATAATAGTAAGAAGATACAGTATTCCAATGCATATTGAAGTGATTATGGCAATGGTGTAAACTTTTTCATATTCTTCTGGATCTGATGAAATTATCAGGAATGTAATGAGCAAAGCAATGACAAAGAAATTCAATAAGGCAAATGAAATTTTATACCTGTTGTTAAATTGAACTCCTGTGATTAGGGTAAGAAAATTGAATCCCCAGAAAGTCCACATAAAGGCAATTACTGGAAGAGCAAGGATTGCTGCATGAAATAACGTAAACATAAGTGCAAGACCAATTATTGAAAAAAGAATGAACTGGTAGATGCATTTTACTAATGCTGCTTTTCTTATTGACATTTTTGTACTTCCTTTAATTTGTTTTCTACAAAGCTAGCGAATTCTTCTTCGTTTGCGCTGGTGCAGCTTCCTTTGGGAATGATATAAGATTTGAGTCTTGATAGGTAAAGTACGTAATAGGATTTGTCCTGGGCAAATTTCCATATCATGTTCCATTCGTAGGTTTGGGATGTTTCAAAGCTTCCTTCTTTTTTTGTTTTTACGCTAATGTTTGCGTCTGAGAAAATGATGTTTACTTTTTGGTCCAAAAATTTGTTATTGGTTTTGCTTGTGAATTTTTTGATTGTGTTAATAATAAAGATTAGTGTGTAGAATATAAATATTGATAGAAATGCTATTAGTAATTGAAAGTAGTCTCTTGTCTTGAAGAACTTGAAAAAATATTCAAGGGAAATGACCAAAGGTAAAACTATGTAAAGGGCAATCATATATTTCTTTATCATTTTTCTGCCGGCAAGTAATAGTGATGCGTCCAGAGTGTAATTAAATTCGAACATACGAACCTCTTTTTGTGATTTGTATGCATGATAATCTAAATACAATTTTTTTTCAATGAGGAAAGGCTTTTTATTGTTGCGAAGGATTTGATGCTCTGCTTAAAAGATTGCCGGGCCGTGGTTCGACTGGCTCACCAACCACCCGGCAATGAAAGAAAAAAATTTATTGCGGTGTTAGGACAAAGTCGTCAAGGTTGCCCCAGGAACCGGCTTTTAGGTTTACGCTTGCTCCCACTGTTGCCTTTCCGTCTGTACCGACTTTTATTCCGCGGATGTCCGGGGTTCTGAAATTTCTCCAGCCGTCTGCGCTTGTTTTTTCTTCGTAGTCTTTGCCGCCGGATCTTGCGAAGATTTTTATGTCCTGCGCGTCCGAAGCACCGGCATCGCCTCCGTGGATTACAAGGGAGAACTTGTAGAGTCCGGGTTTGAGGCCGGTTACGGTTTGCTCTACGCGGAAGTTTACCGGTGTGTCTGACCAGAAGTGGAGTGACTTGGTTCCACTTTTTGCGTTGTTTTTGTTGTCTTCTATTTTGAGTTCCTTCATTTTTCCGGTCAGGTCTTCCCATTTCCACATGGAAAGGTCTTTTTCTTCAAAGGAGGGGTTTTCAAGGTAGTTGGGTTCTATGACGGCAATTTTTGCAAGCACGCTGATTCCGTCTGCGCTTCCGTAGACTTTGTATTCCGCAGGGCCATTGCCGCTTTTTGTTAGGGTGGAGACTTCTTTTCCGTCTTCTGTTTTTGAATTCCATGTTACGCTTGCGTTTGTCTTGGAGCCGTCGTTATTTATTACGCTTACTTCTGTTGGAAGTTCAAGGCTGTCTCCAAGGCGCACCCTTATGTTCTGTTCTTCTGCACTGTCTGCCTTTACCTGTGTGCTTGCCCCTCTTCCAGCAAGGCCGAATGTTGCAAGGGATGCGAGCGGTTTTCCTTCTGCGTCAAAGAGGGCCTGGTTGTCCCAAGCGGAGCCTCCCCAGTATTTTCCTGCGTCGTCGGGGTCGTAGACTGCGGCATAGCTTGAAGCCCAGCCTGAGCCGTATTTTTCCCAGAGCAGCTGCCTTTCTTCTTTTGTGTTTCCTGGGACTGGAATCCATGCTGGTTCCCAGTAGAATACGCCCAGCGCTTTGTCTCCTAGGGATGCTGTTGCGGCTATTATTTCCCTTATGCAGTCTGCCTGTCCCTGTACGGAAACTGAGTAGGGTTTGTCTATTGCGGAGTCTTCGGAGATTGAGTTTCCTGAACCGTCAAAGTCTTGGTAGGTGTTTACGTAGGAGAATTCTGCCACCATTACTTTTTTGCCGGAGAATTCTGCCACCTGCCTTAGGACTGTTTTTAGGTTGTCCAAAGTTCCGTGCCAGAAGGGGTAGTAAGATGAAGCGAATACGTCGTAGTCCACTTCGTTGTTTTTTAGTATTTTTGCGTAGCGCAGGTATTCACCGGCTTTTTCCGGGTTTGCAAAATGAACTACTACTTTTACGTCTTTGGAAAAGTCACGCACTGCTTTTGCGCCTGCATTCATGAGTTTTGAAATTTGAAGCCAGTTTGTTTCTCCGCACATGGCACCTGTTGTTTCGTTTCCAATCTGAACCATGCCGATTATTGCTCCAGCTTTTTTTATCTGTTCAAGGCTTTCTTTTGTGTAGGCGTAGAGCGCTTGTGATTTTTCTTCTATGCCCATGCCTTTCCATGCACGGGGGGCTTGCTGCTTTGCGGGGTCTGCCCAAAAGTCTGAATAGTGGAAGTCTACCAAAAGGGGAAGGTTGTACTTTGCGGCCCTTTTGCCTATTTCCGCTGCCTTTGCGCTGTCGTTGTTGCCTCCGCCAAAGCCATTTCCGTTTTGGTCGTAGGGGTTGTTCCAGACGCGCACCCTTATGTAGTTTACGCCGTTTTCTCTTAGCGTCTTAAAGATGTCCTGGGGGGTGCCGTCCCTGTCGCGGTAGATTACTCCGCTTTCTTCCTGGGCAAGTACTGTGGAAATGTCCACACCGCGGATGAAGGTGTCTGGAAGTCCGTTTACCTTTTTTACAAAGATTCCCGGGTTTTCAGGAATTGTTGTTGTGACGTGGGCCTTTTTTTCGCATCCTGTGAATGCGGCTAGGCATGCAAGTGAAAATAGTATCTTGTTCATGATTAGATTATAAGGCTTAATTTAAAATTTGTAAACGTGAAAATGACACGAGTTGACGTTTTTTTTTAGCGGTGGGGATTGGACCGTGGTTCGACTGAGCTCACCAACCGGATTATGGTGGCATTTTGGAATCTCTAAATTTAGATGCCGAATCAAGTTCGGCATGACAGTTCTTTATCAAGTTCGGCATGACAGGTCTTTATGTTAATGGCATTGGGATTTTTGTTAGTTTTGGGAGAGGGCTTTTCTGATTGCGTTTAGGACTTTCTTTTTGTTGGCGCTC
>ODAI011205588.1_pt1 | contig 10321 bp, 8 predicted proteins | sample 1539321 | NCBI WGS metagenome assembly ODAI01 (sample SAMN02144231, study PRJEB22623) | gut metagenome | biome: sheep rumen | host: Ovis aries | place: New Zealand | reverse complement strand
TGAGAAGCAATGGTTAGAAAATAATAAGAGTAAGGTCATTGATGTTTCTATTTTGAAGGATATTCCTATTATTAATTATAATGGGTCTGGTGTATTGTTTGATTTTATTAATGATTTTGAAGATGTGACTGGATTAGATTTAAATCCTATTGCGTATTCTCAAGGAGAGGAAATTAAGTCTGATTATTCTTTTCAGGTTGTTTCGCGTAGGGATGATAGTGATATTTTAGTTTATAGTGATAGTTATGCATTATTAACTGCTTCTAATGTTAAGTATAATAAATTATCTGAGATTGATGGATTGGTTATAGGTGTTTTAGAGTCTGATTTAGATAAGGTTTCTAATGTTATGGATGATAATAATGTTACTTTTAAGACTTTTTCATCTATTGATGAGTTGGTTTCATCTATTTATAATAGTCAGGATGTAGCTGATGCTTCTGTTGTTAATGCTATTATATTACCTAGAATTGAAAATCTTGATTTAATTATTTCTAATAGTAATCTTAATATTTCATATAATTTAAATGAGTTGAAACAAGATTATGTTATTCGTTTAGGTGATGATGAAAAATTTAATGAAGTAATTACTAAGTATTTTAATAAGTGGAAGAATTTAAAGTATGATGATTCTTTTGGTAAGCATTTTTCAAATAATTATTTTAGTTTTTCTGGTACTGATGATAAAGATAAGGCTCGTTTTAAGAGTAAGAGATATGTTTACGGGTATGTTGAAAATATGCCTTACGATTCTTTTATAAATGATGATTTATATGGTATTAATAAGTCTTTTCTTAAGAGTTTTTCTGATATAGCTGATATTGATATTGATTTTAATAATTACGCTGATACTAATTCTTTGGTTGAGTCTTTTAATGCTGGTAATATTGATTTGTTTTTTAATAATTTGAATTTTTCTGATTTTAGTGTTTCTAATGTTGATATGATTTCTAATTATGATGAGCAAATTTCTGTTTTGGCTTTACCTACTAATAAGGTTACTGTTAGTTCTGTTAAGTCTTTAGTTGAATATGATGTGGCTACTATAGGAAATACTAAGTTATTTAGTTATTTGGAAAGTTTCGGTATTAATGTTGTTGGTTATGATTCTATTTCTAGTTTGCTTGATAAAGTTAAACCTGATTCTATTATTGTTTTAGATACTGAAATTTATGATTTTTATTCGTCTAGTGGATTATCTAATTATAAGTCTATTTATTCATTTGATATGGATAATCAGTATTCCTTTAAGGTTTTAAATAATGATGATAATAATATTTTTATTAAGTATTTTAATTTTTATTTATCATTTATATCTAACCAAGAGGTTGCGAATGTTGGATATTCTGAATTAGTTTCTATTTGTAATTCTAAGAATTATATTAAGGTTATTATTATTGGAATTTGTGCTATTATTGCTGGTTTAATTGGATTTTTATTTTATCAGAATAGAAAGAATTCTACTAAAAAAGTAGTTGTTACAAAAGATAATAAAATTAAGTATATTGATGTTTTGACTTCTTTAAAGAATAGAAATTATTTAAATGATAATATTGATGTTTGGGATGAGAGTTTAGTTTATCCTCAGGGTTTGGTTGTTGTTGATTTGAATAATATTGCGTATATTAATGATAATTATGGTCATGCTGAAGGGGATAAGGTTATTAAGGAAGCTGCTAATATTTTAATTAAAACTCAAGTTTCTAATACGGAAATAATGCGTACTAATGGAAATGAATTTTTGATTTATATGGTTGGATATGATGAAAAACAGATTGTTTCTTATATTAGAAAGTTAAATAAGGAGTTTAAGGAATTATCTCATAGTTTTGGTGCTGCAATTGGGTATAGTATTATTACTGATGAGATTAAAACAATTGATGATGCTATTAATGAAGCAACTTTAGAAATGAGAAATGTTAAACAAGAACGTCGTTAAGTAAAGCTTATGCTTTGCTTTTTTGAAAGGAAATATTTATGAATTTAAGTAAGAGGTATTTAAAAAAATTAATTAGAATTATTAAGAAACCTGAATTGAAGGTTTTACCTGGAAATATTGCTTTTTTTCTTGTTCTTTCTATTTTTCCTATAATTACTTTATGTGGTTTTTTAGCATCTTTTTTTAATGTTTCTGTTTCTAGTGTTGTTAATTTAATGAGTGATGTTTTACCTAATGAAGTTAATAGTTTGCTTGTTCCTTATATTGTTGGTAATGGTATGGATTTTCATGTTGGTTTTTCTATTATTACTGGTTATATTGTTGCTTCTAATGGCGCTCATTCAATTATTGTTAGTTGTAATACTTTATATGGTTTAGAGCACAGTAGTTATTTAAGAAGAAGAATAAAGTCTTTATTTATAACCATACTATTAGTGATGTTGTTTGTTTTTACTTTGTTTGTTTTAGCTTTTGGAAATAGTATTTTGAAGTTTATTTTGTCTCTTAATTTTTTTGGTAGTTTTGGTGATACTATATATTATATATTTTTATTATTGAAGTGGCCAATTGCTATTATATTTATTTTTATAATGATTAAGTTGATTTTTACTATTGCTCCTGATTCTATTATTAAGAGTAGGTATACTACTCGTGGTGCGTTTTTTACTTCTATTTCTTGGCTTGTTTCGACTTTTGTTTATTCTTATTATGTTCAGTATTTTTCTCATTATGATATTTTTTATGGAAGTTTATCTAATATTATTGTTATGATGATGTGGATATATATATTGGCTTATTCTCTTGTTATTGGTATAGTTATTAATGTTCAAAGTTATAAGGATAATAAGAATAAAATTTTTGATATTGCGAATAATAGTTAGTGAATACATATTTTACCGGTATGTATTTGGGCAAACTATGATGGTAATATCCTCCATAAACGACTTTTTGTCGTTTTATTTTTTTGTTTAATTTTTAAGTTTTTGTTAAATATTTTTTGTTTTTTTAATATTTGTTTATGTATATTTTTTTAATATTAAATTTTTGTTATTTTTTTATTGCAAATTTTAACAAACAAATGTTTGATAAAAGTATTGACATTGTTTTTTTTTTATTGTACAATGTGTTTGTACTTAGTTGGGAGGAATTTAAATGGTTAAAACTTCGGGTGATAAAACCTTAGATCAAGTATTAGCTGATATTGAAAAACAATTTGGTAAAGGAGCTGTCATGAAGCTTGGTAGCCATGAACACAGGGAAATTGATGTTGTTCCTAGTGGTTCTATTTCTTTGGATGTTGCTTTGGGAATAGGTGGATATCCTAAGGGAAGAATTGTTGAGATATATGGACCTGAGTCTAGTGGTAAGACTACTTTTGCATTACATGCGATAGCTGAGATTCAAAAGAAAGGTGGGCGTGCTGCTTTTATTGATGCGGAACATTCTTTGGACCCTCAGTATGCTGCAAGACTTGGCGTTAATATTGATGAGTTATTGTTATCTCAGCCTGATAATGGAGAGCAGGCTTTAGAAATTTGTGAAGCTTTGGTTCGTAGTGGTGCGATTGGTATTGTTGTAATTGATTCTGTTGCTGCATTAGTACCTCAGGCTGAAATTGAGGGTGAGATGGGTGATTCTCATGTTGGATTACAAGCTAGACTTATGAGTCAGGCTTTAAGAAAGTTATCTGGTATTATTAACAAGACTAATACTGTTGCAATTTTTATTAATCAATTAAGGGAGAAAGTAGGGGTTATGTTTGGTAATCCTGAAGTTACTCCTGGTGGTAGAGCTCTTAAATTTTATTCTTCTATAAGATTAGAAATTAGACGTTCTGAGCAAATTAAGTTGGGAACTGATATTATTGGTAATAAAACTAATATTAAGGTTGTTAAGAATAAGATGGCTCCACCTTTTAAATCATGTTCTGTTGATATTATGTATGGTGAGGGTATTTCTCAGACTGGTGAATTGGTTGATTTAGCTAGTGAAGCTGGTATTATTGATAAGAGTGGTGCTTGGTATTCTTATAATGGTGATAAGATTGGTCAAGGTAGGGAGAATGTTAAGGAGTTATTTAAGCGTGATTCTAAGTTGAGAGAAGAAATTAATAAAAAAGTTAGAGATTTTTATTTTTCTAAGGATTCTCATGATTCAAAGTCTAATGACATTGATGTTGATCCTGATACTGGTGAAATAAAGTAGTTTTGTATTTTTAATATAAAAAAAAGACACAAATTTATTTAGTTTTGTGTCTTTTATTTGATTTTATGTTGTTTTTCATGTAGAATGTTTTTAGGTGATTTTATGGAGAGGTTACAAAAGGTTATTGCTAATAGTGGTTATTGTTCTAGACGTAAGGCTGAGGAGTTAATTGTTGATGGTAAGGTTAGTGTTAATGGGGTGGTTATTTCGGAGTTAGGATTTAAGGTTTCGGGTAATGATGAGATTATGATTGGTAATAAGGTTATTACTCGTGAGGAAAAGGAATATATATTACTTAATAAACCAAGAGGTGTTGTTACTACTTCGCATGATGATAAGAATCGTAAGACTGTTATTGATTTAGTTAATACAGATAAAAGGTTGTATCCAGTTGGTAGACTTGATTATGATACTACTGGTGCTTTGTTGTTAACTAATGATGGTGAATTAACTAATTTATTGATTCATCCTAGAAATAAGGTTGATAAGGTTTATATTGCTAAGGTTCGTGGTTTTTTTGATAAGGAAAGTGCTTCTTTGATGAGTAGGGGTGTTATGCTTGATGGTGTTAAAACTGCTAAAAGTTTTGTTAAGTTAAGAAAATATGATAAGAAGAGTGATACATCTATTGTTGAGGTTATTATTCATGAGGGAAGAAATCATCAGGTTAAAAGAATGTTTGAATGTGTTGGGTTTGATGTTTTAAAATTAAAAAGGGAGATGTTTGCATTTTTGAATGTAAATGGTCTTAAGAGTGGTGAATATAGATATTTAAGTATTAAGGAAGTAAAGCAATTGTACAGTTTGGTAAAATAAAAAAATTATACGTTTTTGTATAATTCTTTTTTTATATTTCTATTGCACTTACTGGGCATCCTTCTGCAGCTTCTTTTATATCTTCTGTTATTTCTTCTACTTCTTCTTTTATTGGTTTAGCATATCCGTCATCATTAAATTCAAAGTATTCAGGTGCGATTGCAGTACATGCTCCACATCCTATACAATTTTCATTTACTTTAATTTTTTCCATTTTAATACCTCCTGGTAATATTATAAATAAAATTGGTTGATTTTGCAATTAAAACTTTTAAAAAAGGTTATTTTATGGTATTATTATATTGGGTGATTGTATGGCTAGTAGAATGGAGAAGTACCACGGTAACGTTTCTAGTGCTGGTAAAAGAAGTGTTAGAAATGAAAGTTTATATAAAGATATGTATGATAATGTTGAGTATTCAAATATTGAGAATATCGCTACAATGGAAAAGACTAATGAAATTAGTTTAGAACAGATTAAAGAATTATTAAAGGAAAGAGAAAATGTAAAAAAAAGAAATTCTACTGTTAATCGTGAAATTCCTAGGGTTTATCAAGCACCTGCTGATGATAGAAGTTATGATATTCGTGATATTTTAGTTAAGGCTAAGGATGAACATGTTGAAGATAACAAAAATAGAAGTTTGAGAAATACTCAATATAATATATTAAAAAATATTAATATTAATGATAAAATGGATGCGAAAGATGAGGCTGAACTTGAAAAAACTTTAGTTAATACTAGTGTATTAAAGGGTTTTAATGATAGTGAATTATCTTTGGATATGCTTAGTGATTTGAAGTCTAGTGGTAATACAATTGTTGAAAAGACTAATGTTGGTGATTTGCTTAAAGAGGTTAATGAAGCTAAGGATAAGTATCAACCTCAAGATGATGATGGCCTTGATAAGTCTTTCTATACTTCTAGTTTGAATTTTAAAGAGGAAGATTTTGAACAGTTAAAAGATTTACAAGATTCAATTGATAACAATAATAAGATGATTAAAATTTTATTTTTCTTATTGTTCTTAGTTATTGCTGGTGTTGTAGGGTTTGTTATATTTAAGTTGATTTAGGACTATTTTTAGTCCTTTTTTTGTATATTATGAATGGTATTAAAATCATTATTATACTTATTAAAATTGGTAGTTTAGTATAAGTTATCTTGTTAAATTTAGTACTGTTTTGAAATATAAATTTTCCCCAAAGTACTATTGTTAATGATATTAAAAAAATTATTTTTTTGTTTGTTTTTTCATTTTTTATTTTAAATGTATGTATTATATATTTTGATATAAATAATATTCCTAGTATTGTTATTGTGAATACATAGAATGTCCATCTTAATGATATTGTACTTTCTGTTCTTTCTATAAATCCAATTAGTGATACTTTTTTAAGTACATCATATTCTGGATATTGATATAGGTTTGCGAGATTAGTACCTAGTATTGATAGTGTTAGAAAGAACATTATTAATATTATTGTATTTGCGATAATATATGTTATTATTATTCTTTTATTTAGTTTTTCTTTATCTATTATTTCATTTTTAGGTATTATTGTAAGTAGAAATAGTGGTGTTATATTATATGTTATATATATTAATGAGCATATTATTGGGTTTTTAATTCCATGTTCTAATATTGGGAAAATATTATCAATTTTTATTTGCCATATTAGTCCTATTATTGTTAAAAAAACAAATGATGCACTTATTATTAATAGTATAAAAACTGTTCTTCCTATTACTGTTGTTCCTTTGTTTAGTATGTATATTATTGCTGGTAGGAATGATAGGGATATAATTATTTGTGGTGTTTTAGATAAATATTGTGATGATATGAAGTTTATTAAATTGTTATAGTTTGTTGCAGTGAAAAAAGCTACTCCTAATACTAGTATTATATTGATTATTTTTGCGTTATTTTTGAATTTGTCTTCTATTTTTTCAAATATATTTAATTCTGGTTTTGTATTTATTAATTTTATATATATTGTGAGTGGAATTAATCCTAAAATTGTTCCTATTATTATGCTTATTAATCCATCTTGTGCGGCATAGTTAAAAAGTATATATGTTGTTAGTCCTACATTGTTTGCTAGTATTAGAAAGTATTCAATTGCACAGAATTGTAGTGATGATAGTTTTTTCATTTTGCCTCCTTGATGGTTTGGATAAGTGATCCTTGGTCTTCAATTTTTATATCAAATTCTGGTTCTATGTTTAGGTTTTTAAATATTTCATCCCAATTATCTTTTATTTGTTTCCATTTTTTAGGGTATTTTTTATGTATTATTTTTCCGTATCCTAATACGTCTGTTGTGTATCTATTTTGAACTAAATTTGTTGAATCTTTTATGATTTGGTTTAATTCATTTTTTATGTTTTGTTCTAGTGTTTTTATTGTTTCGGGGTTTTCTAAGTCTATTTTGCAGTTTGTTTCTAGTATTTTTGCTTTTCCTGTTATTTTTACTTTGACTTTATTGTTATCTAAGTCTATATCGGTTTTTGTTTTTATGTTTTCTACATAGTTCATCATGTATTTGTCTTCACATTTTGTTTTTACATAAAAGTTTTCTACATTATTTGTTAGTAGGTTTATTCCTTTTGATTCGTCAATTGATGCCCATCCTAATAGTTTGTCATCTTTGAATATTCCTAGTGTATCTATTTTTATTGTTGCTTGTGGTACTGTGTTTGATAGTTCTTTTGTGTCTGTTCCTTTTTCTTTATCTCCTATAATTGTTACACTGTTTAGTACTGGATTTATTCCTTGTTCTAATAGAGTATATATAAAGTCGTTGTATGTTATTTCGTATATTAGTGAGGACTCAGCAGATGATGTTTCTATGTCTGATGCGATTGTTTGTGACGGGAATGTTTGAAGAGGGGAGATAATTTCAAGTATGTTTTTTGCTTTTGTGTTTTTACTTAACAGTATGTAAAAGAAGTTTCTTGATTCTGTATCTCTAGCTAAATAGTCTAGTATGTTTTCTATACCGTCTTTAGCAACATCTTCTGATATTATTGTCACTACTAAATGTCCACTGTATGGTTCAAATGGCATTTTTATTTTTAGATCGTTTATTGCGTCTTGTATGGTATCGCCAATTCCTGAATATGTTGTTGTTCCAGCTTCTCCTTCTTTGGCACTAGTTTCGTTTTTTTTTGCATTTGATATTAGGTATGTAACTTCATATTTATCTTCTGTTTTATCTATTGCGATTCCTGTACAAATTGCGAGATTGTTTAGTTCATAATAGTTCCAGCATCCTGTTAATATTAATATTAGTGGTATTAGTATAAGTTTTTTCATTTTTCACCAACTTTTCTTGTTTGTTTTGTTTTTAGATAGAATGGTCTATTTTTTATTTTTGTTTTTGGAAATTTTAGTATTGCGTTTTTTTGTGATTGTAGGTTAAATGGTGATATTGTTGAGAGATATGGAATATCTAGTATTTCCAAACTTGATAGTTTTGTTATGAACATTATTGATGATATTACTAGTCCTATTAGTCCCAGTAGTGTTGCGGCTATTATGAAAATGAATCTCCATATTCTTATTCCGTTTACTACATCTATGTCTGTGAATAGTAGTCCACTTACGCTTGTTATTGCGACTACTATTATAACTATTGGTGATACTATTCCTGCTGAAACTGCTGCATCTCCAAGTACAAGTGCGCCTACTATTGATACTGCTGCTCCCATTTGATTTGGAAGTCTTATATCTGATTCTCTTAGTATTTCAAATGTTACTAGCATTATTATTGTTTCTATTACTGTAGGGAATGGTACTCCTTGTCTTTGTATTGCGATTGATATTAATAGATTATCTGGTATTATTTCAAAGTTATATGTTGTTAAGGCTATGTAAATGGCTGGTGTAAATAGTGTTATAAAGAATCCTATAAATCTTAGTATACGTGTTATTGTTACGTTTATTGGTTGTTGATAATTGTCTTCTGGTGTGTGAAATATGTCTATAAACATTCCAGGAATTATAAGTTGGAAGGGAGTATTTTCTATTATTATTACTATTTTTCCGTTTAGTAGTGATTGTATACAGTTGTCTGGTCTTTCTGTTGATATTATAGTAGGGAATGCACAGTGGTTTTCTTTGGTTAAGTAATCTCTTATTGGTCCACCATCTATTAGTCCATCTATGTCTAGTTTTTTTAGTTTTTCTTTTATTTGTTTTATATGTTTTTCTTCTACTATGTTGTTTATATATGTTAAAGATATTTTTGTTTTTGTTCTTCTTCCTATTTTAAGTTCATCGAATACTAGGTTATTATCTTTAATTCTTTTTCTTATTAGTCCTATATTTGTCATATAGTTTTCTGTGAACGAATCTTTTGGACCTCTTACTATAGCTTCTGATTTTGATTCGTCTATTCCTCGATCTAGATTGGCTTTTGTTTCTGTTGCGTATAGTTCTTTTTCTGTTATTATTATTGTAAATCCACTTTGTAGTAAGTAGTTTATTTGTTCATAATCTATTTTTATTAGTTTACTATTATATATTGAATTTTTAATATTTTTTGTTTTTGAGTTTGTTAGTGATTTTACTAGGAAGTCGCTTATTTTGTCATCGCTTGCGACACTTTCTAGAAATATGTATCCTATCTTTTTATTTTTATTTTTTATTATTCTTGATGATATATCTGTACTGTTATTTAGTTCTTTTTTAATATTTTCTATAGTTTTTTCTATGCTCATATAATCACCTTTTTAACTATGGTTATTATTTACAAATTTCTTATTTTTATGTATTATTATTTTAGGTGATTTTATGTATGATGTAGTTATTGATAGACTTGATCATCAAGGTCGAGGTATTGGTTATATAGATGGCAAAATTGTTTTTGTTAAGGACGCTTTAGTAGGTGAAAGAGTTAAAGTTAAGATTGTTCGTGAGAATAAAAAATTTTATGAAGGTGTTGTAGTAGAGTATTATTCTAAAAGTAGTGAGAGAGTAAAAGTAGATTGTCCTTATTATGATTTATGTGGTGGCTGTGATATCATGCATATGAATTATAGTTTTCAACATGATTATAAAATTAATAAGGTTTGTGATATAATTAAAAAATTTGTTCATGATGAGATTAAAATTAATGAAATTAGTTATGATAATCAGTTTTATTATCGTAATAAGGCTACTTTTCATGTTAAGGAGGGTATTGGTTATTATAAAGAGAAGACTTATGATTTAATTGATATTGATAAGTGTATGATTTCTTCTATAGAAATAAATAATGTTTTGAACATACTTAAAAAAATGAATTTAGTTAATGTAAATCAAGTTGTTGTCCGCAGTAGTTATTATGATAAGAGTGTAATGGTTATATTTCATG
>ODAI010800503.1_pt1 | contig 10321 bp, 11 predicted proteins | sample 1539321 | NCBI WGS metagenome assembly ODAI01 (sample SAMN02144231, study PRJEB22623) | gut metagenome | biome: sheep rumen | host: Ovis aries | place: New Zealand | reverse complement strand
TTCATTGAAAGTGAGTCTGGCATCTTCAAGTCAAGCAGAACCTTCAAATCGCCATTGGAGTTGATTGAATTCATTATGTGAACGCCCTTTCCCTTGAAAACCAGAACCTTCCCAGGCTTCGTGAACGATTGCACAGTGTATTTCTCGGTTCCAGTCAAGGTGTGGTATTCAATCTCGCCACCCAAGATGAATGTCTCAAATGGAACAGACACCTTCTGAAGCAGGTCAAATCCATCGCGGACAAATATCCTGTCTGTATCTTCACCAACATCAATCTGGAAAAAGATGTCGCCATTTGGTCCTCCGTTATAGCCTCTGTTCCCCTGTCCAGCAATCCTCAACCTCTGACCATCTGGACATCCCATCGGAACCTTCACTTCCAACGTCACGGTTTTCTGAATTCTGCCAGTGTGGTTGCACTTGTCACATCCATTCAAGCAGCCACAGTTGTCCTCTATGTTCAGACGAACCTTCTTGGAACAGCCATCTATGGCTTCCCTGAATCCAACGGACAAGGTGAATATCATGGACTCGCCAGGTCTTGGGGCGTTTGGATCCATTCTCCTTCTGCCTCCAAATGGGCCGAATCCCCCCATACCAAATGGATCCATGAATGGACTGCCAAAACCAAATCCACCAGGCATGCCTCCACCACTGAACTCAAAGTGCATGTTGCCATTCTCGTCTGTCCACTGCCGTGCATTTCCACCACCCATATCGCCAAAATCTGAGAATGGACTTGGATTGTCGTACTGTTGCCGCTTCTCTGGATTGGACAAGACCTCGTATGCCTCGTTAATCTCGGCAAACTTGTTCTTCGCCTCTTCAAGGTTGTCTGGATTTCGGTCGGGATGCCACTTCATGGCCAGCTTTCTGTAAGCTGACTTGATTTCGTCCGCGGTGGCAGTCTTCTCAACTCCCAGTATCTTGTAATAGTCCTTGTTGTTCATCAAAAAGAATTATACATCAACATTCTTTTGTTGTATAATGTATTTGATGGAAGAATCAAACAGACATAAAATGGAAATCAACAAGAAATTTGACAAGTTCTACACTTTGTCCAAAACATCAAGCCGTTTGATCGTTATTTCGGGGGAAGTGCTTGGACTTGACTTGAAAACCTCCCCAACGTTGGAGCCGTCTGCCGGATCTGGTTCGTTTTCGTTACATCTCTCCAACTGCGTGGCGTATGACCTTCTTCCTGAATCCAGCGGAATAATCCAACAGGACTTTCTACAGGACTTCATCATCCCGGATGTTGAACAACGGGTGTCAATAGGGAACCCACCATTTGGGAAAAAGGGAAAACTTGCAATTGAATTTCTGAACAAATGTGGAAAATTGAGCAAGGCCGTGTGCTTCATACTTCCATCAACGTTCAGAAGGTGGTCTGTCCAGAACAAGGTGGACAAGTCACTTCGCCTCATATACGATGAAGACCTTCCCCTTGACTCGTTCGAGTTCAATGGAAAACCTTATTCCCTCAACTGCATATTCCAGATATGGACAAGGGAACTGCGTCCAGACCTTCCAGATTTGAGGTTGTCATCAAGACCACCAACAACGCACCCAGACCTCCAGATATGGCAGTACAATGGGACTGTAGACGCGCGGAAATTTCTGAACGAAGATTGGGATGTTGCTGTGTACAGACAGGGCTACAAGGACTATTCAAGGGTGTTCACAAGGGAAACGGACTTCGATGAGGTCAAGAACATCATAATGAACACGCGCATTCAGATGATGCTCATAAAGTTCAACGTGGAAAAGGCAAAAGAAGTTTTCCAGAAAATGGATTTGGTGAAACTGTCAAGGAACAACCTCTCAACCCCAGGATTTGGAAAGGCAGACTTCATAGCCGAATATGGTAAATATTTGAAAGCACAATATTTATAAGAGTACATCATGAAAACAGCAAATGCAATAAAATGGATTCCCATTGTAAACGAAGCCAAGTCAGATAATGGAAAAAATGGATCTGAATTTGAACGCCAAGTTACTGCATACTTAAACGGAGAGTCCGCTCCATGGTTGAACCAAGATGCAATAAATTGTGCAAAATACATTATTGACTTTCTTGCTGACAAAGGATATAATACAAAGTCAATGCGCGCAGAACAATGTGGTGGAAGTGTAAACACTGAACGTGGCGACATAAAAGTGTTTATCGGAAATAAAAGACAACCAACGGAAATCAGACTTGAGATGAAATATGTTGCCGGAAAATCTTCTGGAACTTGGCACAACACGTCCCCCAATATACTTAAAGCCATTTGCCCCAATCAAAATTTCGTCACTGTAAAATCTGAAATCAACAGAAAGATTACTCCAGAGGCATTATTAACTGGAGATTTGAATTTCCAAATTGACAATGACTTGTCCTTCACATGCAAGGGTACGTTTTTTGAGTCTCTTGATGCATGTTTGGAGCCGTTCTGGAAAAATGGAATAATACCCAGACCAAACAACGCATCTTCTCCATTTTCAATTGAAGAAAGCAGTATCATCAAAAACAATAGCACTGTTGCTCTGTTCAAAAAGGGAAACTCCCTGTACGCAAAACCCATTTCGGACACATGGGGTATCAAAAAACCAGACTTAAACTTGAAAGGCTCTGAAAAAATTGATAATGCGTCCTTTTGGCGTTTTACTGGCAAAAATGGTGTTTGCAAGATAACTCCAGCAATGATTTACAAAAAGGTAATGGTATATCTTGGAAAGTCAATTTCGCATAACATACTGGAACAACACTTTTCGCTTTTAGAGCAGAACCCAGAATGTAAAGCCTTGCTTCTGTCGTCCATCATAGACAAAGTTAAATCGGCAGATGGTGTAGCCAAAGGTTATCCCGACTATTTGGTGGTTTATTCCAGAAACTCAAAAAGCAACCCCACCTCAATATTCAACTGCTCAGAATTTGCGGAAAACAATGACGAAGAACCAGAATTGATTAAAAAATCAACACTTGGATACTATATAGGCAACGCGACAATAGGTTTCAACTGCCAATATTCTTGGGGAAATGGAACATTCATTCGTAATCCAGTAATTAGAATATTCAAAAAGCATTGACACACACAATTGCATTCCTTTTCAACATTCATCAGAAAGGAACTCCCTGAATGACAGACCTTAAAATGGCAGTGACGAACAAGATATCACAGACAGTCCAGAACAGATACCTGAAGTACGTGGACGACATGGACGATTTGATGTACTCCAACCCGAACTTCAGGTACTACATTGGCTTTGACAACCAGCAGTTGATGTTCAGAATGTTCGTCCGGAACGCCATGCACCTTGACAAGATTGTTCGCCATTTTCGTGAGATTGACCAATCCAGTTTCTTCACTGGGAGAAGGGAACCAGTTTACCAGTACGCAGTCTCCCCCTTTGGCTATTTCCCAACGGGACTTCTCTTTGAGGTGTTGAACTTCATTGCCACTGACTTCGAGTTGAACCCCATGAAGATGCCAGCGAGCCAGATGGTTCTCATCGGACCAAACGCGAAATCCTACATCTACGATTACCTTGTTCCTCTTGCCAGGAAAATGTCCGAGTTGAAGATTGACAAGGACAACTTCGAGGTTGACAACATTTCCCTTGACAGAGCCGAGGATCCGGACGATCCAAAGGTGAGAATCATGCGTCCATACCAGGAGGATGCGATAAGGGCAATCATATTGAAGGGAAATGGGAGATGCCTTATCCAATCCCCAACTGGTTCAGGTAAGTCCTTCATCATAGCCAACCTCATATACACTCTCCAAAGGCAGTTCTTCGCCGGGGAGGTTTTCAGAACCCTCATCTACGTCCCCAACATCCAGTTGGTGGAGCAGTTCTATACGGACTTGCTTGAATATGGCTTCACTAAAGAAGAGGTGTGCAGGTTCTCTGGGGCAACCAAGAAAAAGGACAAGGCAAACCTTCTCACAGCAAGCATAGTCATAGCCAACTCCACATACTGCCTCCAGCACATAGCTGAGATTGGGAAGATTGACATGGTGATTGGGGACGAGGCACACAAGACCTTCAACCATGGAACTGCTGGATTCAGCGTGCTTGAGAACTTCCTCATGGAGACCAAACTGAGGGTTGGGCTTTCTGGAACCCTGCCAAAGGGCTTCAAGTTCTGGCAAATGGTTGGATTGACAGGGCCGAAGGTGTTCGATACGTCTGTCACGGAACTTCAAGACCAGGGATTCATTTCCCACTGCGACATAACGAGGTTGAACATAGAGGTGAAGGACGTTATGTCAAACAGAGAGTACCTTTTCCATCCCAACTCAATCTACAAAGTGAACTCAGTTGACGAGACTGGAATGGGACTTGTTGGCTCTGGCGATCCATTCAGAGCCGAGCAAAAGTACATGGTTGACAACTGCGAAAAGCTGTTCCAGCCAGTGTTGAACTACATAGTGTCTGAGACAACTTCCGAGGACAACGCCATCATCCTGTTTGACAGGACCGAGATGGGTGAAAGACTGTTCAACTACCTTGACCTCTTGAAGGAAAGGGGAATCATTGACAGAACTCCACTGTTCATAGATGGGTCAATTCCAGTGCAAGAGAGGGAAAGGGTGAGAAAGTACGTTGAGGACAACACGGGTTGCCTTTTGGTTGGCCAGTCAGCGATTCTCTCAACGGGAATCAACATCAAGTCCCTCTCAAAACTGGTCATGTTCGTTGGTGGGAAGTCAATGGCAAGAACCATCCAGTCAATTGGGCGAATCCTAAGACTGAAGGATGGAAAGCAGTGCGAAGTCATAGATGCTGTGTATTCCATGAAGTACAGCAAGAGACACGCAGCAGAGAGAAAACGCCTCTACAAGGAGTTCTACGACAAAAGCAAGTTCGACAAGGTTGTGGAGTTGTCAATATGACAATCTCAAACTGCGTCATAGAGGCGTTGAAGCGGAAGTTCAAGGATTGGACTAACATACGCCTCGTTCCATTGTGGAAGGGATGGCATTTTCACATGATGTGGTACGATAGAAAAAGGGGGAAGTTCAGACACTTCACGCACAGAAAGCTGGATGGATGGTTCACAACCATTCTGTTCAAGGGGACAGTTGAGAATGTCAAAAGGGAACACCTTGAGAAATGGTGCAGGTCAGTTGGGATAGAATTGAAAGTGTAAAACAAAAGATGGTTGGATTTCTCCAACCATCTTTCGCGTTTAACCAACTTTGGGAGTTGATTAGCCAACCAGACCGCTGCGGTGCTGGAAAGCCGTGCTGTCTGCCTGGAGAGCAGAAGCCTCCGAATCGCCGACATCACCGAAGAAGGTGCGCTTGTCAGTGCCAAGATTGTACTGAGTATCAAATCCAGTGAACTTGATGAGCTGGTAGTAGTTCTTGGAATCGAATGGGTTGTCAACCAGACCATAGCGAGTGCGGGCACCAATCACGTTGAGACCATTCTCAGGCTTGATGGCCTTGTAGAGGGTCACAGGGATGTAAGGGCAGTACACAATGCCTGCGTCACCAGCCTGCGTTCCCTTGTAGCCAACGAGGGCGTAGGAACCGAAGGTGTTGGTGTCGCGGACGAGGAGCTGACGTCCATCGTTGATGAGTCCTTCCTTCGTCATCGCGCCGATTGCGGAAGCTGGGACAGAAGGCATCGTCTTGCCATCGCTGACGAGCTTGGACGTGCCAAGCTGCTGGAGGCAGGAGCAGACTGTCGTGGAAGCGAGGACGAAGTTGCCTGCGCCACGGCGGGGCTTGATTGCGATCTCGTTCGCCTCGCGGGTCACGAAGGTCAACATTGCAGCGATACGGCCCATCTGGTCAAGACCATCGAGCTTGCTCACGTCAATGATCTTGGAACCCTGCCAAGCTGCGTAAATCATGCTCTCCTTGATCTGCTGGTCAATTTCTGCGCCCAGCTGATAGGAAATCACGTTCGTCAGCTCAGTCTCAAGGTCGATACCCTGCATTGCCTCAAGGTCTTCAGCGTCTTCAGGCGTCCACTCAGAACCCAGCTTGCGAGTCTCAGCAACCACGAAACGCTTCTCGAACTTCAGCGTAGCCTGAGGATAGGTGTTGTTCCTCCAGTGGCCGAAGGTTGGATCAGGAGTACCTTCACCATAGTGATGAGGCTTCTGTGTCGCCTCGGCATAAGGACCTGGCTTGCCACCAGCATATCCATTGTCAGCCCAACCCTGAGCATAGCCACCACCTGTGGCATAGCCCTCGCCAGCGCCTGTAGGAACGCCACGGCCAGAGTAGGAACCATAGGTGCCGTTCAAGAACGCGCCAATGGTGTCAAGAGCAGGATCCTTGCCATAAAGCTTGTTCAACAGCTTGGAATCATCGCTTCCAACATCAACATTGGTGTTCTCGGCATACTCGCCAGTGAACCTGGACTGGTTCATGCGGCCATTCTCGCCATAGCCGAATTCGTAGTTCTGTGGAAGACCCACGCGCTCTGGGTTAGCAGCAACTGCGCGAAGAGCCATCACAAGACCCGTAGGACCCGTCATAGCCTGAACGCCAACCAGCTCATGAGCCATGAGGGTTGGGAAGATACGGCGAAGCATAGGCATGACCACGTTCGGGAGAATGTAGTCGTTGGCCGTCAGCACGCCCTGACCAGCAACTGGCTGCTGATAGGCAGGAGGATTGCGCATGTCAATCGTGTTGCCCACAGCCGTAGGAGCAGCCTCGGTGAAGAGACCCTTCTTGCAGAACTCCTTGCGGGTGTTCTCAAGGCACTGCGCAACGATCAGCTTCTTCTCAACGCTGTCAATTGGCGTACCCTTCTCCAGAATCGGTGCCCAACGCTTGAGCAGCTTCTTCTGGTAATCTGAATTTGTTCTAAACATGTTAGTTTACCTGTTTATTATTTGTTTTTGGTGTGAAGTATGTCAAAGTCGGTCCATCCACCTCTGCATGTCCTGTGGACTAATCATATCGTTGTCGAAGTCAACCTCAACGAACGAATCATCAGCCTCCTGGTTCTGCTTTGGCTTAGAACCACCATTCTCCTTGACAATAGTTTCACCTCCTGAAATCGTCTTATTCTTTTCCGGAACCTCGTTTACCTTGGCTACTGGAATTGCCTGAACTGTCCTCATTGCGTCTCTTTTCTCCGCCACCATGGACAACGCCTTTTGGAAGTTCTCGTCAATCTCCGCCTTGCTCTTCGCGTTCTGGAAATGCTTTCTGAGAAGAGATGCCTCGTACTTGGGATAACTCGCTATCCTCTGTTCCAAGTAGTATCTCAATGATTCGCTTTTCCTCTTTTCCTCAATGGTCTCGTTAATCTTCCTACTCTCTTCAACTTTCTTCTAAAGATTCTGAACCTGATTCACAAGTTCTGAATTCTTCTTCGTGCTTTCAACTATCTGCTTTTCCTTCGCTTCTATCTTTGCCTGCATCTGCTTCACCTGCGTCTGAAGTTCCTATATGGACTTCCTGCTCTCCACAAGGGAAGCACTCTTCTCAGAAATCTGCTTTGCCTGGGTCTCAACCAGAGCCTTGGTGGACTTGAGCATCTTCGCACTCTCCTTCGCCACCCTTTCAACCTACTCGTCAGCGTTGTAGCCCACGCATTCCTTGATGGACTCAACGCAACCTTCCAATTTCTTCATCCTGGCGTAGTCAAGAACACTTGGCATCTCTTCCTTCAGCCTCTGTATTCTGCTCTCCACCATCTCGTTGATCTTCTTCACCACGTCTTCTGAAACTGTCTCGGAGCCAGAAACTTCCTTCCTCGCCTCCTCAATCAACATGTCCTTCTTGGCAAGGATCTTCTGCGTTGTCTCAAGGCACCGCTTCTCAACCGCCTCCTCCATTGTCTCAACCATGCTCTCTATTGCATAAGCCTGAGCCTTTGTCAGACTCTGACCATGCGTGTGGAGAATGCTTGAAACTCCATCGTAAATCTTCTGCGTTGTCTCAGAAACTTCCATCTTTGAACCAACTTTCTTTTCTTGATGCTACATATATTTACGCAAAACTAAATAAAAAACTGAAGGGTTTTTGAAATTTTATCGCAAAATTTTTCAATATGGTAAATACCAAGTATAGGAGACATATACAATGGCATCATCCAACTACGACAACGAGAAAAGGTTTTCAAGGGACAACGTTTCACTCTCAAACGATTTTCCTGTGAAATACGCTACATTCAACGCATATCAGATGAGGGACTTGATTATACGCAAGTTGACCGAGGATCCATCCGTGAGGGATTAGATATATCCGGGCTCCAACATTGCAATCCTTGTTGACCTTGTTGCCACTATGTACCAGACCCTCACTTATCAGTTGAACCACGCCGCTTCCGAGTCCATGTTCTCCCAATCCCAATACTACGAGAACATCGTGCGCATAGCGAAATTGCTTGGATACAACGCACAGGGCATAACTCCATCCACCGCGATGTTCAGAATTGACAACGCATACGATATTGTGCAGGAGAATGGAGTTGACAACGAGACTTCAATACCTCCATTTTCCATGGTAACAACATCAGATGGAAAATACTACTCGTACTCCCCATACAGATGGAAGTCGTGCCAGATCCCAAGAAACCTTGACGAAAACCAGACATACGATATCGTCCTCCACAATGGAATATGGAAACACTACCAAACAACCTTCACTCCAAATGGAACAGACTTCGAGACTTTTGTTCTGACAACGGCCAGGAGCGAAATGGACGAGCAGAACTACGCATCAACGTCCCACGTGTTCGCGGTTGAGATAGTGAAGAAAAACAGAGAAGACAACCCAAACCTTGTTGACTGGACGCAAACAAGGATAACTGTGTTCCATCCAACCAACATGGGACTGTTCAAGGGACTTCCAAACGTAAACGACACGGATCAGGTGCATAACTTCCTCTACAATGGAATTGGAGACCAGGACAAAAACGTGTTCAACGTAGAACTGAACGAACTCAAGCAAATTGTCCTTAAGTTTGGCGATGGAGTAACCACAAGGAAGCTCACCCCAAATTCCGAACTGCACATATTCTACCTCGAAACCCAGGGAATGCAGGGTGGAGTGCAGCCAACAGACGAGGAACTTGAGTTCAAGCATGGAGCGGCGATGTTCGATATTGATTAGGACATGTATCAGGCTATATTTGGAAGGGAGCAGACAAGCACAGTGAACGAGATAAAATGCCACGTTCTGTCAAGTTCAACCTCCGCAGTTAGGGAGGAGGGAGTTGAGGAAATAAGGGAACGTGCGCCACATTGGTTCAAGATGAACAACAGACTCGTCACAAAGGAGGACTACGAGTTCTTCATCATGAACGAACCATCAATCTCTGGGGTGTTCAACTCGGTCAAAGTGATGAACAACTGGGAGTACGTTTCAACTTTCTACAGATGGCTTCACCAACTTGGAAACACCGAAAAGCATGGATACAACCCAAGGTTCTACTTGAACCCAGCAAGGTTCACAAAATACGGTGGGGCTTCCCTCTCAGACGCAGTTGACTCAAACAACGTCTACATCTGGTACATAACCAACTTTGGAAACGTCTCTGAAAACTACGATCAGCTCATCCAAAGATGCAAGTCAATGATGTTTGACATAAAGGACATGTGCCATGAACCGGTTTTCCTCCCCGCGCTCCCAATCAACTGCGAGATTTCAAGCGTGCCACAGGAACTTGCCGAGACATACCTTCAGGCAAACAGAACAACCACAGTTCCATTAATTGAGGACGAAAATGGAAACGAAATGTACGCTTCTTGGATTGAGATACGGATAAACGATGACTATTCAATTTCGTCATACGAAGTGATTGAACGGGTATGCTCGTTGATGACATATTTCTTCAACGTGAAGAACAGACATGTTGGATTTGGTTCGTTCAACACCAACGACATAGTGAACTTGATAATGGAGAAAGTGCCTGCAATCTCGGACATCTACACAGTGTACAGGCCAGGAATACACGAAAGTTCAATCTACACGCATGGCATTTCCATGGCTACTTTCTCAACAAACACCTCACTGATAAATCTTGGGGACGATATTCAAGTGAAAACTGGGAACATAGGACTTGAGCCATTCATGTATCCAGTACTCTACACCAACACCGAAGAGGAGTTGAAGAAAAGAATACGGGTAGTGAACAAGAACATCAACATCCTTTCAAAGAACAACTACTAATTCACTTTGCCCAGACATGCAAAAAAGCCACACCCTTTAGGATGTGGCTTTTTCATTCCCCTTATTCAATTCAGATTAGGGATTCTGAATCACGAAGTTCTGGAGGAAGTTCGTGAGGGTTGACTTGATTGTTGCGATGTCATTGGCATTGTTGATGTCTGTAATTGCCTGAGCCGCAGCTGCAC
>ODAI010137479.1_pt1 | contig 10322 bp, 18 predicted proteins | sample 1539321 | NCBI WGS metagenome assembly ODAI01 (sample SAMN02144231, study PRJEB22623) | gut metagenome | biome: sheep rumen | host: Ovis aries | place: New Zealand | reverse complement strand
TTGGCATAGTTCCTAAAAATTTATGTTTAATTCGTGATAATTCGTGTTCGTTTTTTATTGTTTCGCGCTCTTCTCCAGCCTGTCAACGAGGATGCCGAGCGTCTTGGTGTAGGCGTTCATGGTCGCCCGCTCTGTCGGTCTCATAGTATGGCATAAATTGAGCCGCATCCGCAGCCTTGCCCAAGCGTAGGTGATGGCGGCTATTTCATCGCCAGTGAGCGTCACCGTCATTTGCTCATCCTCGATCACCTCGCCGCACTCCGTGCAGAACTCGCCCTTTACGAGACGCCCGCATGATGGGCATATTTTTTCGGTCTTCTTGTTCATGGTTCGTTTGGTTTAAGATTGTCAAAAAATAATCGACACGTGTCGTTTTGAAAATGACACGTGACAGTTGCAAGATTGACACGTGTCGAATTTTCAGCGTCTGAAAAACCTCCCCGCACAGACCACCCCGGAGGATGCTGCGCGTCGGGGGAGGCGGTCTATTCATTTTCCAGTTCCTTCATGGTCTCGTCGCGCACCTCGGCTATTTCGCGGAGCGACTTGCGCTGCTCGCCCTTCGTGCGGAATATCTCGCCGAACTCCTCCACGGTGTCCATCGTCGAGGAATAGAGCAGCGAGGGGTTTATCCAAGCCTCGGTGAGTTGCTCGAGCCCCATCTCGATGTTGCGCTCGTCGAGCGGTGTGGGCTTGATGCTTTCGGTGCCGGGACATAGCGCGAGGAGTGCCTTGCGCCATAGTGCCGAGACGTGGGCGAGGGAGAACTGCCCGAAGACGTGCTCCACCATGCGGCGGGGCAACTGGTAGCCGTTGACGCACTCGTCTATCGCGCGGCCATACATCGCCACGGCCAACTCGAGCGCGGCCATGCCCACCATCACCCAAGCCACATGCTCGGCTTCGGGCACCCCCTCGCGCAACAGCGACAGGCGGTACTTGTTCCATAGCGAGGTGAGCAGCGGGCGGGTGCGACCATACGCCGCGCCGCCCATCGAGGCCCAGAAGTCGTAGTATTCGCGGTCGGTGATGTCGCCGTACTTCTTGCGCACCTTTTCGGACATGTCGGCCAGGTGGAACATCCTGTTCTCCTCGGCATACAGCAGCCGCCGCTCATAGTCCTTCAACGCCTGTATCGCCGCCTTGAATTGGTGCTTCACCCCGTGGCGGTATCCCCTGCACTTTTTCGCGTGGTCGTGCGCGTCGAGCACCACCATCCACGCCGCATTGTTGGCCACCCCGCAGATGAGCTTCACCACGGCAGCGGATTGCGCCATACGGCGGGCTGTTTCTTCGTAGGTGAGCATGGGCGTTATTCGTTTATAAATTCAGATACTGCGTGGCCGTAGATGCCTGCGGCCTTTGCCTTGTCGCATACCTCGTCGAGTTGCTTTCGGAAGTCGTAGGCATCGGTGATGGTCTCAAAGTGCCGATTGCCTTTCCCGTCATCCCAGTAGATTCTTCGTTTCAGCATGGTGGTCAGAATGGTGGTTCGTCATAGTAGCCGTCGCTGTTTGGCTTTGGCTTCGCTTGTGGCTGGTCAAAAAGCGTCGCCTGCTGTGGCTGTTGGGTGTTCTCCGTAGGCTTCGGTTGTGCCGCAGCAGATGCAGCATCTTGTTTCACCTGCTTCACCTTCTCGAAGTGATACATCCGCACATCGTTGAAGTATCGCCCTTGATACTCCCTCGTGTTATGCCCGAAGCCGATGATCACTTCATCGCCCTCGTGCAAGTCATACTCCTTTATGCGGTCGTTCATCACCGAGAGCAGCACCCTGTCCGCATACCTGTCCGTCGGCTGCTCGAAATACTCAAAGATGAAGTCCTGCTTCATCCATTCCCCCCGCTGGCTCGTTCCGCTCTGCACGGGGAAAATCTTGTAAATGCGTCCTTGAAATTGCATGGTCGTTGGTTTTATTGGTTGATAATGTTAAGCGTCGAGAGTCTGCTCACATCCGATTGGGATGCTGCCGTGCTTTTCCATCGGCTTGAGCGGCAGATAGTCTATTTCCATCGCCACGGTGTTGACAAGGTCTTTATCCATCAGGAAGCGGATGGTCTCCCATACCATCTTGCCGATTTCCTGCTCTTTCGAGTGTTCCAGTGCCACGCGTCGCTCGGTGCCTTCCTCGTTGGTCGCTTTGATGGTGACACCGTTGTCGAACTGCTCGATGATGATGGTCTCTTTCATAGGGCGTTGATGATTTCAGCCACGAGGCAGATTGCAACAATGGCGGTGCAGAATGCGCAGCCAATCATCCACTCACTCGGTGCGAAGCCTTCACTCTTTCCGGCTGGCACGATAATTTCAAATAATCTTTTCATAGTTCCTTTTTTTATGGGTTGGAAATGGTAGCCGTGACGGGACTCGAACCCGCATCTGCTCTCTCGCCGGCTTGAGGGCGGCATTAACCATATATGCTACACGGCCATTTGTTTTTCTTCTTCGGCTTCCCTCTGCATTAGTGGCTTGGGATGGTCGGGCGACACACCCGGCCTTTTCACGCATCCAGAAGGATGGCTGCATTAAAGCCTTACGGTTCTGGAGAGGCTTGATGGTCTTTCACTGTCCTATCCCCTTCGCCGCGGCCTTCTCACCGTCAATCTTGGCAGGGTCTTTCAGACTGGCTCATCAGTTCCATCTCCGTCGGCGGCCTTCCCATCTCTCCTGTGGCCTCGCGGCTTGGCAGGACTGAAGCACTTTCACGTCCACCGCTACTCGCTTCAGGGGTTCCGCCCTCTCTATATCGTATGTAAGCATGTCAAAGAACTATCTCCTTTCATTTGCGCCCATGGGGGGAGTCGAACCCACCTGCTCATCTCAGATTCCTACATTCGACACATTCGCGGATTATCCTGCTGCCTTGCACCGTCGTGCAGCTCTTCATGGGCTTGTGTGTTTCCTGGCATTGATTTTAAAAAGTGGCTGGCCGCGTGACCGGTCATTTAAGAGCCATGCTCACCACAAGTAGAATTAATGTTGCTTATGAATCATGTGCCGACCTTCGTAGGCGGGTCAGATACCCTCACGGGCTTGTTCATTCAAAACTGTCTATGTAAAAAATCACCCTCACGGGCTGAAAACAATAAAAAATTGATTGATTGGAAATTGTTATGAGATACTTACAAAAGAGTATTTTCTTGTTGTCATAGGTCCCGCATCCGTCCTTCATGGATCATGCGCTGTATCTGATGCAGCGGATACCCCCACCGTGTCACTCGCCTGGTGCCATCGTCGCAAGTCACCTCGATGCGCTCCCTCGGCAACTTCCACCCGAAGTTCTCCAGCCAGTCGCGGGTGAACATCCCCACGATTGCACACAGCTCCGCGCCGGTCACCCACTTCTCCGAGTAGATTTCTGCCGCCTCCATCTGCGCTTTCCGCACAGCTTGAGCGATGGCCTCCCGTGTCTCCTTGTCGAGTGTCATGGCGGTGCGTTATTTCGTTCTTGTGATACTAACAGCCTTTGCCTGATAATCGGGGCGCACGGTGAACTCCAGCCCCTCCTCGTTCTTCATCTGGTTGCAGGTCACTCGGGCCGATGTCACTTTTTTAGCGTCGGTCAGAGTAAAGATGCGCGTCTGTCCGATACGCATATCCCGCAGCTCTTGTCGTGTCACTTTCTCCTGTTCCATTTTATAAACTTTCTTAATTTTTATCTTTATGTTTTTAAAATCGGGTAGAATGCCGTATATTTGCAACCCATTACCTTCGCAAAAGTGGCGGTTATCTGCCAACAAGTCGGTTAAATCCGATTTGCAAGACGGTTTCGCCGCCTACGGCTATTCTTATGCCCCGATTGTTGTCTTTCTTTCTTTCGGGTGCAAATATATAAACTCTTCCGCAAACATGTGCGGATTGATGCGGATTTTTAGATTATTTTAACAAATTAGTGCGGATTTATGCGTTTAAGGAATAATATTTTCGCCGCCGCATTCGATGAATTGAAGCGGAACCATGGCATAAAAACACAGAAGGAACTTGCCCGGCGTATGGGCGTGAGTGAAGACACCGTTACTCGCATCATGAAAAATCGCACGGAAGTCACTGAGGACATCATCACAAAACTGCAAACGGCATCAGGTTGCATTTTTAATCTTCAGTGGCTCCGTGGCGAAGACCCTTTTCACATGCTCGCCAAAGATGTTGAAAACTCACCCCAACCTTCCGATGAGCCAATCGACCATTCCAGCCTGGTCAATGCCATGCTGGCTTCAAAGGATGAGACGATAGCCGCCAAAAATGAAACCATCTCATCCCTACAATCTCAAATAAAATCAATGGAAAAAGAGTTGGCTGCAAAAGACGAAATCATTGCCTTGCTTCGTCAGCAGCTCGCCACTTATCAGTCACAAAATCGTATTCTATACCCATCCATGGTGGCAGAGAAAAATGATTTTGAGGAAGTGAAATAAAAACCAAAAATCAAAAAACTATGACAATCCCATTTATCATCCTTTTCGTGGTGGCCATCGTCGCCATTATTATCATCGTCTTGAAGAGCAAGCCCGCCACCACTCCCGAACCTGAAAAACAAGAACCGCAGGCACCCGCTCGCCCGCCCCTCACCGATTCAGAGCGCGAGGCCATCCGCCAAGCCGACGAAGTATGGGATTGGGACACGCACAACGCCATCGTCTCTGGTACCTATTCAGGCCCTCTTCCCGAGCATGTTGTTGGCAACTATTGGACAGACCTCTACCCAGACATCTATCGCACCTCCGTCGCCGGCATCAACTTACGCCGTAGCATCAAAGACCTTGCCGGCACCACCTTCGATGCCACCCTGGTAGCCGAGCCAACCAACAAGCATGACCCGAACGCCATCAAGATCATCGCCTTCGATGGTCGCCACCTCGGCTATATCACCGCCGAAGAAACCGATGCCGTGCGCCAGTTCCTCTCCGGCACCCTTCCCCATCCCTGCCGTGTCCACGTTGATGAAGGCGAGGAGGAAAACTACGATACAGGCCGCATTCGTCACTATCTCATCGGTCGCGTAAACATCCCACGCAATAGGGAGTAACGAAACGTTACTCCCCTATAAAAAAATATCCAAATGTTTCCCCACTTATGATGTCAAGACCCTCAAAACCACCATAAAATCAAGGCAACCCCTCAATCCTCCCACAATCCCTCGGGAGTCACACGAAAATTGATGGGATAACGGCTTAAACGCTGGAATCCCCTTTGTTCATTAGGACTTGCGCGAGGTTGCGAGGACTTGCGGTAACGGGATTTATTCGGATTTAATACCGATTTCCCACTATGAAAATTGCCAGATGTTTCCCCATTGTTTACCCGCGGGGAAACAAAAAGAAGAAAAGGCCGTTTTGTATGCGGTGAATCTCTGAAAAGCACATGGCTGGCGCGGTGTATGGTCGTGGCAGCCTGTGAAATGAAAAACAAAAAATCTCAAAACCTCAAACATGGAACTATGATAACGACAGCAATCGTGTTCGACCATCGTGGCCGGACGAAGGCGGGGGCTGAAGGCCCCGTCGAACTAAGGGTGACCGTCAACCGGAAGCCCTACTATATCAATACAGGAATCAAGGTACGCGGGCGTGAGCTGCGTGACGGGCGTATTGTCGGGAGGGCCGACAAGGCGGTGCTCCAGGAAAAACTCGACATCGTGACCGACAAGATGATGCGGGCGGTGAACCGATGCGTGGAGAAGGACATCGCCATCGACGTGGCGGAAATCCGGCGGCTTGCGTATGAGATGGAGGCGGTGGGCACGGCTGAGAAGACGGCTATGCTCGACTGGCTCCCGGCGCAGGTGCCGCTGCTCAATATCGGCGAGGGCACGCGCAACCGCTACAAGACAATGGTGAAGCGTCTGGGTGAGTATGGCCGTATGACCGCATGGCGCGAGCTGACGGTGGAGAACCTCTATAAGTGGGATTCGTGGCTTCAGACGCTCACGGTGCCGCAGAGGAATGCCGACATGCAGGCTGGCAAGGCTCCCGAGCGCATCGGCGAGGCGGCAGTGTATAACTACCACCGCACGCTGCGGGCGATGCTGTCGCGGGCGGTGAAGATGGGAAAGATTGACGCGAACCCATACGACAAGTTGCGGGGCGAGTTCCGCAAGGGCATCAAGGAGAACGTGGAATATCTCACCGAGGCGGAGATTGCGGCCTTCGAGTCATTGCACCCGATGCAGGGCACCCAGGCCGCTACCGCGCGTGACTTGTTCGTCTTCCAGATGTATACGGGCTTGTCCTATTCCGATGCTCAGGCCTTCGACATCTCCGACTATAAGGAGGTGGATGGAAAATGGATCAACACCGGCACGAGGATCAAGACGGGCGTGCCGTATGTGAACCAGCTGCTGCCGCCCGTTATTGAGATACTGCAACGCTATGGCTGGCAGGCTCCGAAGATTTTGAACTCTGACTATAATAAATGCCTGAAGATCCTGGCAGCCGCTGTGGGCATAGAGACGCGCCTACACTCACACCTTGCCCGCCACACGTTCGCCACGCGGATGCTGAGGATGGGCGTGAAGATTGAGAACCTGTCAAAAATGCTCGGACACACGAACATCACCCAGACGCAGAAATACGCGAAGGTGATTGCGCAGAGCGTGCATGACGATTTCGATATGGTGGCAAGAAAACTCGAAGAGCAAAATAACCCCTAAAACTTATACAACTATGAAAAAATCAGTATTGTTTTTGTTTGCTGCGACCATCGCGCTGTCGGCATGTGAGAGAGACCTTGACACCTACGCCACGGATGATGTGGTGAAGGAGACACCGACCGATGGCCCTGAAAAAGCATTTACTTTTACCGTGAAAGGCGAGTTTGATGTGGCGACCTTCAAATCGGCTCCCGGAAAACGCAAGGCGGGCAGCACCACCTATCTGAACGACAGCGGAAACGACATCACCGACCTTTGGGTCTACGATTACATGAATGGCACGCTCATTCAGAGTGTCCACCAGTCGCAGGGTGATGAGAATTTCGGCAAGCCGAAGATGTCGCTGGCATACGGAGAGCACCATGTCTACTTTGTGGCCTCGCGCGGTGCCGACCCTGTTGTCAACCAGGATGACCACATCATATCTTGGAGCACGGTGCGCGACACCTTCTGGAAGGATTACGAGGTGAACGTGGTGAGCACGTCGAACGGCAACCGCGCTGTGACGCTCGACCGCGTGGCCACCAAGCTGCGCATCCTCATCGACGACGAGGTGCCGGCGGCATGCGCCTCAATCTCTTTGACTCCCGACAGGTGGTATTATGGTCTCGACTGGGTGACGGGTGATGCCGTAACTGCAAAGCGTCAGCCCATCACGGTCAACGTGCCTGAGTCATATGTCGGCACCATCGGCGAGATTGCCGTGAGCGTGTTCGGCCTTTCCGGTGCCAACGAGTGGACGACCAACGTGAGCATCACGGCTTCTGACATCGGCGGCGAGACCATCGGCAGTGCGTCGATTGTCGGTGCGCCGTTCAAGCGCAACCGCGCCTCTGAGTATCACGGCTCGCTCTTCGGCAGTGCCGGGTCGATGGTGGTGAGCATCAGTGACACTTGGGAGGACAGCAAGACGGGGACGTGGTGAAAAAACAAACCGCGAAACGGTTTGTAACGGTGGCTTTCAAATGTAGAAAAAACCACCGCCCTATTTCTGGGCAGTGGTTTTTCTGTTGTTCATCTCGTCAAGCATCCTCATGGTGTCTTCCACCTCGGCATCTGTCGGGATGTCTTCTTCCGTCACCTTCGGCTTGTCCCATGGAAAAGCGATGAGGTCTTTCGGGCTGAAGATACCGACCTTGGAAAGGTCGACGTAGGGTATGGCTCCAATGACGCGGTAGGCGTGCCATCTCATCGCGCTCCACATGTCGTTGTATCTACGGCGGTATCCCCTGAATATGCGGCGTGCCTCCCAGTGGTTGATTTCATAGAGGAACTCGCGCCTCGGCAGTCCTATCTCGCCAACGAACAGCTCATAGAGGTCGTTGGCGGTCAGTCGTTTTTTTCTTCCGGCTGATTTTCGTCGTTGTCATCCACCGGCTCGCCAGATGGCATGGCGTAGAACTCGGCTCGCAGCGACAGGATGGTGCCGAAAGCCGTGCCTATCTCCAGCGGTGTCGACTCATACATAAGGTCGCGGTCGGTGATGGCTGGCTGCTCGCCTTTCCATTCACAATAAGCGTTGATGGCGGCGATGATGAAGTAGATGGTCTTGCGGATGTCGGGCATCTTTTCTTCCTTCATGCACTGCACTGCCTCGGCCATGAATACGTTCACGTCCTCGTCGCTGAGCAGCTTGAAGCCGATTTCGGTGGCGTGGCAGTAGCCAAGCGTCACGTCCTTGCCCTGGATGGTGATGGTCTTTGATTTCATAGTTCCTTTTGATTTGAAAAAATAAAAAAGCACCGCCCGCAAATCATGGCATTGAAAAAGAAAATTTCAATGCACGGCGGGCAGTGCCGTTGTTGCTTAGTCCGAGCCGACAGTTACTGGGCCGTACATGTTGAGCGTGCCTGAGTATGTTGCCTTCTGGCGGTTCTGCGCGTCCACCTGCAAGTTGGTCAGCTTGCCCTTACCAGAGCAGATGGTCTTGCTGATGGTGCGGTTCTTGGTGCTTCCCACCGTCACCAACACGAGCTTCCAGTCGACTGGGGTGTCGCTCACCTTGTCGATGATGTCCTCGAGGTAGTAGCCGTTGTTGTCCTCATAGTCGCCGTTGAGCACAGCCACGAGCGCACTGAACGTGATGTCGCCGCTGCGGTTGGTCACCATGTATGAGTTCCAGCTTCCTGTGGTGTCGGTGGTGTCCTTTGTCGTGGAGTCCTCCGTCTGTGCAGACAGATGGAAGCTGAGGTTGGTTGAGAGAGCCACGAAATTGTTCGTCGGGCTTTGCGCCGTTCCTCCTATTATGACGAGTCGTAGATGTTGTCCTTTGTCCATTGTCTTTGCTTTTTAAGAGATTGCTCCACTTCCTTGATACTGGCAGCTTACTTGGATTGTCGTCCTGTTGTCTGCCTGGATTGAGAGGTCGTTGAGGATGGCCAGTCCGCTCCTTGCGAAGTTGGCACCGACAGCCGTGCGGTTCATTTCGCCGGCGGTTGTCGATGTCTGGTCCCAGCCGACGTAGGTGTAGCTGTCGGAGTTGAACCTGGTGATGAGTGCGCGAAGGTTGGCAACCGACGCATCCACCGAGTCCACGCTCACGCTCCACTGCTTCGACACCATCTGCTCCTCGGTATAGCCGCCCTCGGAGTCCTTTGTCGTCGCATCCTCCATATTGCCTGATACCGTCACCTGGCAGCTCACTGCCTCAACGACGGCGGCCTCGTAATCCTCACCGATAAAGGTGCGGAAGTTCTGGCCCTTGATTTTCAGTTGTTGTCCTGCCATGTCTTTCTATTTTTGTTTAAACATCAAGATGGCGGAAAAAGCATTGTCTCCTTCCTTTTCGGGGTTGAAGAACACGAAGCCGCTCGATGTCTCGGTCAGCCCCTCGGCCTCGGCCTGCTTGCGCAGCTCCTTCACCTTCTTGTTGGCTTCGTCGCGTGTGCTTGCCTCCACCTTGATGGGCTTGCCCGGAATGATGGCCTGTGCGGTTGTCTTTTCTTCTTCCTTACTCATCGTCTTCTTCTGTTGAATCGTTTCTCACGTCGCACTGATAGTTGAGCTCCATCCACCAGCATGGCTTCAAGGGGTCGTAAGTGACCGGCTTGGCCGAGAACTGGTAGTCGAGCGGCACCATGTCGTGGAGTTCGTCGCCTTTCTCTGATGCCATGAAGTAACGGCGCACGGCCTTGCGTATGCGGTCGGCCAGCGTCCCGAGTTCGGCGCGTGTCCTGGCGGCCACCTCGATGGTGATGCTCACCTTGTCGGTGTCGCCCTCGTAGTCGTCCTTTGTAGGCTCGTCGTTCACCACCTCGCCCTGCGACACGATGACGTAGGGCACATCGGCATTGTCGAGGTCCTCGTCGGGCAGGGCGATGGCGGTGTTGTAAACGTCGCCGATGGCGAGCTGCCTGAGAAGTTCGGTGTCCGACTTGATGGCGGCTACGAAGATGATGTCGGTCTGGAGACTCATGCTATCAGATTGACTTGTTTTGTTACAAATTCCCCGTATCCTCAAAGGGGGCCACGGGTGGCCGGGCTGTTACCTCCGACTCCTCACCCGCGGCTGGAACGATGACCCCTTTTTCAGATGTTTCGGAGAGTTTAGATGCCCGACGAGCTCTGTGTCGACTTCGAGTAGAGCACGAAAGCGTCGGCACCGTCCTTCAGGATGGTCATCGAGAAGTCGGCGTTGATGGTGGTGTACACCTCATCGGTGTTGCTGGCCACG
>ODAI011420003.1_pt1 | contig 10323 bp, 7 predicted proteins | sample 1539321 | NCBI WGS metagenome assembly ODAI01 (sample SAMN02144231, study PRJEB22623) | gut metagenome | biome: sheep rumen | host: Ovis aries | place: New Zealand | reverse complement strand
TTATCAGACACACGTACCGCCACCGACAGCACCGTTGTCAGCAGCGGCAAGTCGGCAGTTTCCGTTGACTCCACCTGGGCCGACACGCTCGACTTTGACTTTAACGGACGGCCCGTCGGCAGCGTAACCCTTACCCTACCCAACGTCCCCGAAGAGGGCGACGCCGGCGACGCCGTGTAAGCTTCGTTGTCAATGATGACACGCTTAGCGCCGCACTCGGCTCGACGGTCATCAAGCGCAACCAGCTGCTGGCCAAAGTGCTGCAAACTGCAGAGATGCCGTCGAGGACATGTTCCAGCGCGGCTTCAAAACCTGCCTCGCCAACTACGACCTGCTCGATGTGACTGACGAGGTGGAGAAGATGAAGAAACAGGAGTTGAATTAAAAGAAATAGAAGAAATATGGCAGGATTTAGTGAAGATACAAGGGTAAAGATACCAGCTTTGACCCATCTGACGAGGATAGGTTATACCTATCGTTCTTTGCATCAACTCGACCTTGATGCAGAGACAAACATTGATAAAACGACGTTTGGTAAAAAACTGCGTGAATTCAATGCTGGTATCTCCGATGTCGAAATAGACTTGTTCTTGGGCAATATCCGCATGATGCTCAACAACAATGACTTGGGCCGAGAGTTCTATGAAAAGATACTCTCGAACAAGACCTATACGGTGATTGACTACGACAATGCCCAGAACAACGTCTGGGAGTGCGTCACTGAATTGCCTTGCGAGAACGGAGGCGACAGCTTCCGTCCTGACATCACATTGTTTGTCAATGGTCTGCCGCTTGTCTTTATTGAGGTGAAAATGCCCAACAATCATGGCGGCATGTTGCAGGAGTATCACCGCATGAACGACACCCGTTTCCCCAATACGAAGTTCCGCCGCTTCCTGAATCTTACCCAGCTGATGATTTTCAGCGACAACAAGCACTACGACTTCACCACCCAAGTACCCTTGCAGGGTGCATTCTACGGATGCAGGGCAGAGAAGCAGATGGTCTTCAACGTTTTTCGCGAAGAAAGCAGCGACTTCATTCGCAATTACCCATACCAGCCTTTAGCGGACGACGTTGAGAACTTCATTCTGAAAGACACGAACTATACCGTCATCAAGGCATCGCCGGAATACAAGACCAACAAGGCTTACGATACGCCGACCAACTGCATTCTGACTTCGCTGTGTTGCCGCGAACGCCTGCTTTACCTCCTGCGTTATGGCTTAGTCTATCTTGACTATATCGATACCGACACCCAGAAGCACGTGCTCCAGAAGCACGTCATGCGCTATCCACAGTTGTTTGGTACACAAGCCATCCGGCAGCGACTGTCAGAGGGTGTGCAGAGTGGCATTATCTGGCACACGCAAGGCTCAGGCAAGACGGCTCTCAGCTATTTTGCTACCCGCGTATTGACTGACTACTATAAACGGCTGAACATCGTGCCCAAGTTCTACTTCTTCGTCGACCGTTTGGACTTGATGGAACAGGCCACTAACGAGTTCTCAAATCGCGGGCTGAATGTTATCAACGTAGAGACACGCGACGAACTGATGGCCACCTTCGAAACGACCACAGCCCAGCAAGGGAACACGGGGCAGTCGGAAATCATCGTCGTAAATATCCAGAAACTGAAGGACAACGACGGAAAGGTAAATGTGCAGCAGTATGCCGTAAACATCCAGCGTATCTACTTCCTCGACGAAGCCCACCGCGACTATAACCCCAAAGGCTCATTCTTGGCGCGACTCTTTGAGAGCGACCCCAAAGCCATCCGCCTGGCGTTGACAGGAACCCCGCTGATAGGCGAGGAGAACAAGAGCCGCGACGTGTTTGGCGAATACATCAGCACCTATTATTACAATCGCAGCATAGAAGACGGCTTTACGAAGAAGATACTGCGTGAAGACATCGAGACCTCCTATCGGCTGCGACTGCAGCAAGTTTGGAATCATCTGGAAGAAACCATCAGAGTAAAGAAAGAGGATGTAAAACGCGAGAAGATACTGGAGAACGAACGCTACGTAAGCGCACTGCTCGACTATATCATCGACGATTTCAAGTTATGGCGAATACAGCAGGGCGACAACACGCTGGCAGGAATGATTGTCTGCGAGACCAACCCACAGGCCCGCGAGATGTTCCGACTGCTGAAGGAGCGCGGCAATTGTGGCGTAACGGCCGAGCTTATCCTGCACGACTTCTATGACAAAGAAATCCGAAAGGGCATCTACGAGGACTTCAAGAAGCACGGACACCCCGACATTCTGATTGTCAACGCTATGCTCCTTACCGGCTTCGATGCCCCCCGCCTGAAGCGTCTCTACTTAGGCCGCAAGCTGAAGGACCACAATCTGCTACAGGCGCTGACTCGCGTCAATCGTCCCTACAAGCAGATGCAGTATGGCTATGTGGTTGACTTTGCCGACATTCAGCAGAACTTCAACGACATCAACGATGCATACGCACAAGAGCTGAACCAGTTCAGCACACCCGAGCAAGGCGAGCAGTCGGTGGTCAATACCGTCTTGGTCAGCGAGAAAGAGGTGAAAGAGAAGATGCAGGATGTGCAGGAAGTGCTCTTCAATTATACTACCCAGAATGCGGAAGTGTTTGCGCAGGAACTGGAAGAGATAGACGACCGCGACAAACTGCTCCAGATACGCCGCAAACTGGAAGCCGCCAAAGCCGTATGGAATGAAGTACGCACCATTGGCGATGAGAATCTGAAGCAGCTGGCCCAGCGCATGCAGCCTGGCGACGTTCAGAACCTGCTGAAGGCCGTCAATGCCCGCATTGATAACATCAACCTTAAAAACGTATTCAGTCACGAGGCAGAGGTCAGCGGTATGATAAACGAGGCACTGGCCACCATCGACTTCAAGTTCCGCAAGATTGGCGAGAACGAGATGGAGATAGGCAGCGACATCAAGGAAGAGATGAAGCAGAAGCGCATGCAGCTGAGTAATGAGATGCAAGATTGCATTGACCCCGATGATGAAGAGTACGTTTCGCTGACTAAACTCATTCAGGAGCATTTCGCCAAGAAGAAATTCGAGGTGGGCAGTATGGCCGACGCTAAGGAGGAGATCGGCTTTATGGACGCTTGCATGGAGCGTATTCGCCAAATCAATCGCGAGAATGCCAACCTGCAGAAGAAATATCAAGGCGACAGCAAGTTTGTGCGTGCTCATAAGAAGATTAGAAGGCACGAGCGGGAGTTTGGTAAGACAATGCTTTCAGATAGAGAAGTACAGCAATGCGAGGCGCTGAACCGCATCAAGGATGCCATCGATGTTTTGATAGCCAATCGTCGCGAGTTGATTTTCAACGAGGCCGACTTCAATGCTCAGGTGATAGGTGCAGTAGCCCATTGCTTGCATGAGATTAATTTAAGGGTAAAGCCGGATGATCGCCGCTATGTTGCTGGCGTTCTTGCTGGTGAGTATTTGAGGGAATTTAATGTGATAAGGTGAAGATGGCAAAATATAAAATAAGTGAGATTTGTGATTTAAATCTGAGTACTTTGTCAAATCAAGATAGTTCAAATGCAATCTTATATCTTGACACAAGTAGCATAACATGTAACAGGATATCCTCATTACAAGAATTATCTATAAAAGAGGCCCCAAGTAGGGCTAAGAGGAGAGTAAAAAGCAATACAATTATTTACTCTACCGTTAGACCGAGTTTGAAACACTTTGGAATATTAATCAATCCAAAAGACAACTTAATTGTTTCAACTGGATTCGTCACTATTGATATAAAAACAGAATACGAAAAAGAAGTAGACGCTTTTTTTCTATACTATCTTCTAACTAGTCAATATGTTGTGGATTATTTATCAACAATGGCAGAATCGGCTGTTTCTGCATATCCCTCAATAAACCCTGATGATATAGGAGATTTGTCTTTTCATTTCCCTGAATTAAGTCTTCAACAAAAAATTGTTTCAAAAATAAAACCCCTTGATGAAAAGATTTCCCTCAACACCCGCATGAATGCCGAGCTGGAGGCAATGGCGAAGCAACTCTATGACTATTGGTTTGTTCAGTTCGACTTCCCTGACGAAAACGGCAAGCCCTACAAATCCTCCGGCGGCAAAATGGTGTATAACGAAAAACTCAAAAGAGAAATACCTGAAGGGTGGGAAGTGAAGAATCTATTCCATATTGCTAAATATCATAATGGCTTAGCTTGTCAAAAGTATCGCCCTTCTGACGGCAAAGAGTCTTTGCCAGTAATTAAGATTTCGGAAATGCATAATGGCTTTACAGCTGAAACAGAAAGGGCTACAATAAATATTCCGTCTGAGAACATCATTGAAAATGGCGACGTTTTATTTGCCTGGTCTGCTTCGCTGGAGGTGATGCTATGGGGACTTGGTAAAGGTGCCTTAAACCAGCATATTTTTAAAGTTACAAGCAATAATGATTATCCAAAGTCTTTCTATTATTTCCAACTTTTGGAGTATGTAGAGCATTTTAAAAAGATAGCAGAGGCAAAAAAAACAACGATGGGACACATAACTCAAGATCATTTGGAGCAAAGTCTAATCGTAATTCCTCCTTCACTAACACTACCCAATCTTCTCGAAAAAAGATTAAAGCCCATGATGGACAAAATAATCTCAATAAAAAGTGAAAATGTTTATCTCACCCACCTCCGCGATTCACTTCTACCAATGCTGATGAACGGACAAGTGACAATTGTATAACTATTTAATAATTCAATAATATGGGTATATATAAGACAAAATATTCTTCAATGCCAGATAATTCGTACTTTGACAGACGTATGGCAAATGGTGACAGCTTAACAGACATATTTGATGATACTGACATTTTTTCTTTGGCACAGAAAGAAGCGAAGGATCGTCCAGTAAAAGTTCGAGTTGGAGAAAGATTCAATTACGTCGCTAACAATTATATTCTATTTGATAACTGGTTTGTTATTGGTGCAAGTTTCGGTTTGTATGATAAATGTTCTTATGCTTATCGAAGATTTAACGAAAAGGGAATTAGAGAAGGTGGCGTACTTATAAGAAGTGATGGCTCTTATGTTACCCGTGAGGAGTTTCTGGATATTCAATTTGGTTTAGGAAATTACCACGGGAAATACGCTATTGTTAAACAGAGTGATGGTCTTCTAAATATCGTTGATGTAGAAAGGGGAATAAAGATAGATAAAACAGGCGTCAAAGCTGATTGTTTGACGTATGCGGACAACAATTATATTGACTCGGGGATGTTTGCTGTTGCAGTTGGCAATCTCGAAGGTATTCATGATTTAGATTGGATTTTCACAATGTGTGGAGAAGATATTTCGAAAGAGAAGCAATTAAAGTGTAATTTTTATAGTGTCGATGACGGCCTCCTATCACCCACGTTGTGGTTCGATTATGTTGAACCATTTAGAGTAACTTCGGTAAATTATATATATCGGATGTCTAATCATGCTATAGTTCACTTAAATGGGAAGAAAAATTTTATAGACAATAGGGGGAAATTGCTGTCTGAAGTTTGGTTCGATAATGCAATCGAGAAATATAGAGATAACAGCTGGATAGGTGAAGCAGGTATCATTAAATCTGAAAGCGTAAAAGACTTATGTGATTATGATGACTACTATAATTTGAATCCCGATAAATATAATATTTACAAAATAGATAAATATGGTGGGATAAAGAAAACTTAAGCGATAAGAATGATGGAAACAAAACAAATTATAGAAAAGACTGAGGCGCTGATTGATGCACTTCGTGCCACTTGTTCGGCTTACGGACTTTCAGGCGACAGCTCGGAATATAAAATCATTGTGCAGGTGTTCCTGTATAAGTTCCTGAACGATAAGTTCGGATATGAAATCAAGAATGCTGAGACGGACTTTCAAAAGCAGCTCTGCGAGGCTGAGCACTGGGAAGACGCTTTCTGCCAGATGAGCGAGGAAGACCGTGAGGACTTGCAGGACTTTGTGCCCAATGCCCCCAAGATGGCTCCAGAGCATCTGCTGGCAACGCTCTACAACCGCATGAACGACGACAGCTTTGCTACGCTCTTCGACAGTACGATGGTGCAATTAGGCCAGAACAACGCCGACCGCTACAGCGTGAAGACATCGGGACAGAGCAATGTGGCGCTGTTTGAAGCCATCACGGTTCATGTTACTGACGTTGACAGACGAAACGACTTTGCAAAAGCACTGGTGAACAACCTCATTACATTTAACTTTGAGGATGTGTTTGGGCAGAGTTATGATTTCTTCTCGACCATCTTTGAGTATCTGATTTCTGACTACAACAAGAATGGTGGCGGCAAGTACGCAGAGTATTATACGCCTCACGCTGTGGCTACCATTATGGCCCGCCTGCTGGTGGACGACGATGAAGATCTGAAGAGCGTTACAGGATGCGACCCCACAGCAGGAACGGGTACGTTGGTGATAGCTTTGGCGCATCAGATTGGCGTAGACCGCTGCACCATCTACACCCAAGACCAAAGTCAGAAGTCGACAACGATGCTTCGACTGAACCTGATACTGAACAACTTGGTTCACTCGCTGCCTAACGTGATACAAGGCGACTCGCTGATAAACTGGGGCCACCTGAAGGACGGCGAGATGAAGGAGATGTTCGACTATGTGGTCAGCAATCCGCCTTTCAATGTGGACTTCAGCGAGACTGTCACCAACAATGCCTTCCTGAATACGGAACGTTTCTTCGCTGGAGTGCCAAATGTTCCTAAGAGCAAGAAGGACTCGATGGCCATCTACCTCTGCTTCTTTCAGCACATCCTTTATATCCTGAAGAAGAACGGAAAGGCTGCTGTCGTAGTGCCTACAGGCTTTCTGACCGCCAGCACAGGTATTGCTCAGAAGATAAAGCAGCGCATCATCGATAACGGATGGCTGAGGGGTGTGGTCAGCATGCCTTCCAACATCTTTGCCAACACGGGTACGAACGTCAGTGTGGTATTCATAGATAAAGGTAACAAGAGCGGCGAGGCTATACTGATAGATGCCTCGAAACTTGGTGAGAAGATCAAGATAGACGGTAACCAGAAGACCCAGCTTCGCCAGTTTGAGATAGACAAGATTGTAAACACATTCAAGTCGAAGGAAGAGGTTGACGACTTCTCGAAGAAAGTCAGCTTCGACGACATCAAGCAGAAGAAATACTCGCTCTCAGCCGGACAGTACTTTGATATCAAGATTGAGTATGTTGACATTACGGCTGAAGAGTTTGAGCGCCGTATGACTCTTCACCAGCAGAGACTGCAAAATATGTTTGACGAAAGCCACACGCTGGAGCAGGAGATTATGGAGCAGCTGAAGAAACTGAAATGGGAAAAATAGATTATTATGGATTACACGAAGTTACCAAGAGAGCTGATTTACAAGGATAGAAAAGATTTGAAAAAGTTTGGAACAGACAAAGAAGGAACTCTCAACCATCAGTTATATAATCTGTTGCGACTTAATCTTATAAATAACTTGGTTTCCGATAATTCAGATCGCCTTATTCTGTGGTTGTTTAATGAATCATATTATCTGACGACTATGATATTGCTTGACCAGGAAGCAGATAAAAATGTGGATGCGTATTTTAATTGTATATACTTAGATAGTTTATATACAACTGATGAGACACATTTTTATAAGAGAATAATATGCGCAATGATATATGTTTTCCTTAGTCGCCATTCAGAAAAATCAATGACTATAAGTAATGTGTGTAGTATCTTAGGGAATGAGGCCGAGGAATACATAAGTTTTAGTCATGATTTATATATTTACACAAAGCCAGAAGCAGACGAATTTAAACCCGTTTTGTTAACAAAAACGATATTGAGACAATTGGATTTGAAAAAAATAACATCTGATTATGATTTGGAGAGAATTAAAGAGCTTATAAATGGATTGGGTAGCGGAAGAAATGAGAAAAGATTGCTGACAGAAGCTATTTTTAAATCTTATTACTTTTCTGGGCATATGTCTTATATTCCTTATTCAGTTGACAATTACCTGATAGCTAAGTATGAGGAATTCGGTGGGAAAAAAGAAGAATTAAAAAGGGAAGATAAAAAAATTTCGAAGAAAGATGAACAAATTCGAAAATTAGAGATTGAAAATGCCAACTTATTGGCACAAATGAATGATCTAAAAATGAAGAACATTGAACTGGAACAAAAGGTAAATATGCTAGCGAGTCAGCTCGACAAACATGCTAAAGAACGAGAGTTGATGTCAATGAGCGAATTTGAGCACCAAAAAAGGGAGGAAATGCTCAAGGAACAGCTGGAAGAGATGACCAGTATGGTAAAAAAGTTCAAGGATAAGTTGGGTAGTAAGTCGGTGCCATTGAAAGTAATAGCTGACGGTATTATTCAAAAGGCTAATACAATGGGGCTAAACGATGCTTGCGTATTGTTTGAACAAATTAATTTATTATTATATGATGTTTCAGCATGGAGAAATAACAAGTCTGAACTAGATGAATTCTTTGCCGAAGAGCGAAGACGTATAAACAAGGGTATTCACATAGACGGCGGCACGCAGACGATAATACAAACCGTAAGCAACTTCAAGCCGCAGATACATTCGCAGACAAATAACATGACTATGCCGCCGATTGGGCAGCAAGAACAAAAAATGATAGAAGAATGAAGAAAGAGAACGAGGAGGAAAAGCAGCAGACGGTGTATAACCAAATGGCCTGGATATTGAACTATCAGCCCACGATTGAGCACCAGCACAACTTTGTAGGCGGTAAACCATCTAACGAAGATTCTGATGCTGACACAGAGGTTGACTCTGACACTGAGAGTTCCCAAAGCATGGAGCAGCGGGTGAAGGCTTGCATTGATACTCTTTGGGAAGAGAAAGTGCTGAAGCACCTGTATGACTATACGTGGGTGATGGAGACGATGAACCAGACTGAAAGGATGCCCCACTTCGACACCCCCACGTCGTTTATCGCCTACCTGGAAAATATAGGCATAGAGCGCAGACCGTCGGATGATTCAATCAATAAGAAGCAGAATGTGTTTAGCGGCACATTCCCCAATTGGGTGTTTACCGACTGCGACTCCCCTGAGGCGACCCGCCGAATCAACGTAGGCAAGCGATTTTTAAGCCTCTACAGAAAGAAATAACAGCTTTTTCGGCAAAACGTTCGGAGTTTTTTTCCGTTGTTCGGAGATACGTTCCCGACACACTAATAAAGGTGTGCCGGTTTTTTTTTATGTCTACCTTTGCACCCCGAAATCAGTCAGGAACGGGACTCGATAAACTCCCAGACCACTGGTTCACGCGATCATTAATTTATTTAGTTTAACCGAGGTTTGTGAGGTCTCATGAGGAAAGTTGCAACGCCTATCACACATCTCACAAAATCATCGGAGAAATGAGGGTTATATTGGAACAGGGCGATAAGCCCGAAGTAAAGAGTCTGGTTTATAGTCTGCAGAAGTGTGGACTGGACTTCGTGATTGTTAACGACGTGACAAAGGAGGAACGTCGGCTCTTGAGTGACGATGAGATTAAGGAGGCCATTCTGTCGGTGATTCCTTACTTTTCTGTGAAGTCTCAGTGGGTAGCAATCTATCGGGTTCTGGTAGATTACTATGGGTTCCCCGATGAGATTGTGGCTTTCTGCGAAAGGATCTATCTGCTGATGCGGGGTACTGGCATCAGTTTTACCATCGACTACCAATGCGTACAGAAGCCATTGGCGGCAAATGGCATTTTGCAGAAGCCCTATAGTCAGTGGAAGGTGTATTGCGCCAAGAAGGGCGACAGGGTTTTCCCGCGTCAGAAAATGATTGCCGACAAGCTGATGGAGGTACTCGGAACTTTGTAATTTCTTTCGGAGAAAGTGTAATGTACTATGTAATTTACGATGCAAAGTAATTAAAACCGTACCTTCTGGAAAATGCCGAAATTTGCATCGTGATTCAGAAAGAAACACGTCGGGCAACTGAATGATTTCAGAATGAATCTGCGGTCTTTGGCTTTTTGATACGCATTATTGACAAAATCGAGGTGCCCATGATAAGGCTTCGAATTTTACTAAACTTCTCTCGGCAATCCTTGCTGGCGCTCTTTCGTGGAGGCCAGAGGGACTTAGAACGAAAAAGGCGTGAGGCACGCCCCCCACGCGGGTACATTATTATTTTTTCGAAAACAATCATTTATTTACAACTAAAAATTATGAGAACAACTGAAATTCTGATTGAAAAACTGATGGAGATGGAGGGTCTCAGACTGGAGGCCTACCGTGATGCTGCAGGGGTGCTGACGATTGGCTACGGACACACCAGA